>Ga0209628_10000566_pt1 | contig 23027 bp, 16 predicted proteins | sample TergutCu122P4_FD_187285 | JGI IMG/M metagenome (GOLD analysis project Ga0209628, IMG submission 187285) | Cubitermes ugandensis P4 segment gut microbial communities from Kakamega Forest, Kenya - Cu122 P4 (SPAdes) (version 2) | ecosystem: Host-associated > Arthropoda: Insects > Digestive system...
TATGGACATAAAAGATGAAGTTGCCTTTTTTCAGGCAGTCAAGGCGCGTTTGTCGAAGTTTGACGAGACAGTTTCGGGACGAACCGACGAAGAATTAGAGTCCGTTATCCGTCAAGTGATTGACCGCGCATTAGTTTCCGAACAGGTGATTGATGTGTTCGATGCGGCAGGAATCAAAAAACCCGATATTTCCATTCTTTCGGAGGAATTTCTGATGGAACTGAAAGGAATGGAACATAAAAATATCGCATTAGAAACATTGAAAAAACTGTTGAGAGACGAAATCAAGTCCCGCGCTAAAAAGAATTTGGTCAAAAGCCGGACGCTGATGGAAATGCTCGAAAATTCCATTAAAAAATACCAAAATAAAATCTTGACAGCCGCCGAAGTGATTGAGGAACTTATCCATCTAAGCAAAGACATGGTAGAAATGGATAACGAGGCAGCAACGATGGGATTAAGTGATTATGAATATGCTTTTTACACGGCTGTGGCCGATAACGAGAGCGCCCGCGAAGTGATGCAAAAAGAAAAATTGAGGGAACTTGCTGTCGTACTGACCGAAACCATCCGCCAAAACGCGACGATCGACTGGACAATCAAAGAAAGCGTCAAAGCCAAACTGAAAGTAGCCGTAAAACGCGTATTGCGGAAATACGGTTATCCCCCCGATATGCAACTGTTGGCCACTGAAACGGTTTTGAAGCAGGCGGAATTGATAACGTATGAACTAACAAAATATGGATAAATTGGAGCTAATTATGGAAAAAACAACTCAAACCCGACGTGAAGCGCTGAAACACATGGGGCTTCTAAGCGCTGCAGGAACGACCATAGCACTCGGTCTTTCCACATCACAAGCTACCGGACAAAATCAAAGCGATAGCCGGTCCGTTCAGCAGTCGACTGCTGCTACAAATAACCGTAACACCTTGAGTTCGCGGGATGGTTTTCTTGCGGAACTGAAACAGCGGGTGGATACGACACCGATGGTCGATTCACACGAACACCTTCAAGATGAGGTTGATCGGTTGAACGACAATCAAAATTGCATGCGACTGTTCCGAAATTATATCGGCGACGATTTCGCTTCTGCCGGTTTAATCTATGAAACGGTCTTTGGAAAGGAAGCATTAAAAGAAGACCCCATAGTTCTTTGGCGGCGTTTGGAGCCGTATTGGAATGCTGTCAAACATGGCGGTTATGCCAGGGCGGCGCAAATCACTTTCAAAGAGCTCTACGGCATCGACAAACTTGAGGAACGGGTGATACCTCAATTGCAACAGGCGTTTGAAAAATTGTCCGTCAAAGGTTTTTATGAGAAAATTCTACGGGAACATTGCCGTTTAGAATCGTGTCAGGTCATGCGTACAGGTTTTCCTTTTACGGAAACGACGCAACCGACACTGTTGCTTCAAGATATCTGTATCAGCGATTTTCAGTTTGGCCCGGTTGATGCCGAATTAACCAAACGGGTGGGCATCACTGAATTGAAGAACCTGAATGATTATCACGATTTCCTTCGTCGTTGGTTCAAAAAATACGGGCCATACGCCACAGCGGTCAAATGTGGTATTGCATATAATCGGGGACTTGATTTCGAGAAGGTTCCCGCCGAATTAGCGGAGATGCCTTTCAAAAAGAGAGTGGAGAACGCCCGTCTTAACGCAGAAGAAACAAAATTACTTCAGGATCATCTGTTCTGGTTTTGCGCCGATCTTGCCGATGAATACGATTTGCCGGTCAAGCTCCATACGGGTCATTATGCCGGCAGTAATTACATGCCGTTCTCGCGTGTGGCCAAAAATGTTGAACAAGCTGCCGACCTGTGTGTCCGTTCGCCAAAAACGCGGTTTATGTTTATGCACACGGCGTATCCCTTCGGACACGAATTGATCGCTGTGGCCAAACATTTCACCAACGCCCTCATTCAAACCTGCTGGGCGTGGATCATCGACCCTGTCGGAACTAAAAATTTTCTTAAACAATACATCGTTACCGCTCCCACAAATAAAATCAATTTGTTTGGAGGTGATTATCATCACGTCGAAAACGTCGTCGGACATGCCCGGATTGCAAGAAACGGTCTTTATGCCGCCCTTTCCGAATTAGTTGACGAGGGGTATATCGACCGCGAAGAAGCATTCGATTTGGCTGAAGCGCTTTTACGAAGAAACGGAAGACGCATGTTCAATCTCGAGAAAAAATACGAAGCCGTTAGAAACGCGCCCTGGAATAAAAAATAATTTTTATCTTTAGGGGACTTCTAAAAACCCCAAACTCTGCGTTACGTTCCATCGGCAAAATGCTCATTTACTTCAAGTAAACTGCGCTTTTCTTCCCCCTTTGAAGGGGGCAGGGGGATGTAATGCCTCTGTCGCAAGCCTTGATTTTGGGGTTTTTAGAAGTCTCCTTTACTCAAAAAATGAAGGCAGGCTGCGTTTCGGCAAAACCAAAAACAAAAATTTCACTTTTGCTTTTGGTTTTGCACTCAACTTGCACTACCTTTGCACCCGATTTTAAAAAAAGCAGGTTATTGTTATGGAGTTATCTATTGATAATAAAGAACTCGACAAATTTTTGATGATAGGCGATAAGGTGTTGGTAAAACCGACTAATCCGCAAGGTCAAACGAAATCCGGTTTATTACTGCCGCCAACGGTGCAAGAAGGGGAACGACTTCAAACAGGATATGTCATTAAAGCCGGTCCGGGCATCGCGATACCATCCCATGCTGATGAGCTTGAAGCATGGCAAAAGAAAGAAGATAAAACGTCCTATATTCCTTTACAAGTTAAAGAAGGTGATTTTGCGATATACCTTCAAAATGCAGGATTTGAACTGTTGATCAACGATGAAAAATACGTGATCCTGCCCCATTCGTCTATCCTGATGCTGGTTCGAGATGAAACACTTTTTGAATAATTCCCCAAAAAAATATGAATAAAATTGTAGGAAAAGAGCGCTTTTCGGAACAAGTCGTGCGATTTGTGGTGGAAGCGCCACTCATTGCCCGTTCACGTAAAGCCGGGCATTTTGTTATTGTTCGCAACGGCCCCAAAGGCGAACGAATCCCGCTGACCATTGCTGATGCGGATAAAGAAAAAGGAACGATCGATCTGGTGATTCAAAACGTCGGCCAATCGACGGAAAAAATCTGCCAATTGAATATCGGCGATTCCTTCACCACCATTGTCGGTCCGTTAGGACAGGCTACTCACGTCGAGAAAGTCGGTACCGTTGTTTGTGCTGGCGGCGGAGTAGGCATCGCCCCTTTGTTCCCGATTGTGGAAGCGTTTCATAACGCAGGCAACAAAGTCATTGTGGTTCTGGCGGCACGCTCAAAAGACCGGATTATTATGGAAGAACGGATGCGGGCGGTCTCCGACGAAGTCGTTATTACAACCGATGATGGTTCTTACGGCATTAAAGGATTTGTTACTGACGGAATCAAAGACGTTATCAACCGAATGGATATCGATTTATGTGTGACGATCGGTCCGGCAGCCATGATGAAGTTTGTAGCCAAATTAACGAAAAAACAAAACATCCCAACGGTGGCTTCACTGAATACAATTATGGTCGACGGTACGGGGATGTGTGGCGCTTGCCGCGTAACAGTTGGAGGCAAAACAAAATTTGTCTGTGTCGACGGACCTGAATTTGATGCCCACCAAGTCGATTTTGAAGAGATGATCATGCGCCTCAATTCTTACAAATCAATGGAATAATTATAAAAAAATGACAATAACAGAAGAAATGGCTGCTCTGAGGGCAGAACCGTGGCGCGAAGAACTGCGCCGGTCGATGAAAAATAAAGACCGCACAGCGATACCTCGCGTCAAAATGAATGAATTAGACCCCGAATATCGCAGTCGCTGCAATGAAGAAGTTAATCTGGGATTAACGGTTGAACAAGCCCAGTGTGAAGCTCAACGGTGCATCGACTGCCCGTCACCTACCTGTATGGAAGGCTGTCCGGTAAACATCAATATCCCGGCTTTCATCAAGAATATCGAACGTGGCGCATTTGCTGAAGCAGCAAAAATCCTGAAAGAAGCCAACGCTCTTCCTGCGGTATGCGGTCGTGTTTGTCCGCAGGAAAAACAATGTGAATGTAAATGTATTCATCTGAAAATGAACAAAGAACCGGTTGCGATAGGCCACCTTGAACGATTTGCCGCCGACTACGAACGTGAAAGCGGTACGATGTCTGTTCCAGAAATTGCCGAAAGCAACGGTATCAAGATCGCCGTTGTAGGCTCCGGGCCGGCAGGACTGTCGTTTGCTGGCGACATGGTTAGAATGGGGTATGATGTCACCGTTTTTGAGGCGTTGCACGAAATCGGCGGGGTACTTAAATATGGGATACCCGAGTTTCGCCTTCCTAATTCTATTGTAGATGTGGAGATTGAGGTGCTTCGTCAAATGGGCGTCAAATTTGTGGTGGACTGTATTATTGGTAAAACAATCAGTTACGACGACTTACTCGTTGAGGGCTACAAGGGTATCTTCGTTGCCAGCGGCGCCGGATTGCCTAATTTCATGAATATTCCGGGTGAAAACCTGATCGGTATTTTGTCGTCGAACGAATACCTGACACGTGTCAACTTAATGCTGGCCGCAGATGAAGACAGTGATACGCCTGTATTGCTGGGAAAAAATGTAGCGGTTATTGGTGGAGGAAATACAGCGATGGACTCGGTACGTACAGCCCTCCGGCTTGGCGCCGACCGTGCGATGATCATCTACCGTCGCAGCGAAGAAGAGATGCCGGCGCGGATCGAAGAAGTCAAACATGCCAAAGAAGAAGGCGTTGAAATCCTGACGCTTCACAGTCCGGTGGAGTACATCGGCGATGTTGACGGTCGTGTTTCGAAAATGCGTGTTCAGCGCATGGCCTTGGGCGAACCGGATGCTTCCGGACGCCGCCGTCCCGTACCCATCGAAGGAGCAATCGACGAAATGGACGCCGATTTGGTCGTTGTCAGTGTCGGCGTATCCCCCAACCCATTGATACCAAAAGAATTTAAAGGATTGGACATCAGCAAATGGGGAACGATTATCGTCAACGAAGACACCATGCGTTCGTCCTTAAGCAATGTCTATGCCGGAGGTGATATCGTCCGTGGAGGCGCCACCGTCATCCTTGCCATGGGCGACGGACGAAAAGCGGCCTTCGCCATGAACGAACAATTACATCCTGATGTCCCGTTAGGGACATCATAGTGGTAGAATAATTTCGCCATTTTATTGCAGGCAGGGATGCCTGCGCTCCATATTTCTTGCAGGCAGGGATGCCTACGCTCCATATTTGGACATCATAGTGGTAAAAAAAATCCGCTATCGTAAAGAATTTGATTGACACTACGGGTGGCTTCGGCTGACGCTTTAAAAGCAGCTCTTTCTTCGTCGGTAATCGGGAAATCGACAATTTTTTCGCACCCTTTTTGGCCAAGCAAGACCGGCACACCGATGGCGATGTCGGTTTCGCCGTATTCGCCATCCAACAGAACGCTGCAAGCGCAGACGCGTTTTTTATCTTTCAATATCGATTCAGCCATGAAAGCGGCGGCAGCGCCCGGTGCATACCAAGCGGAAGTGCCGAGCAGTTTGGTCAAGGTGGCGCCACCCACTTTCGTTGCGGCAACTATGGCATCTAACTTTTCTTTTGATAAAAGTTGAGTAACAGGGACGCCCTTACAGGTCGCTAACGAAACTAAAGGCACCATCGTTGTATCGCCATGCCCGCCGATAACAGTGGCTTCGATATCGTTGGCATTGACTTGTAATGATTGACTCAGGTAATATTTAAAACGGGCGCCATCTAACTTGCCTCCCAGCCCGATCACTTTATGACGAGGCAAACCGGAGATTTTAGCCGTGAGGTAACACATGGCATCCATCGGGTTACTGACGATGATCAAAGTCGCATCGGGCGAATAGGTCAACGCTTTTTTAACCACATCCTTGACAATAGATGCATTTACGCCGATCAACTCTTCACGTGTCATCGACGGTTTGCGGGGAATACCCGATGTGACAACAATAATGGCCGAATCGGCTGTCGCGGAAAAATCACCTGTTACGCCCGTCACACGGACAAAAATGTCTGTCAACGTCACCGTCTGCATCAAATCCATGGCCTTGCCTTCGGCGAAACCCTCTTTGACATCGATAAGTACGATATCCGCCGTCACATTTCGTTTGGCTAAAACGTCAGCACAGGTCGCACCAACATTGCCTGCACCGATTACTGTAATTTTTGACATGATCTTCTTTTATTAATTATTAGTTTTGAATGTGAATTTTTTTTGGCCGATATAACTGCAAATGACGGTGAAAATGGTGATCAACATCTTCGATGGGGTTGGATAAAAGTCAAATCCGTCGACAAACAGTTTTAAACCGGCATAATTGATGATCAGGTTCGCTAAAACAACCATCAGATAGCGTATCAACTGCACGTGTCCCCTTAAATCAGACGCTGTAAAAGTGACGTACTTTTGAAGGAGGAATCCGGAAAGGGTAATGACTGGGAATGTTAAAGCCAAAGTGGCGATATGCGGACTTAATGTGACGAATCCCAGATCGAAAAGTTTATCTTTGAATACCATGTTATAAACTAAAAAATACAACACCCAATCAAAGACCACATTTGTCGATCCGATCACCCCATACCGATAGATTTGTACAGGGATAAAACTGCGGACAAGTGGATGAGTAAAATCAATCACCCGCTGGATAAAAAGCCCTGTTTTTTCAAAAAATTTCCGCATAATTAGAACACGACCCGTTAACCGCTATTTATATCGGTTTTATACCTTGTTCGGCAAGTAGCTTCAAACCAACTTCTTTGAGTTTGAATTTTTGTATCTTTCCGCTGCCGGTCATAGGAAATTCATTGACGAAAAAGACGTATTTCGGGATTTTGTAATGGGCGATTTTACCGCGACAAAAATCTTTCACCACTTCTTCGGTAAGGGTAACGCCTTCTTTTTGAATGATGAATGCACCAACTTCCTCGCCGTATTTTGGAGAAGCAATTGCGGCAACTTGTATGTCCTTTACGCCCTCTAAATGATACAGAAATTCCTCTATCTCACGCGGGTAGATATTTTCACCGCCACGGATAATCATGTCTTTGATGCGTCCGGTGATCCGGTAATAACCGCGTTCATCTTTAACAGCCAAATCACCGGAATGGAGCCAACCATTCTTGATTACGGCCGCTGTCGCCTCCGGATTTTTATAGTATCCTTTCATGACGAGATATCCACGGCAGCATATTTCGCCTTGCACGCCTGTCGGACATTCCTCGTCTGTTTCCGGGTTGACAATCTTCACTTCGGTAAACGGATATTCCCGACCAACGGTCGTACAACGCACGTCGAATGAATCGTTTAATGTGGATTGCGTCATCCCGGGCGAACATTCGGTCAGTCCGTAGACGCTGGTAATATGCGTGATGTGCATTTTGTCTGTAACGGCGCGCATCAATTCTATCGGGCAAAGTGAGCCGGCCATAATGCCTGTTCTAAGCGATGTGAGGTCGAACAGGCTGAACATTGGATGGTTCATCTCTGCAATGAACATCGTCGGAACGCCATACAGGGCTGTACATCGTTCTTTATGAACCGATGCAAGCGTCACTAAAGGGTCGAATTTTTCAACCATGACTTGCGTGCAACCGTGTGTAAGCACATTCATAGAGGCCAATGTGACGCCAAAACAATGAAATAACGGCACACAACAGCAGAGTTTGTCGTCGGCGGTAAAGCCCATGTTTTCGCCGGTAAAAAAGCCGTTATTGACAATGTTATAATGTGTGAGCATCACCCCTTTAGGAAAACCGGTCGTACCAGAGGTGTATTGCATATTGACCACATCGTGACACGTCACCTGACGTTTGGCGCTTAATAGCTGTTCATCGCCGACATTTTCGCCGAGCAGTAAGATCTCCGCCGTATTATACATCCCCCGAAATTTCTCCTGACCGATGTAAACCACATTTCGTAATTCTGGGAATCGTTCAGAAAACAGATAACCGCGTTGGCTTTCTCGCAGTTCGGGCAACAGGTTGTAGACGATATCCACATAACTGCTGTCATAAATGCCTTCGGTGATACATAAGGTCTGGATGTCGGAATCTTTAATGATAAACTCTAATTCATTCTGTTTATAGCTCGTATTGACCGTAATGGCTACCGCCCCGATTTTTGCTCCGGCATAAAGGAAGGTGAGCCAGTCGGGTACGTTTGTCGCCCAAATACCGATATGCGTACCACGCTTTATACCAATAGCCATCAGGCCTTTCGCCATATGGTCTACCCGCTCATTAAACTGTTTCCAGGTAAACCGCAAATCGCGATCGGAGTACACTAAGTATTCTTTGTCAGGCGTTACCGTCGCCCAATGTTCAATCCAATCACCGATAGTTTTGTCGCTTAGTTCCATGTTAGTAAGGGGTGTAGATGACGCCAAGAATTTTTGCCGGTTTATCATTTCCGGCATGTACATGATGGGCAACGATCGAATCGTAGTAGATACTGTCGCCTTCATTGAGTTGATAAGTGCTTTTCCCGTAGTTTATTTCGATGGCGCCGGTGATGACATAGATAAATTCTTCGCCTTCATGGGTGGAAAAGATAAAATCGGCGTCTTTAGCCGGCTCAACATCAATTAAAAACGGTTCCATATGTCGCCCTGACTTATCGGACGACAAGGCATGGTAGGACATGTATTTATGTTTTGTCACTGCATTATTTGTAAAACCGATGCCTTCGTTAGTTAGTAAACTTTCTTTTCGGCAGATCACCGGCCCAAGTTCTTGCTGGTCGTCAAGGAATGTACCCAGACGCACGCCCAACACACGGGCAATTTTTATCAGCGGGGCTAAGGAAGGGAAATCTTCATTCCCTTCGATGCGCCTGATTTGTTCTTCCGACAGGCCGGAACGTGTTGCCATATCCTCAATGGATATTTTTTTCATTTCACGGATACTTTTGATCTTTTCTCCAATAATTTTGTTCGTTTTCATCGTGACACTCTCCTTTTAATTATCAAATTTGATGCAAATATAGGGTATTATTTATACCTTTTACCAAAAACGCCGAAAAGATTTCTTTTTCAGCTTATTTTAGGGGACTCCTTTACAACTGTTGCCCGGCCAAATACCCCGAAGCAAAAGCCCAATGGATGTTGTAGCCACCTAACTTACCGGTGATATCAAGAACTTCACCACAAAAGAAAAGCCCTTTTTTCAATCGGCTTTCCATGCTTTCAGGGATTATTTCAAGGGTTGAAACACCACCTAATGTCACTTCAGCTCTATGGAATCCTTCGACATCTTCAGGCGCGACCGGATAATCATGAACCTGCCGGGCAATGATAATACGGTCTTTCCGGCTTAGTTCGGCGACTTTCCGACAGGACAAATGCTCCGGTATCAACGCTTTTACCAATCGTTCAGGTAAAAATTTTGTTACCAAGTTTTTGACCGGTAATTTTCCATTATCCGGTTTGTGCATTTGTTCGATAAGGTCTTCTGACGGCAAGAAATTGATGGCGATAACATCCTCTTTTTCCCAAAAACAGGAGATCTGTAACACCGATGGACCGCTAATGCCTTGATGTGTAAACAAAAGAGGCTCTTCAACAGGTTTGTATTTCCCTTTGATCTGCAGTCGCGCAAGCAGACTGATCCCCTGCAAATTTAGAAGCGGATCGTCAGGGGACAGAATCAGTCCGGTAAGCGCCGGTTTCAAAGGGATAACGGTATGTCCAAATTGTTTGGCAAGGGTATAACCGAAAGCGGTGGCGCCGATCTGTGGCCTTGCAAGTCCGCCTGTTGCCACAAGTAAATGCGATGACTCTAACAGCAGACCATGACCATCCACACAAAAACTGGTGGAATAACTTATTCCGGAGACTTTCGTGTTTAAAAAGAAATGGACACCCGCGTCAATGGCTGCACGGACTAAATAAGAAACAATTTCCCCTGCCCCATTTTTGCAGAAGATACGACCGTGTTCCCTCTCTTCCGTTTCGATACCTGCATTTCGCAACATGGAAAAAACGAGCCGCGGCGGGAATTGTTTGAGCGCATACGTGCAAAAGCCATGGTCCTTTCCAAAATAATCGTCAACGGTTATACGACGGTTGGTGATATTGCAATGGCCGCCACCTGACACACGAATCTTCCGACCTGCCTGATCAGCGTGATCGACGATCGCAGTTTTACGCCCTCTTCGGGCAGCATAAATGGCTGCTATAAGCCCGGAAGCGCCAGCTCCAATAATGATGACATCAAATGCCGTTGTTTTACAATTGAAATGAGTAAACGGAAAAAAAATCAATGATAACCTCGTATCCCTTCGTACATCGCACGAATGGTTGGAATATCATGGTCGGCATTTCCAGTGGGATAAAACGTGGATTTAATGCCTACTTCTTTTTTATAGTAATCAATGAAGCCGAGTTGAATTGGTACACAGGCTTTCAATGCGATGTAATAAAAACCACTTTTCCACTCTTCCACCTTTTTTCGCGTCCCTTCGGGGGCAATAGCTAAATGAAATATCGAGCGTTTAGCAAATTCCTGGGCTAACTGTTCGGTAACAGAAGACTTTTGACTGCGGTTTATCGGTATGCCTCCCATACTCTTAAACAACAAATTCATCGGAAAAAAAAACCATTCTTTCTTTATCAAAAATTTGGCTTTTTTTCCGATGGCGGTGTAAAAAAGTTTGCCGATGGTTAAATCAAGATTACTTGTATGCGGAGCGACGCAAATCACACTTTTGGGAATATCATCCCCTGTTGGGCCTATTTTCCAACCTAATAAGCGCAGAATCAATCTGCTAATGAAACGTTTTATTTTCAATTTCCTCTTTTTTTTATTCGTTGAGCGCGCAAAGGTAATTATTTTTTTGAATTACACGCCATATACTGTATATTTGCACTCCATTTGTATCTTATTTGGATCATGTCTTATGGAAACGAAAGTGGATTTTGTAGCAGAAATCAACCGATTGCGGAAGGTGAAAAAGGCACTCCTGTTGGCTCATTATTATCAGACGCCTGATATTCAGGATATCGCCGACTGTGTGGGCGACAGCCTTGCGTTAGCTCAATGGGCGGCTAAGACGACGGCGGATATCATTGTCCTTTGCGGCGTTCATTTTATGGGCGAAACGGCCAAACTGCTTTCACCTGAAAAAAAGGTATTGGTTCCCGATATGAACGCCGGGTGTTCATTGGCAGACAGTTGTCCGGCAGACGCCTTTGAGACGTTTGTCAAAGCCCATCCCGGATACCAGGTGATCTCGTATGTGAATACATCGGCGGCGGTAAAAGCCCACACCGATATCGTTGTCACCTCAACCAATGCGCGAAAAATTGTCGATTCATTTCCTTTAGATGCGAAGCTGATCTTTGCGCCCGACCGTAATCTGGGTCAGTATTTAAACAGCACGACCGGACGCCAAATGGCGCTCTGGGATGGCGCCTGTCATGTGCACGAGCAATTTTCGTTGGAAAAAATACTTGACTTATCAAAAACACATCCGGATGCAGAAATAGTCGCACATCCCGAATGTAAGCAACCGATTCTGACGATTGCTGATTTTATCGGCTCGACGGCAGCGCTTATTACTTATACGATGCAATCGTCGAAAACAGCATTTATTGTAGCTACCGAGAGTGGTGTGATTCATGAGATGCGGAAACGAAGTCCGCAAAAGACGTTTATCCCGGCGCCACCCAACGACAGCACCTGCGCATGCAACGAATGTTGCTTTATGCGCCTCAATACGATGGAAAAAGTGTATCTTTGCCTTCGCGACGAACAACCGGAAATTCAGATTGACCCGAAAATCCGCGAAAAAGCCGTCAAACCGATTCAGCGGATGTTGGAACTATCCTGATATTTAATTGTTTATACTTTAATAACGCTATCAATGGACGTATGAAAAAAATAAACTTATTACTATTCGTGGCTGTGTTTATCATGGCTTTTGCCTTCAATTCAGCATCTGCCCAACCGGCGTCTTTTTTAAAAGCATTACCGGTATGGGTGAGCGGAAAGCAGACGGAAAAAAATGTGACCGCCAGCTTTCGTGTTGTTATACAAGCCACCAATGCTTCGCAGGTCATACTGCGACTGACCGCTTCGAGTAATTACCGCGCTTGGATCAATGGCGAATTTCTGGGTCATGGTCCCTGTGTGGCCGGGTTTGGCTATTATCGCGTAGACGAACACCACATCAGCCGGATGTTGAAGTCGACAGGCGACAATATCATCGCCATTGAAGTCACAGGGTATAATATTGACAATTATTACCTGATCAATCAACCGGCATTTCTGCAGGCAGAGATTATCGCCAATGGGCAAGTGTTAGCGGCTACCGCTTCACAACAGCCGGTTTTCGGCGAAAAGATACCATTGTTTGAAGCGGCGCTGCTCGAACAACGCGTACAAGATGTACCTAAATACAGTATACAGCGGACACACATCGAGGAATACCGCCTAACCGCCTCCTACAAGGCGTGGATGACCGACCCAAAAGCGGATTTTAAGCGGGCAGAATTAGAACGAACCGCTCATAAACACTTGATAGAACGCCGTGTAAAGTATCCCGACTATACCATCCGCCGGTATACGCAGGCCTTAGACAACAATATCTATCAATTTGAATGTAATTCAACGGGGTTTATTGGTGCAAAAGTGCAGGTAAGAACGCCATCGAAAGTGATTTTCACCTGGGACGAAATCTTAATGGACGGCGATGTGAACATCAGCCGTTTACGCTGCAACAGCGCCATCACCTATGAATTGCAACCCGGACACTATGTCTTAGAATCGTATGAACCTTATACATTGCAATTCCTGAAAGTGCAAACCGAAGGTGATTGCAGCGTTAGCGATTGTTATATCCGCCAATATGTCAACGCGGATGTAGCTCGCGCTTCGTTTGCCTGCAACGACGAAAGGCTCAACAAAATCTATAAAGCCGCTGTGGAGACATTTAAACAGAATGCGTTGGATATCTTCATGGACTGCCCTTCACGGGAGCGCGCCGGGTGGCTATGCGACAGTTATTTCACGGCAAGGGTGGCTTTCAACTTATCGGGAAACACGCTTATCGAAACAAATTTTTTAGAAAATTTCCTCTTACCGGAAAATTTCAAATACATTCCCGCAGGGATGCTTCCCATGTGTTACCCGGCTGATCAGCCTGGCGGTAATTTTATCCCTAACTGGGCGATGTGGTTTGTCGTAGAGCTGGAAGAATATCTGCAACGTAGCGGCGACCACCAGATGGTACAGGCGCTTCAACCCAAAGTGATGGCGCTATTAGATTATTTTAAAAAATACGAAAACGAAGACGGGTTGCTCGAAAAACTCGAAAAATGGATTTTCTTAGAGTGGTCGAAAGCCAATGAGTTTGTCCAGGAGGTGAATTATCCCACCAACATGCTCTATGCCAAGACCCTCGAAGTGGCGGCTAAGCTATACAATCAGCCGTCGCTTGCCGCCAAAGCCGCCCGTATACACGAAGCAGTACGCAAGCAATCGTTCGACGGGACATTCTTCGTCGACAATGCTATCCGTGTAAACGGTCAGTTGACGCCCCAAAAGAACAACCGCACCGAAACATGCCAATATTACGCCTTCTTCTTAGGAACAGCCACCCCCGAATCGCACCCTGCCTTATGGAAAACGCTGTTGAAAGACTTTGGACCCGACCGGCAAGCGAAAAAAACTTTTCCTGACATTTTCCCCTCGAACGCCTTCATTGGCAACTATTTGCGGTTGGAAATGCTGTCGAAATACGGGCATGTGAAGCAATTGCTCAACGAATCGATTGATAACTTCTTGTACATGGCAAACCTCACCGGTACGCTGTGGGAGAATATCACTACAACAGCAAGTTGTAATCATGGCTTTGCATCACATGTGGCGCATGTATTCTACCGCGACATGCTCGGCCTCAACCATATTGATCCCGTCAACAAAAAAATAGATGTGGTATTTCATGATACCGACATAAAAACATGTCGGGGGACAGTCCCCGTCGGCGACCAACTGATCCGAATGAATTGGGAAAAGAAAGGGAGAGTTTTACAATACACGCTTTCAGTCCCCGAAGGCTATACGGTGAATATCAAGAACAATACCGGTTTAAGACTTAATCCATTATGAAGATACTTTCCGTTATTAGTCTGTTGTTTTCATCGCTTTGTTGCGCCCAAAAGCAACCATTTGTTTCCTGTTCGCCGGAAGAGTTTTCAAAATTACTGAAGGAAACGCCCGGCATCCAGTTGGTTGACGTGCGTCGACCCGAAGAATTTGAAGCGGGTCACATCGACAAAGCCATCTTAATCAATGTATTAGAATCAGATTTTTTGTCGAAAGCCAAATCTTTATTAGACAAATCCAAACCGGTTGCCGTTTATTGCCGGAGCGGGCGACGCAGCAAAGACGCCGCATTGATGCTTTCCAAAAATGGCTATAAAGTTTACGAGTTAGATACCGGTTATTTAGGCTGGACAACACCCCCGTAGGGGTGATATGATTTAAGATTTAAGATTTAAGATTTACACATCCCCCTGCCCCCTTCAAAGGGGGAATAGAAACCCCGAAGGGGTGACATGATTATAGATGACATTATAATTAATTAATAGGATGAAAAAAATTATCTTTTTTGCAGGATTATTAGCGACATTTACGCTGTTATCCATGAAAGCGGAAGAAGCGAGGTTATTGCGTTTTCCTTCAACTAACGGTTCAGAAATCGTTTTTTCATACGCCGGCGACTTGTATAAAGTATCTGTAAACGGCGGCGAGGCCAAACGACTGACCTCACACGTCGGCTATGAGATGTTCCCCCGTTATTCGCCCGATGGTCAAACGATTGCATTTACCGGACAGTACGATGGCAATACGGAGGTTTTTACAATTCCTGCCGAAGGAGGGGAGCCGCTGCGTTTGACCTACACATCAACCAATGTGCGGGATGACTTGGGCGACCGCATGGGACCCAATAACATCGTTATGTGCTGGACAACCGATGGAAGCCGGATTGTCTATCGGAACCGGATAAGCGGCAGCTTTATCGGAAACCTGAAACTTGTCAGTCGCGAAGGCGGTCTTTCAGAACCGATACCTTTGCCGGAAGGTGGATTCTGCAGTTACTCACCCGACGGTAAAAAATTGGCATATAACCGCGTGATGCGCGAGTTCCGTACGTGGAAATATTACAGGGGCGGCATGGCCGACGATGTCTGGATTTATGACGCGGAAAAGCAAACGGTCGAAAACATCACCAACCATGACGCTCAGGACATCTTCCCGATGTGGATAGGCGACGAAATCTATTTCGCCTCCGACCGCGACCGCACCATGAACCTCTTTGTATATAACACCGGAACAAAACAGACGACCAAAGTGACGCATTTTACCGATTTTGATGTCAAATTCCCATCTACAAACGGCAAAATGATCGTCTTTGAGAACGGCGGACATATTTATAAATTAGACCCCGCGACAAAGAGAGCGGAAAAAGTGACGATCTCATTGACCTCCGACCATATTTACGCCCGAAGCGAACTGAAAGACGGCAGCCCTTATGTTTCGGCTGCAAGTCTATCACCTGACGGTAAACGATTAGTTGTGACAGCTCGCGGAGAAGTGTTTAACCTTCCAGCCGAACAGGGTGTAACGAAAAACATCACCCGTACACCCGGAGTGCATGAACGCGCCGCCGCTTGGTCACCTGACGGAAAACATGTTGCCTATATCTCGGATGCGACAGGCGAAACGGAGCTTTACATGCAGCCTTCTGAGGGAGGCGAAGTCGTAGCGCTGACAAAAAATAACGACACTTACATCCGCGATTTCAGTTGGAGTCCGAACAGTTTATACATCGTTTATTCCGATCGAAAAAACAGAATCATCCTGCTGAATATTCAAAATAAAAGTAAAACGATTGTCATTCAAGACCCGGTCGGTCTGCCTCAAGGCGTAACCTTTTCGCCCGACAGCAAATGGCTTACGTATACGCGGGAGGACTCAAACAACTTTGCAGTCATCCATGTGTACAACTTAGCCGAAAAAAAGGAATATCCGGTAACAGACCGCTGGTACAGCTCAAGTTCTCCAGTCTTTAGCACGGATGGCCAGTATTTGGTTTTTACTTCCTCCCGCGATTTTACCCCAACCTATGGTTCGAAAGAATGGAATCACATCTATGGCCGGTCGGATAACGGCGTCTATTTAGCATTATTGCAAAAAGACACCCCCTCCCCTTTTATACAGAAAGACGATGGGAATGAAGTAAAAAAGACAGCGGTGAAAGTGGAGGAGACAAAAAAAACAGAAGAAAAACCGGTTGTAAAGGATGTCATCATCCATACCGAAGGATTGCCTGATCGTATCGTCAAAGTACCCATAAGCGCCGGGTCGTACAGCAATTTTTACTCCGACGGGAAGAAGGTGTATTACACGCGCAGCGGTTCAACATTTGTGTTCGATATCGAGAAAAATAAAGAGGAAAATGTCGCCGATGGCGCACGTATGTCGGTTGAACCAGGGAGCAAAAAAGCGTTGTTCCAGCGAGGCAGACAGGTTTTCATCGTTGATATTCCGTCTGCAAAAGCGACATTAGACAAACCGGTGAACATGTCGGACATGAAAATCACCACCGACTATCCGAAGGAATGGGCGCAAATCTTCGATGAAGCCTGGCGCGCGTTCCGCGATGGGTTCTATGTGGAGAATATGCACGGCGTCGATTGGCCAGCGATGAAGGAAAAATATGCGGTATTGTTACCGCATGTCAAAAACCGCTTGGATTTGAATTATGTGATTGGTGAGATGATCGGTGAACTGAACTGCGGCCATGCCTATATTTCGACGGGCGAAATGGAGCGTCCATTACGTCTCAAAACCGGTTTGCTGGGCGCCGAACTGTCGCGTGACCCCAGCGGATTCTTCCGCATTGAAAAAATTTATAAAGGCGAGACCTGGAGCAGCGAATTACGTTCGCCATTTATGGAACCGGGTATCGACGTCCGGAAAGGCGATTACATTGTAGCTGTCGATGGGATAGCAACGCATACGGTGAACGATTTATATGCCCTGCTTGTCGGAAAGGCCAATGTCCCCACCGAGTTCTCAATCAATCATTCACCTACCGAATCGGGCGCGCGAAAGGTAGTGATACGCCCCCTGGAAGAGGAGTACTCGCTGATCCACCATGAATGGGTTCAAGGGAATATCGAAAAAGTGGATAAAGCCTCCGGTGGAAAAATCGGTTACATCTATATCCCCGATATGGGCGTAGACGGTCTGAATGAGTTTGCACGCTATTTCTACCCCCAATTAGATAAGGAAGGTCTGATCATTGACGACCGCGCCAATGGCGGCGGTAATGTGTCGCCGATGATCCTCGAACGGTTGGCGCGTGAACCGTACCGTTTGACCATGTACCGCGGAAGTACACGCAACCGGACCATTCCGGATGCCGTACAAGTCGGCCCCAAAGTGTGCCTGATCAATAAATATTCGGCTTCCGACGGCGATTTGTTTCCGTGGGGTTTTCGCGCATTAGGTCTCGGTAAGCTGATTGGCACGCGCACTTGGGGCGGAATTGTCGGTATCAGCGGTTCGTTGCCTTTCATCGACGGAACGGATTTGCGCGTCCCCTTCTTTACAAGTTACAGCATGGACGGCGAATGGATCATCGAAAATTACGGCGTCGATCCCGACATCCGAATTGATAACGACCCCATCAAAGAATGGAACGGTGAAGACCAACAGTTAGACCGCGCCATCGAAGAGGTAATGAAGGAATTACAAAACCGAAAACCTCTCCCGAAAACGCCGGCGCCACGAGTGTGGAATAAATAATTTAAAGATTTAAAATTTAAAAAACCGTAGGGGCGACGTTCGGTCGCCCAACCCCGTAGGGGCGACGTTCGGTCGCCCAAACCCCGTAGGGGTGACATGATTATAGAATGTGACATGATTATAGGTACGCTATTATTGATATTTACCTGTTTGATATTATCAACAGCTCATGCGGAAGAAGCGCGGTTGTTGCGTTTCCCCACAACGAATGGCGCAGAAATCGTCTTTTCATGCGCCGGCGACTTGTACAAAGCGCCGATATCCGGTGGCGAAGCCAAACGACTGACTTCGCACAGAGGATTTGAACTATTACCCCGTTTTTCGCCCGATGGAAAAACAATCGCGTTTACCGGACAATACGACAATAACACCGAGGTGTATGCCATCCCTTCGGAAGGAGGCGAACCTCTACGGTTGACCTACACCTCCACATTCTCAAAGAACGGTTTGGGCGACAGCAGTGGTCCAAGCATGATGGTCATCGGATGGACAGCCGATGGGAAAAAAGTCATCTACCGTAAACTGATCTACGAAGGATTTATCGGACAGTTAATGCTTGTACCAAAGGAAGGCGGACTTTCCGAACCCATTCCTTTGCCGGAAGGTGGATTCTGTTCCTACTCGCCAGACGGTAAAAAGTTAGCGTACAACCGTGTGATGCGCGAGTTCCGCAACTGGAAGTACTACAAAGGTGGGATGGCTGATGACATCTGGGTTTACGATGATAAAAAGAAAACCGTTGAAAACATCACCAACAATGATGCACAGGATATTATCCCCATGTGGATCGGCGATGAAATCTATTTCGCTTCCGACCGTGACCGGACCATGAATATTTTCGTTTACCATACCCGAACAAAAACGACCTCAAAAGTGACCCATTTTACGGATTATGACGTTAAATTTCCGTCTTCAAACGGCCAATGGATTGTCTTTGAGAACGGCGGTTATATTTACAAATTAGATCCGGTAACGAAAAAAACGGAGAAAGTGGTGATTACGCTATCCTCCGACCCTATTTCTGCACGGAGTGAAATAAAAGACGGCGCAAAATATGTTTCAGCAGTGAGTCTTTCGCCCGACGGCAAACGTCTCGCTGTTACAGCACGCGGCGAAGTATTTAATCTGCCTGCGGAACAGGGGGTGACGAAGCCTATAACACGGACGCCCGGAACGCATGAACGCGCCGCCGCCTGGTCGCCCGATGGGAAATACATCACTTATATCTCCGATGCCACCGGTGAAACAGAACTTTACATGCAACCTGCCGAAGGCGGAGAAACGATACCGCTAACTAAACACAATGACACGTATATCCTTGATTTCAAATGGAGTCCCAACAGTCGGTCAATCGTCTATACCGACCGGAAAAACAGGGTTGTATGCGTAGAACTTCCGGATAAAACCAAAACAGTAGTCATCCAAGATTCGATCGGTGTTCCCCGTGGCGTCACTTTTTCACCCGATAGCAAGTGGCTCACCTATTCGCGGTTAGCCTCTAACGGTTTCTCTATCATCTGTATTTATAACATCGCCGACCAAAAAGAATATCCGGTAACCGACCGGTGGTATAATTCCTCTTCACCGGCCTTTAGCGCTGACGGGCGCTATTTACTCTTTTCCTCTTCCCGTGATTTTAATCCAATTTTCGGATCAAAAGAATGGAATCATATCTACGACAGGACAGACAACGGCGTCTATTTCGCCTTATTGCAAAAAGACACGCCTTCGCCTTTTATACAGAAAGACGACGGCGCCCCACGTCATTCCGCACCCCCTCCTCACCGTCATTCCGCACCGTCATCCCGAACTTGTTTCGGGACGGAATCCCCTATTATTCATGAGATTGCGGGTCAAGCCCGCAATGACGGGAGCGAGGAGATTGCGGGTCAAGCCCGCAATGACGGGGTAATCATCGATCCCGATGGGTTGACTGATCGTATTGTAAAAGTACCGATAATCACAGGATTGTACAGTAATTTTTATTCCGACGGCCAGAAGGTGTATTACACGCGCAACGGCTCAACATTTGTGTTCGATATCGAGAAAAACAAGGAAGACATCGTTGCCGAAGGTGCGACGATGTGGGTTGAATCGGGCAGTAAAAAAGCCGGATTCCTGCGAGGCGGACAAATTTTTGTCACGGATATACCGGCAACCAAAGCCAACCTTGACAAACCGGTCAACTTGTCTGACATGAAAATAACGACCGATTACCCGAAAGAATGGGCGCAAATCTTTGACGAAGCCTGGCGCGCTTTTCGCGATGGTTTTTATTTAGAAAATATGCACGGCGTTGACTGGATAGCGATGAAAGCAAAATATGCCGTCTTGTTGCCTTACGTAAAAAACCGCTTGGACCTCAATTATGTGATTGGCGAGATGATGGGTGAATTAAACTGTGGACATGCAAATATTTCGACCGACGAAACGGAACACCCTCGCCTCATCAAAACCGGACTGTTGGGGGCAGAAGTATCGCGCGATAAAAGCGGCTTTTTCCGGATCGTTCACATTTATAAAGGCGAGACCTGGAGTAAAGCGCTTCGTTCGCCACTTATGGAACCGGGAATAAAGGCTAATAAAGGCGATTTTATCGTTGCTATCGATGGCATTCCAACCCATACGGTGAACGACTTGTATGTACTGCTTGTTGGAAAAGTGGATGTCCCGACCGAACTTATGTTGAATCATAAACCATCGTTGACCGGCGCGCGAAAAGTGGTGATTCGTCCCTTGGAAGAAGAGTATTCGCTGATTCATCATCAATGGGTCATGCGCAATATCGAAAAAGTAGATAAAATGTCCGCCGGCAAAATCGGGTATGTCCGTCTTCCGGAAATGGATGCAGATGGTCTCAATGAGTTTGTCCGCTATTTTTACCCCCAATTGGATAAAGAAGGGTTGATTATCGACGAACGGGCGAATGGCGGCGGCAATGCGTCGCCAATGATCCTCGAACGTCTATGGCGCGAGCCGTACCGGATGACGATGTATAGGGGGAGCATACGCAACAGAACGGTTCCTGATGGTGTTCAGGTTGGCCCAAAAGTATGCCTGATCAATAAATACACCGCTTCCGACGGTGATCTGTTCGCTTGGGGATTCCGGGCGCTTGGCATCGGCAAACTGATTGGAACACGCACCTGGGGCGGGGTTGTCGGGAACACCCGGTCACTCCCTTTTATCGATGGAACAAATTTGCGGGTCCCCTACTTTACAAGCTATGACTTACAGGGTAAATGGATCATCGAAAATGAAGGCGTAGCGCCCGATATCCTCATTGAAAACGATCCGGTCAACGAATGGAATGGCATTGACGAACAGTTAGACCGCGCCATCGAAGAGGTGATGAAAGAATTGCAAAACCGTAAACCCCTGCCGAAACCCCCTACCCCACGAATATTAATTTAATAATTTAATAATTTAAAGATTTAAAGATTTAAAGATTTAAGATTTATAAAACCGTTGAGGCGTACCCTTGCGGTCGCCCAACCCCGAAGGGATGACATGATTATAGAAATCCGTGTAAATCCTTCCCCCTTTGAAGGGGGCAGGGGGATGTAATTTATCAGGAATCAGGAATCAGGAATCAGGAATCAGGAATCAGGAATCAGGAATCAGGAATTAATTCCCCCTTTGAAGGGGGCAGGGGGATGTAAAATCCGTGTCATCCGTGTGCCAAAAAACTGAAAACTGAAAACTGAAAACTAAAAACTATAAACGATGGAACGAAGAACATTTTTAGAAACGACAGCGCTTGCCATTGCAGGACTTTCATTGGCCGGATGTGCCCATGGAAAGCAGAAATCAGCCGAAAAACCTGTTCGCATCAGCCTGAACACCTCCACCATCCGGCCTTATCGCCTTACGGTTGACCGACAGATTGACGTGTGTGGAGCCGCAGGCTTCGACGGGATAGAGCTATGGGTATCAGATATTCAGGCGTATCTCAATAAGGGAGGAAGTCTTGCCGCTTTGGCGCAAAAACTGAAAGACAACCGGTTGGTTTTGGAAAACATCATCGGTTTTGCCCCATGGATGTCTGACGACGACCAAAAACGCCTGGAAGGACAGGTGCAAATGCAACAGGAGATGGAGATGACAGCACGACTTGGCGGTAAACACATTGCCGCTCCGGTGATGGGCATCGAGCGGATAAACAGGGATAAATTGGATGAATATGCCCAGCGTTACCGGCAAATCTTGGACATTGGTCGGTCGACAGGCGTTATCCCTCTACTTGAAATCTGGGGGTCGGGAGCGTTGTACAGCCTTTCCAATGCGATGCATATCGCCTTAGGCGCCGGACACGCCGACGCCAATCTGCTGCTCGATTTTTATCACCTGTATCGGGGCGGAAATTCATTCGACAGTTTGCAATTGATCAACGTTGCCCGTCTGCCGCTTTTTCATATTAATGATTATCCCGCCTCACCTCCACGCGAACAGTTAAAAGATAGCGACAGGGTATACCCGGGCGATGGGATTTGTCCATTCCACACGATACTTCCTTTCCTGTTCCGGTCGGGTTTTAACGGGGGGTTTTCTGTCGAACTATTCAATGAAGCCTATTGCAAACAACCGGTAGAGCAAATGCTGGCTTTAACTTTAGAAAAAACACAACAATTAATTTATAAGAATGTATCATGAACATGACAAGAAGAAATTTTTTGAAAACAACCGCCGCTGCTGCGGTTGTAATGCCAGCCATGGGCGTTAATGCCTTAGGAAATGTATCCGTCAATGATCGAATTAATGTCGCTTTAATTGGCTGCAAAGGTATGGGCTGGGCTAATCTAACCGATTTTATGTTAGATAAAAACGTTGAATGTGTGGCCTTGTGTGATATCGACAAAACGATATTGGACAACAGGGCGGAAGACTTGGTCAAAATGGGGAAGAAAAAGCCGCTCTTATTTGGCAATTACCGAAAGTTGCTTGAACTGAAAGAGGTGGATGCCGTCATCATCGGCACACCCGACCACTGGCATTGCCTGATTATGGTAGATGCCTGTGCTGCTGGAAAAGATGTCTATGTCGAAAAACCGATCGCTAACAGTATCGCCGAATGTGATGCTATGGTGGCTGCGGCTAAAAAGTATCACCGCGT
>Ga0209628_10000567_pt1 | contig 23017 bp, 13 predicted proteins | sample TergutCu122P4_FD_187285 | JGI IMG/M metagenome (GOLD analysis project Ga0209628, IMG submission 187285) | Cubitermes ugandensis P4 segment gut microbial communities from Kakamega Forest, Kenya - Cu122 P4 (SPAdes) (version 2) | ecosystem: Host-associated > Arthropoda: Insects > Digestive system...
AATTGACTGTATTCCCAGCTTCCAAAAATTCTGTCATGTAAACTCTTTGTGAGTCCCAAAAAACAGTCAAAAGAATCTTGCCGGCAGACGGCAACAATATTGGCACGACCTGGTTCACATTCACGAAATTTACTGTAGTTCTGTTAACAGTGTTTTCACCATACACAGCCTGTAAACGGCGATGAATTTCAGCTGGCTTTACGTTTTCAGCACTTAAAAATTCAGTCACCGCACGTTGCTTCAATCTCGTTGACATACCACCATAACACGACTCCATGTTAACACGCAATGTTTTAGAACCGGTGTAGAGAAAGAAATGAAACTTTACACCACTGTGCAGAAGGGTTGTGGCTACAAGGACACACTGCGCGCGCATCGCCATTGGCAAAATATTTCACTGTGTGCATTACTTATCAGCCGATCTACGTATATGCGTCTACTCAGATTCTATAACGCAAGTGATGTGAGCAACTGGGATCCCACATTGCATTTTAAGAGTTATTTCTAGGATCTGTACCTTAACAAGGTCCTAAAGATGACCTGAATTGGGTCGAAACATGTCGCCCGTGAGACTTTAACAACACGAATAAAAGTAAGTTGTGTTTGACTGTCTTATTTCCTGACTTGTCTGTAAACACATCCGGATGATATTCACTAAGTTTTGTCACTCACAATGATGGAGGAACGTAGGTTGACGGTGTTCGATAATAAGGTGCTGAGGAGTGTTTTGGGGCCTAAGAAGGGCGAGGTAACAGGGGAGTGGCAAACTACATAACGAACAGCTTTATGATCTTTAATCCTCACCAAATATTACTCGGGTGATCAAATCAAGAAGACTGAGATGGGTGGTAACCGGGGTGCTGATAAATCCTTAGCCCGACCTACTTCCCAATGTGAGAATATTTCGTTTGATTCTAGTATTGTTATATATATATATATATATATATATATAAATAGTACTAATATTCCCTCAATTATGATTATAAATAGAATATACGGTATGAAACTCAAAATCTTCTGTCGCTTGTTTCCTTCCTGGTCGGGCTAAGGACTTATCAGCACCCCTGTACTTGTAGCAGGCATGGGAAAGAGAGAGAGGAGATGTGCATACAGGGTTTGAGTGGGGAAACCTGAGTGAAGGAAATTGCTTGGAAGATCTAGATGTAGATGGGAGGTTAATATTTAAAAATGGATCTTCGAGAAGTGGGATAGAGAAGTACGAAATGGATTGACCTGGCTCAGGATAATGACAGGTGGCGGACCCTTGTGAGTGCAGTAATGAAACTTCGGGTTCCAAAAAAATGTGGGGAATTTCTTGACTAGCTGAGGACCTCCTAGTTTCGCAAGAAGGACTCTGATCCATGGAGTTAGTTACATGAGGATGCATGGAATAGAAGTTTGAAGGAAAGGCGTGAAAAATGATGTTGTACGTAGGAATCAGACGCATCATGAATATCTCTAAGTCTTTTACGCCTAGATAAGAAAGTTGCGCCAATTTCCGAATAATTGCGTCCTTTTATAGAGAAATGAAAAAGAAGTAACCAAATGATAATAAAGTAGGATCGGTTATGAGATTCACGCGCTGTTGTTTTTTCAATATTTCCCTACGTTCTGAGGGATCGTAGTTCCTTCATCTTCGGGGTTAAGCAGTCCAAGGAGAGTTCTCGTGGCCGATTTTTTCTTTTAAAAAAAGTCCGTTCATCAGCCAACATTCCAATATGAATGCTGATTAAATACTGAAGTATCTTCTTCTTGTCGAATTTGTATGTTTGTGTGATTATCAACTTTACGTTTGCGTTCCAATAAATCTTACCGCTTCCATGAAGACGACGGCACAACAACACAGCGCAAATTCCCAGAAGACTGGAACCTTCGGCAACATCCCCGTGGGAACTTCATATCTCGCAATGGTCATTAGCTTTGGCTTAATATCCGGCACGCCTTCCGTGAAGTTACCTGCAGCAAACGGAGTGATGATTTAAATGAAAGCGTGATGCTAGTGTTGAATAGAAACGGCTGTAATTGGGCAGGTGTTTCGAATTAGTAATCTCTGGAACGAAGACTAAGCAAATATAAGTCCCCGAAAAACTAACTTGGTGATATAGAATTATTCTTAAGAAAATTATATGATGAAGAAATAGGTTTACTGCTATATTCACAATAGCCCATCACCCGACAAGAATCCAGTCCGAACCCTCAGGTTCTCTTAATATCAGAACAATTGCAAAAACGGTTCATCTCCTCCTGTGTGTTCCGTTCATGTTTACTGACTAAAATCTATGAACACTTCTAAAGTTTCCCATGCGTGTTACATACCTTGTGTTATTACAGTTTATAACTCTAGAAACAGTGCTTCCATTTATAACACGTGCAACATATTTGTGTGTGAATGAACGGTAGAGTGAACGGAAAAGTGCATGAGTGAGTACGTGAATGTGGACTCACTAGGGGCACGTAATAACAAATTTTGTAGTCCCTACATTTGAATACAAATTCAGTAAATTTTCGGACGTGTGTGAAATGTGTTAAGCGACTGTCCCTCTGCAACTTGTCCGGAAACACAACACACACCGCAACTCTCTTAGCGTTCTTTTTTTTGCAATGTCATTATGCGCGGCCGAGTATGTATTGCTGAATCATGTCAGTCAGTAGGCTATACGTGCCCCCAAGTTCACGGTTATTCATTCGTTACCACTGTAGCATTAAAAAGATAATTGAAAACAGTTATCGAATTAGCGATCCATTTCAAAAGTCGTTAATGTTCTCTCAAAGCAATCACTCTTCTCTTTACCTCTTTGAACATGCTTGAAGCAGCAAATGCGATAGTATCATCATCATCATCATCATCATAACGTACTTCATGGACATGGACATACGTTAACGTCACATGACGGCATGTCTACTTAAGTGTCGAAGACATGTTGTTTGTGACCTTCTGCAAAAGGTCACATCCAGCTTGCAAAGAGAAAGGTATGAATGTAATTCTGCTATCTGCTCGCACCCTGTGTGATGGTGGTGGCTGGTGGTGGTAGTGGTGGTGGCGCATACCTTTAAGCTATTTGTTGTAGTAAATCGTGCAGGCTTGTATAGCCGTAACAGCTTATTCATAAGTGACGTCATGAATGCAATCTTTTGTTTTATGGTAGGTAATAGCAGTGTGGAGCATCACGGCTGTCGGTGCTTTTAATGTAAAAATGGCTTATGCGTCTACTTATAGAATTTATAATCTCTGTGGGAAATGCTCAGCTTTTAATGAAGATTTTTCGTAGCAATTATTTAAGAGATTCATTAATATCATTTATATTTTAATAATTATATGCCCCATAATTTTACTCAGAATTGTAAGAACTGTCTACAAGAAAGCATTCGGAAAGTTCCAGTTGCGATACTTGGCCTAAGACTGCCGTCTGTGAGGTTGTTTTCCTTTGTTTCCCTCAGACATTCCGTGACAGTCCCTCTAGTTAGTCCTATGATGGTTTCTTCCTTGAAGAGATATCACTTACCCACTGCCTAGCTACCAAATATTTTTCATAATCTTTTATAAATGAAAAGGATTGAAGTTAAGTTAGAGGCAGAACCACGGAAACTGACCTTGGTCCTTGTTTTTGCAGTTTGGCGGCAAAATACGCTTCTGATTGGTATTTAAGTTTTTTCACGCTTGCAAAACGTTGTTATTCCAAGACGAACTCCAAAGCAAGGAAACGTTTACGTGAGTCTTAATGTGGCTTGCTCTGTTGATTAAAAATTCTCGAGCTGTTTTTCGTTTGGGTTGTTTTAAGGCGTTTTATGGGCTATAGAAGCCGCGTAACGTCGAAAGATAAGTGTGACACCTATTATGAACGTTCAGCTGAGAGGTGTGTGTGAGAAAATGGTGGTGGTATATTTAAAGCTTTCTCATTGGAATCTAAGGAAAGAAAAAGCCTTCTGTTAGGCTGGAGACAGAAAAATAAGATTTTTTAGACGCACCACTATTTGAAAACTTCTGGATGTATTTTAGTCCTTTCTTCATTGTCTGTCCAAAATGTTGCTCTTTTGGGAAAGTTCTGTTGCATATATGATGGCACTTTGTCATATTGATCAGTAGCCTGTTCGTTGAGTTCCATACTATGTAAAATTACGTAATTGTTCCAACAGTGAGGTGAAAAACATGAAATGCTTTTATCAATCCGTCTGATGTCAGAGACAGGCACTTGATATCTCCGTAACTAATTGGGTCACGTGTGTCTATTTAATATCCATTTTAATAGGCAATAAGACTACACGTGTAAGCACTGTGGCTTTTAAAACTTTCTGGCATTTCTGGGCTTTTTTACAATACATTAATAATCAACAATGACGGTCAAAAACACAACTATATTTGTAAATATAATAAATAATTTATTATTTTTACGAGATTGTATTTGTAAACGAGATCTCGTCCCCCCCTTCCCACCTGCATTTAGATCAAACAGATAATTTTCCTCAGATGCTGTATTCCAACCTGAAGATGGCCGAATTAGGCCGAAACATGTAGTTGATAAATTATTTATTATATTTACAAATATAGTTGTGTTTTTGACTGTCATTGTTGATTATTAATCTATTGTACATTAAGCGGTATTTTACTTGTATGTGCACGGACGGATGATCGGCGTACAGATAGAACTATTTCAGTAAACGCCCTGCAGAGATGCGAACGCGCTTAGTATGACTTGCGGTAATCTCGTGTTCAGAAGGCTGCTTTTATTGTAGCATACACAAATTCAGAAACATACCCGTTACAATAATTATGTGGTCTGAGGCTTTTGCCCCCTTTTATTATTTTGAAAATTAAGACTCACCAACAAATTACATTGGACAAAAAAGTCTGTAAGTTTTCTTCCGAAATTTCTTCTTTTGATAGATATTTAGAGACTACCACTGGAAATATTTTAGTAACTTATTTGGCGATACTGGAGGGAGGATGCATATTGGGTTATTGGTGGATTTATAACTAATGGGGTATCCGAAATGCTGTAAGAAAAATTAGACCCAGACGAGATGCGTGCATAAAGGTGTGTGAGTCGTTATGTAATGTGGCAGTATTTCATGTCAGATATTACCCAGAATTAGAATGTGGTTGTACGTGTTGGAATTACCCAATAAAAATTTTATGAAGATCCACATAGCCATTCTTGGATTGTTACATTTGGTCAAACAGATACAGTGAAGTTAATAGTCGCAACATTGAAATTCTTCTTTCTGAAGGCACCAAAAGCAAATAACCACAAGTGTTACCTAGTTATGAAATTCAGATTTTTTTGAAATTATGTCTTCTCTATTCTTGCAGGGAAGATAATGAAATCCTGGGTTCATACATGCTGATCCATGGTGTGAGAAGGGAAGACTTTGGGCAGTATACATGTCAGATTAGCAACACTTGGTTCCAGTCTGTTGACACTTCAGTGTGGCTCAGAGAATTCGGTAAAGAAAATAGTTTTTCAGAAATGTTGTTAAGAATATGATTTAGCATGGTTATGAAGTTTGTATTGTGAACTGCTGTATTAACAGAACCCATTTTATATCCTTTTCAGGTGGATTTAATTATAATTTATTATTGTTTTACAAGTTTCTTCAGTATAGTGTCAAAGTGTTCCTTGTAAGTTAGGAACTGGGTTTTAAAATTATCGCTTGTGTGAACTGTGGGCTTCAAGGGATTAATAACACTTCTTCAAATACATATGTTGTACAGCACTGAGTATTAGGAAAATTGCAAACAATGATAAACAAAAAGAAATTTTCAAACAATGAGTTAGAAAGGATGGGAAGGCAAACATTCTTGTCTTATTTTAAGGAAGGAATATTGCAGCTGCCTGGAAGGATTGAGGAAAGCCACAAAGAAAGACCTCGGTCAGGATCACCAGGCTTTTGTTCAAGATTGCCTGAGACGTTCATAACATGAAGCTGTCAGCTAAAGTGTTTAGTAATTTCAAATATAAAATGCAGAAAACTTCCTTGCAGGCACAGGTATGAACACTAGAAGCAAGTGAGAAGGCATGACATTCACTGTGTTGACATCTTTACTTCCAGTCACCTCTGAAATGGAAGTGGTATTCCAAACATTTTATAGGTAAAGGTCACCCCTGTGCCTTGCTTAGGGAAGGCTTGGAGAAAGATCCAAACATTCTTAATATTGGCACTTGAAGGTGTGTGATAAGCTGCATAGCTGTATTACTCTCAGAGAAAGAGTCTCTGGTAGCCACCAGATGGAGTCTCTGTGGGTCCCATGTGCTGTTACTGATTAGTGTGTTATTGAAAAAATTCTAAATCTAAAAGCCAATGTCCAGACAACAAAAGCTGGAAGAGAAAAATGCTCTGCCTGCCAGGAATTTAGTCTCCTTCATCCAACAGTAGCCAATCACTTTAGAGTTTGAATTGCCAGGGCATTTAGGTAAGTTGTGTGTCCTTCCTTTTTCCACAAAAATTCATGACCCCTGTACTTTAATGACTCCATGTTTAGGGTGTCCCATAAGTAACTGTTACCTGTTAATTAATATTTATTATTGATAATAGTAACAAATTGAATGTAAAAGTAAATAAACTATGCTTGTGTTTGCAGTGCCATACCAGGATGAAAGCCATGACAAGAGGGCATACAAGCAGATATTGCTTGTGTTTGCAGTAGTCATCCTCTCATCTCTTACACTAGTTGCTCTCTACTTGCGCTTTGGATTACAGATGCAAGTTATCTGGAAAGATTCCTTTTGCAAGCAAGAAACAAGTGGTGAGTGACAACATTACTTTATGAACAGTTCATGCAAGGTATAAAAGCCCAAGGACTGTCATTCTGCCATTATTTTATCCATATCTCACAGTTAGTTGCTGGTGGTGTATGGTATCCAGGATGGTAGTAGTACACAGACATGAGGAGTACTGATGTCAAATGAAACTAGTTGAAGAGTGTGCTTTATCAGTGAAATGATTTAAAAGTGGCCTTGGGGACTGCAACATATAAAAATGGACTGCTGGAAACTACCAAGACTGGAATTGTTGGAATTCCCTATTAATGGTTATAGGTCTAACACATGGTTGCCTCCTCAACATGCTCCACTTTATGGGATCTAATGACCACCCTAAGGGAACACACACTGCCCCCTTATGAAAGTGGGGAGGGGTTAACTATAGATTCTCCTATGAACTTGAGTCTCCATTACTGAATAACCTTCCTTCCACCCATCACCAATTCTTATGTGTTTCATGTGCACAGCTCTAACCACATAGAACACAACATATAGCAACTGTATTATCTCACACACACAAGGCACAACTGCACTTCAGTCCAGTGTTTTTTTAAATGGATTACATCAATTTCTGGTCACAAACAAGGGGCACACAGCTTTCCGCAGCACAAACATCTGCCAAGGTCAACTGCAAACTTTGCAGTCAATATCAGTATGGTTGCTCTGTCTTACATTAGTTTTCCGTAAGCTCTTGCCATCTAGTGGTTGCTTTTGAACTGTGGAGTGTAAGGAGTGTTTTTCTGTTATGAAGGAATGTAGCCAGTATTAACATACAACGAAAACTGGAAACTGAAAAATGTTTCTTACACACTCCAGAATCATAAAAAATTCACAGTTTTTGCTAAACATTTTCTGTCTTTAAACTAGCACAATTTACAACTGTATTCCTAATACAGATATTCTGGGGGGGGGAATGGACCAGATCATTGGAATTCACACAATCAGTTAAAATTTCAGCAGCATTCATACCAGTCTTACAGTAATAGGTTCACAGCATGTAATAAATTTACAGGTTTTTATTTACAGAGCTTTCTCTTAAAAATCATAAAAGAGTGCAAATATGTGAGCCAGATTTTATTACATGATGTGTTTCAAATGGGCTCTTTTGTATTTGCCTTGATGTTCATATATGTCAGATACAAATCTTAAAAGTAAAGTAAAGTAAAGGTAAAATAAAGTTCATTCTAGAACAGGCCACGAAGGCCCAGAGGGGGAGTAGAGGTATAGCTATACTCTTTCTATACCCTTGGCACTAGATGGGGGTGGGTGGTCAATGCCAAGCCCCAGCTGCTTTACCCCTGAGAAAGACTCGGTATCCATTGTATAGGAGGCTGGGTGGGCCCCAGTGCAGGTCTGGACAGGTGCAGAAAATCTCGCCCCCACCAGGATATAAGTCTTATTCAATGTTAAAAATTGGGTGTCAGAAAGACAACTGTGCTATATAATCTACACTACAACTAATCAAGTTGACCAGAATCCTGCTTGAGGAGCTGATAGCTTGTCAAGAAATGCCCCACCATTTATGGAGTCTAAAGTTCATACATCATTCCAAGAGCCTGTTCCTGTTCTTTCTCCTGAACCAGAACATTTTCCATATCTTTTATTAAATATTAAGCCATCTGGATAAAGTTTCAAAAGGGCAGTTGTTGCTAATCAGCTGTGAATAATATTATAATGTCCTAGGGTTTGTGAGAAAATGCTTACATTGTGCTTATTTTGGGTTCTTTATTGTCAAATCATAGGAAAAATATTTCAGATTTAATTGTATTGGTATGCTGATAATTCCATACTCTGTAACTGTCACAAATGAGGTATTTATCACATCATTAGACTCATGTTATATCTCCTGTTGATAGAAGTTTGTGTCATAATTTATCAACCATTGTGTCACAGCTGTTTATACCTCACAGATCTTAAATTTCTGGCACCTAGGATTGTTTTTAAGCACTGGAAATAGATAATAGCTGTTCCACGAAAAATTCCTCTGATATAATCACAGTCAGTGTAGGTTTTTTGCACCATGAAACTTATTTTCCAGCTGACCTCACACAAATATTTTGTGTGATGGACCAGCTTTGAAAAAAAGTAATAAATGTGTTTTGATTTTTCTGTGAAGCAGGAATTGTGTCAGATTAGTATGGCAAAGCACACCAAGTTGGGTTGAAATTTGTAAAGTAGTTTCTAGGTTGGAAGTATGCAGTTGGATAGACCAGACACAGAAATGCCTCAACTTTATGCAGAGAATACACAAGTACTCACTTAACATTGTTTAGCTTTAATGTTGACAAATTTTAGTTTCCAAAGACTTGATAAACGTTGATTCAACTCAGATTAAGATTGTTTTTGCTGGCAGCTGGTGGGATCTTTGATGTCCAGGCTCCTGGGTATTTTAATTAATTCTTACAGGAAAGAATGGTATTGTTCTGTGTTGTTCTGTTCTATATTTTTATTTTTTGGAACATAACCCCATTGATGAACCGGGACATAATGTACATAGTGATCACTGTTGTTCAAGTTCTTGAAACATGTAATAACTATGGATATCTTGTGTTTTAGATGGCAAAGAATATGATGTCCTCATTTGTTATGATGACAAAGACTCAGATTTTGTATTGGGCATATTGGTACCAACACTTGAGACACGTTATGATTATCGTTGTTTCACACACCATCTTGGATCAACTGATGAAAACTCTCGGACAACATGTAAGTTAACGTAGATAGTTACAAGTTTGAAAGGCAAAGAATAAATGCAGACAAATTATAACACTCACTTCTTGGAGTATGCATTTTTATCATGTGCAGGAAACTTATGGATCTTACAAGTCTTGCTTCCCTAACTATACTTGCTCTTTATTTACTACATTTTTTTGAGAAGTGGAGTAATTGTGTAAAATAACACACTCAGTAGTCATCCATTTATTATTCGGTATCTTACAATTCATCACTGCTTTGTTGACACACAAAGGTGAGATTGTAAGATTGAGATGCAGAGTATGTTTTATGAGATAATTTTGTACATTAATATTATTGCTTTACTGGGGTTAAATAAAGTAATGTCAAACAGGGCCAGCTGTGCTTAATGGACCTGCCCAGCGTAGCCGTCGTCTGTTGGTTGTTTTGTCACCTTCACTTCTACACGACAGTTGGACAAGTACTGCTCTCTACCAGGCTCTGCATACTTTACTAACAGTCCATTCCAGGATTATTTGTGTAACACTGCAGGTACATACTTCAGATATCACTATGTGCATTGAGGTACTGTATTAGATTTTATGATGTTACCAACATACAGAATAATGAATTATTTATTTATAAAGTTACTTTCAATTAATTTAAAAGTACTATGTCAGGTATGTAGGTAAGTTCCTACAGAACTATAATCATCAGCCTTGTACCTGGCAACCAGGTGAAGAATCATGTAGAAATGTAATGACTTACTTTGATAGTTCTGCGTTTCTGATACTCTGGAGGAAGTTTGCCACTTGTATTGATAACAGAAAGTTTGTCCCCTGAAGTGACACTCTAATCTGTACCCTCATAAATAGGATTTATCACACCTCACTTTCCATTTTCCTTCTGCTGGAGCCTAGAAAATTGCTCTATAAGTATATACATAATTTTCACTCCTTATATGTTGTTCACATTTATAATTCTTGTGGCCCTGAAAAGGACCATTCTATATCCTGATTTCTTAACATTCCCATTTCACAATTCCTAACGGCTTCATCTGGGGTCTGTCTATTCTCTGCTTCCAATATTTTGGATTGGCCACATTTGTTTCACCCTACCCATGTAATTGAATGAATACTCACTTCAGCTGTCTTCAACTTATAAAGAATTATTTTGAATCAGATGATGGAGACAGCATGTTCTTTTGAAGTGTTGGTATCAGCATAAAATGCTGCACAATGTCAGAACACAGAAGACATCTGAACATAAAAGTCATAATCATGAATGTAACATGGAATGATAAAGAAAATGTCCAGTCAGAATTCGAGCATTTCGCAATTCCCAGCTCAAGAGAACTGAATTTCCATTGCAAAATTGCTTTCACCATAAATCTGCAGGCATTGAATTAGTTCATGTGAAAATAATGTATTATGTCATTGTAGTAATGCTTTGTCTGAGGCATGGGTACAGTAAATGGAGAAACTACTCCTGACTTTGACTCACTGGTGTTTATCAGTTAAACTTACCCCAGTCGTCATTTATGAGGGAGCATCCAGAAGTTCCAAGACTGAATCTGTGATGAAATATGCACTGACCTTTGTTACTGGTTATTGTTGCCCCTTTCTGGGTCTTAGAATGGGTCCAGTATGTCTGCCTTTGCTGAAAGCACCACTGGAACTGACTTGGGACTGTATGTAATATGGTTAGTGATTGATCCCTAAATTTCTGGAACATTCTGTAGTCTGTATAATGACTTGCTACAGGCTGGACCATTCAGTGTTTGAGACGTGGTGAGGGTTAGATTTTCTATATTGTCCAGACCAGTCCTGACATTCTCCTGTACAATGAATGAATGAATGGGTGCCAGTGCTTTTACCTGGGTGTAAAGTGGCCTGGGCGTGGCATTACTCATCTGTCCCAATCTAGTGCCAAGGTTAAAGAAAAGATAGAGCTCTACCATTACCCCTCTCTGCATTTTCAAGGCATGTTGGAGGGTGAGCTTCTTTTTATGGAAATAGCGTCCATGTGGCTGCAGTTGCATTCCCAGAAACAAGAAAAATCACAAGGATCTAAATCAGCCAAGTAAGGGGGAGGATGACCACAGGCAAATTTTCAGCAGCCAAAAGTTGCTGCACTGGCAAAACAGTACACATTGGTTCATTGTATTTGTGAAACCATCAGTTGTGGTTCCACTGTTGTTCTGGATGCTTTTCTTGGACTTGTGCCATCAGACATTACAAAACTTCCTAGTAGCAATGCTGAGTAAAAGTCTGGCCTAGAGAAACAAATTCCTGATGAATAAAAAGGGTCACCAACGTTCTCTTGATGTTCAGCCTGACTTGCCTCACTTTTCTTGGACATGAGGATGACATGCTTTTCAATTGAGAGGACTGCTGTTTGATTGCTGGGTTGTTGGTAAACCAGAATATCTTTTCCTGTGATTCCAGAGCAGTTTTCCAAAGTCTGATGTAAAACTTAATGCAAATGTAATGTTCCTTAAAGTCATACAATAGAAAATTATGGATCACATGTAACACTCATAACAATAAATTATCACTGAGAAGCAGTTCAGAGGCTTATGCCTGCAACATTCAGACCTGACTCAGGTAGTGATACTATGGCACCTAATGGCAGAAAGCTGTACTGCTTCTCATTCATGTTCTGAGTTGTGAGTTTGGGAACTTGTGGGTATGCCTGTGGGCATGAATGGTTTTAAGGCTATGGCATGTCCATAAGTATGAAGCCACTAACTCCATGGAGCAGAGTCCTTCTTGAGAAGCTAATAGTTCCTCAGCCATAAAAGAAATTCTCTGCATTTTATGGAACATGAAGGTTTATTACCATGTCAAAAGAGCCTGCAGCTTGCCCCTATCCTCAGCCAGAACAATTAAGTCCATGCCCCCCTTCCTCATCTTCTTTCTATAAGATCCATTGTAATATTACCCTCACATCAATGCCTAAGTGTTCAAAGTGGTCTCTTTCCCTCACATTTCCCCACAAAATTTCTGTATGCACTTCTTCTCTCCCCCATATGTGCCACATGCCCTGCCTCATGTCCTTCTTGATATTTGAGGATACAACAGTTAAAAATATTTGTAAAAGAGACAGCTGAGTTACTTGATATGTCATAAGATACTTCACAGATTATACTCTTTTCCCGTTTCCATTATGCTAATTCAGTACTGGAGAATGTACTGGATTGGACATGCAGAATGCGTGAGGGAAACACAGACAATGAAGTTTATTAGGGAAACTTCATTGGAAGTCCTCATTCAGAAAACTATAGTACCTATGGGGGATAATATTAATATTAATGTTGCCAGAAAGGATCAAAGTGACATGAATTGGACTGAAGTGATTTAAGATAGGAAACTGTAGTTGGAGCAAAGAAAGTGAGAGTTACTAATTATTTTAATAATCCAAAGAAGGCCAATTTTTGTCATAATTTGAGTCTTTTTTTAAAAAGAAGAAATATAGTGTAATGAATTACTCTTATTTGTTAAGAAGTACTAATCCTTAAAACATTAAAATATGTTGATGTTCTTTAGCCACTTCCAAAGTGTGACACAGCAAAAAATGCACAAGGTGACAGCCTTCCTGCTCTCCTGCATGCAGTTCATTTGGTTGAATGGAGGTCAGAGGGGTACTGTTTTGGAATGGGTGATAGAAGTCGAGCACACAAGAGGTTCTGGGCCTCAATACGCCTCCACTTGCCCCCACACAGGCATAGTAGGCAGGCAGTCAGTCCTAAGCAGGTTAGTATCTTCAATTCCAAAGACTGCATTTCATATTTTGCGAGGATAAACAAAGGTACATTTATGATATGATATGATGTTATATATGATATGATATTATTTTATATGATATATATATATATGGTATGATATGATATGATGATATATGACATGATATATGATATGATATTCACATGTCTGTCCTGGACTCCCCCCACAGTTCATCCAAAACACACACACACACACACACACATACACATATTAAGCTTTTGAAACTTCAGGAAGATTTTCATTTACGCATAATGTGAACATCACACAACTTGAGTTCACCCCATCATTGTACTTTACATGTTTTTATCATTAAGTATACCAATGACAGCACTCATGTCTGAGATGAAAGTGATGTTTGTCTCTTAATGTAGAATTTCAAATTTGATATGGTAACATATCTGTGTAACATGAAATTTCAGTTGAGATTATATTTTTGAATGTTTTATATAGATCTATATGTCACCTTTACAAAATATGTACTCAACAAACTTTCCATCTGATGGTGATCTGATGCAGCAGACCATTGGAAATTGGTACATGAAATGTTGTATGGTTTGTTGATAGTAATTTTATGAGAAACATTGTTCTCATTCTGTAGTTACAAACGTGGTGACTGTGCAAAATTTGGAGGTTATATCACTCAAATTTTTGGAATTTGTATTCATGGACATCAGAACACATATATGGATTACTAAGTTGTGTAAACGTATAGTTCTGATAATCCCACCTTCAAAAACTAAAAGAATTTGAATGAAATTTGGCACTCCTTATATGTTCTCTAGAATTTATTATTGCTTTCTGGCTAAATTGATCTGAGTACACATATAGGAACAGCTGTTTCATAAGGAAGCACCCATGCTGATAAGTAATACAAGCACTGATTTAATTTATTAGGAGCTGAACCAAATGTCAATGGCAACTACTGGCAGTGGAGGCAATGTATGTACTGCCATTGGGACCAGCAAACGAGGAACATTGCTTACAAACTCACATGAGAGCCTGGAAGTCCTTGTTTGAAAAGTGTCAGTTACATGGATAAGACTGGGCCAGTATAGCTTTCTCTTCTTTTCATTATTACCTCAATAATAAGCCTCGAGAAAACAGGTTACTTTAAAGGAAAGATTAATACATTTTAATATATGATATTTAAATTCTTCGCTCATGTTATATTAAAGGAGCAATTTTAGTTTGTGGTAATTTAATCTTCAGGACTCAGAACTTCACAAGCACTGAAGGTCTAGATTAGTCTTGTTGTACCAGTCATTCTGTACTCTCCAGTTAACCACAATTGGTGACTTTTTTAATTTTTTATAATTTATAGTTCTCAATTGACAGTAAACCTTCTACTTATATTTTTATAGGATAATTTTATTGGGTATAATAGATGTCAAAAGAAAGACAATAGCAGTCATTGAATTTACAGTGTGTGCCCAATATTCTAACAGCTTGTTTGTAAATAAGTGTGACTACTACACTAATGGCAAATTTTTTAATGTTTGTGTTATGGCCATAGACTTCATGCAGAAAGTTTATGTATCTGGGTGTGAAACCAGACATGCAAGAATGTGTTTTATTACTTTGCAGTGACCCTTAAACTGTGAACAACATTAGGACTTTCCACCTTCATGTTACAAAATTAATATGCTTCTTTAATGTAACTATGAGTATTTATTCACAATTGACCCTTCTTTATGACTGATGTACAGTTCATTGACCTAAAATGTTCTTTATTTTCTATTGGAATCTTGGAGTTAAGGAATGCTTCTGAATCATAGCTGTAAACTCTAGCATAAACACTCAGACACCTGCATTTCCCTTTGGGATGACAGATCTTTTCCCTTTGCCAAAGAGAATGTACATGCTTAATTGCCTATAATTACTTTGTCCAAAGTGAGGTAGTATTTTTAAAACAGAATTCTGGATTCTAAAGCAAATTTAATGTAGTGTTGGCTTAGTAACTTAAACCTTCAGAATTGTAATGTTTACTGCTGTGGTAAACAAGTGTTTGTTACCATAATTGAATCTTCTCTAACTTCCTTCAAATTTTCAGCTGTAGTAATGAAATTCGAAAGTAAGTTCAAATCTATCAGCTTAATCCAGTTTCTGACATTAATTATACATGCTGAAATGGAAGATAAAAGGGGACCGTTATCATCTGAAAGTATTTTGCCTTAGATTGACATCATTGGCATAAAATAGGCATTACGGATATGAAAGAGTTTCACGTCTGCTGAAAAAGGAAAGGTAATATCTGATAGCATCCTGACACATCACTGAAATTGAGTGTAAATCATTATATGAAGCACAGTACACTCAAGTTTTGATGTCAGTGAAGGCAAAAATTTGTATGAATTACCAAAAAATATGTGTAATATTTTCTGCAACCATTTTCCTTATATATGCACTACAATGTACTGGAGCTGGCAAACAGTGACTGGGTATTATGGCAAAACACATGCTGACAGAGGCCAAGTGCCTACTAACAATATCTTATTCTGTTTCCCATTCATCCCTTCTTTCTCATCTTTCAATCACAGGAAGGGATGAAGGACTTATTCTAATGTGTCTACAATTAAGAATATGTATATGAAAAAATACATAGTGGATAAAATGCAACCTGGATTGTCTTTGCTTGGATAATCAGGAGTATGCTGTGCTGTTGTGTGATATGCCAAAAGACAAACTATCAGAGATACTCGTAAATATTTTGGTCTCAAAAGTTTGTTAAATAGCAATTTTATTAACACACTGTGTATGCCAACTTTAAAATTTAAGTGACCCAGGTGCAAAGCATTTAATTATGCTGCAGTGAGCAAAAACGTGCTGTTATGCAACATTTATCTTGTGCATAACAGTTTCTGTCTTCTCAAATGTTATCAGAAGATTTTCTAGTAATGTTTCAGAGAAAGATGTCACTTAGAACATGACCCCTTATGCAGTGCTAGGAAACAGAACTGGACCCTGCCATTACACCCTTGTTTGTGAACCCTCATCCCTTTCCTTATTTGAAATATCTGACATCTGGCATAATTCTGCAACAACTCTGGTACACCTTCACTGGACCTTTTGGGGCACCATGCTCATGTACAGTGGAGCACTCATTCAGAGAAACCAAAATGAACATCAGTAAAATGTTATGCCAGTAGTATCTAAAGAAATTACTGTTTTAAATGGTTAAGTAACTGTTAGTTGATACTTCGTCATTAAACTGAGGTGATGCTAATTAGGTACTGTGTATTTGTGACCACGCATGTTCTAAACTGTGCAGACACATAAAGTTCTTGCCCACCCCATACACCAAGCCTGATGAGTACTGCGACTTTTATATGCATTAAGTGGCTGTCCAAGTTGTCAGCTCCCTATTAATTGTGGAAAAATTTGTGTGTGTGATAAAAATAATTTGAGCATTTTGTCAATTAAACTGTTTTAAGCCACACTACATAATAACAGGTTCAAAATTACCTTTCATCCCAGGCTTTAATGGTGAAACTAAAGTGTCTTAAGCAACTTAAATTGAGATGTTCAAGCATGAAAATGAACTATGTTCAGTGACTTTATTGTTATAAAAATATTAATGTATCATTACAATCTCAGACATGTTTAATATTACATGTAAATAGTGCTAAACAATGTCATTTTATAAGTAAGTTTTTCTATCTTCCATGGCATAAGCAGGGTTTAAAGCTCCTGATGGTTTTATGATCAAAAACAAAACACAGGAACTAACTGTATGTGATATGTGTTTCTCATTAAAATATGCTGGGCCATAATGTTTCTTCCAGGAATATTAACTGCAGTGCAGTAAGGAGAGTAATGCATGAAAGCTGATGTATTGATTACTGTTGTGTGGAGAGAACAGTAAATATCTTAAATTTTGTACTTGTATGTATAATCTGTTTCACCATTACAGATCTTGACTGACCACTCAGTAATGTGCACATTCAGTTCAAATCTTGGCTGAGGCACTGTATATCCCAGTTTAGGGACTTCAAAAGTTTTATCACACTCTTCCACATAGACGTCACAAATAGGCCATGACCACTTTTTGCCATTGCTTGTAGAACCTGTACAGTTAATACAGCACTATTAAATAACCTGTAAAAGTACCAGGATAGGGAAGAAGATTATCAGGTGCCAAAAATTTGTGTGTGTAAAAACAGTGCTGTTTAGTGGAAGTAATAGGTTTTTACAAATACTGCATTCTACATACAGGGTCTTTACTGTCAACTTCATCTACTGCTCTCTGTTTGACTTCAGATATTTATTTGTTTCACTTCAGTATTAAATAAACTCTGAAATATCCAGGTTAATGGTAAGAGATACAACAGATAGCAGAGAAAATAATTTGGACATATGTTACAGAATATACTTTCAATATATACACCAATAAATGCACTGAATAAAATACAATTCATAAAAGTATGAAAATGCCTATATATTTTGGCACTGGAGTGCCATACTCAGGGAGTTATAGAACAAAGGAATATAAACCCAACATGTTTGTCTAGGTATTACACTGCCTGTTTTGAAATGCTGAAATTGTTCAAATTCAAAAATAAGTATAAAAATTATAATATTGTTGTATTAAAATTATATGATTGTGAGCAGTTCCAAGTATAAGTATGCATGCTCTGTACAGAACATAAACAACTATGGACTTACACTTGGAACTGCTTACTATTACATTATTTTAATATCACAATATTGTAATTATTATATTTATCAATTTTTTATGTGTTTTAGTATTCTAATATTTTTAACATTTCTGGACAAGCAGTGAAATACCTATATTGTTGCTGTAAAATAGCATAAGTTTGGAGCATGTTAAGTCTATAATCTGTGCTTTTCCAAATTGTTTACATTTATTTCTAGGTGTCTAACTTTATGGTTTGTTAAAAAAACAGCTAAACCAGTGACTAATTCACATTACCATTTTCACACTGATCCTCTACTGCACTGCCTTACCCTTGGAAGTTACTGCTCTGTGCAAATGTGTGTCTTCCTTGTGAAGGAAACCTTGAAAATCAACAAAGGCAGCTGCACAAGGAAAGAAATGCAAGGAAAAGTTTGTTTATGACATGAATGGCTGGATTGTACCATGTGTATTTTATAAGAATTGCTCTAATTAGTTGACTAATTGACTGAATGATTAATTAGTAACCTGCCTTATATATGGCCTCACTTCATACCAATTGCTTGTTTGCCATATAAAGGTGTTCCATCACACTATACACCAGTTTTCTCACATAAAGACATAAAGAAAGTCAATATCATTATCCTATCAGAAATCTATTAATCCACATACAGATAACTGAGAATTTGCTGTCTTTCTGTTTTTAATAGTTAAAAACGCAGGAAACAGGTTGGTGTTTTCAGTCTGCATGAAAATAAATGTGCATATGGTAGAGAAAATATGCAGTTAGTATTTGTGTGTATAATCTTTAAGAAATCAACTATATAAATAGTAGAAAGCTGTGTTTAGCCAATGTGCTGTGAAATTTTACTACAGTGTGCTGTACACCTACTGTTTTCCTGTATCCAAAAGCACCAGTTTCCTGTGAACAATTTATGAAAGGCTTTACTGAAATTATTGAACTCCTCACTGCACAGGTGGTTCTCACTTAGACCAAGAAACTACATTTAATTGTCTTTCATAAATGTAAAAAGCATGTTTTAGTACTTAACCATATCAGATCTCTTCATCTCTTAATCCACATAAAGTAGGATTTCCAGCATTTATTGCAGTAATTAAAATTCTTGGACATGTCATTACATCTACCGCTACTGAACTGTAATAAATAAAAAAAACTATATCCAGTCCTACAGTCATGTACTTGGACAACAATGATTTGACCTCTTCTTTTAACAAATCTTGTAAATGTATCAGCTTTGTCCTGCATGGTTGTTAAATATTACAAAATCTCATAATTAGTAGGGAATAATATGTCATAGTAAAACTGTTTCAAGTTTCAGATGTGTCATATATGTTTGGCAAATATTTTCTTTTGGTTATTTTTTGCACACTGTCAAAATTTCTGGATATGTAATGGTGTTTTTTATTTTTTACGTTATTTGGTTTTATTTTCATGCAAGCATTACGTAGCATGAAGGATACCACGTTGCCATCACATGTACTTTGTACCCACCTTGCATCACAATTGGATGATGGATTTCATACTCAGAAGTATGTGAATTCTCAGAAGTTTCATTTCTTGATATCCTTATTTGTTCCTCCACATCGGATGGGAAATATCTTGTGCAATTATTTTTTACCGTCATGAGACCAATATCAAAAACTAATTTAACAAAACACATGGCTAAAAATAAACAAACTTCTTCACTTATATATGGCTCTGTGACCTATGATTTACATTATAAATGCCTCTTTCACACACATTTAAGCATGTTGTGGCTAGTATTTTCAACTCAGAGACTTACTTATATTTTTCCAGACAGCACTGATGAAAATCATTATTTCCCTCCCTCCCCTCTCTTTGTTTTACCATGTAAGAGAGACAAGATAAGGAATATTCATATTCATATTCTATATTAGACATGGCCACCACAAGAAGACATTCTATGCAGAAGTGCAGGCGAGGCCAAAATCTGCTTTCTTGTGGTGGTACCTTCACAATGCAAATGAAAAATACTTCCTAAGTAGTACTTCATCATTCACTCCACCACCATTTTACTGTATTATGATGGTCTTATGGAGACAAAACCAAATGTGTAGCTCTGCAAGAGTAACTAGCACACTTTTATGGTGGTAGATCACACATTTTACCACTAAGAGGAATGATGTCGGCATTTCACAGTTTTTGATACTCTCATTGCATTTCACACACTGGTATGAAACTTATGTAAGATATACTGCTTCAGTAATATCCTTAATAAATGGTGAAATGTAGATTATTGAAACAAAACCAGAATATTTTTGTAATGTCTAAGATCATACATGTGATAAAGAAAAGATTTTTTAAATTACATATGTAGTTCTGCCAGCCTATTGTGCTGGCACAGCTCCACACACACACACACACGCAGAGGAACTTTCACTGAAAGTGTAAACTTCATAGTGGCAGTTCTTCCTCTTGTACATGCATTCACTGTTACATATTTTACTTCATATGTTACAGTTAATGGATTATAGTATGTTACATACATGCGAGTATTGCTTAGTTTTGTATTTTTTACTGTGGTATGACTTAAAATAATATTTTATCAGAAATTCAGAAGCAGCACAGGAAAACCATAAGAAATTGTTTTCATTACAAATCGTTATCAGCCTAGAAGCTGCAGTGTAAATAAGCAGAACAAAATGAATTCAGTGATCTTACAGATAAAGCCTTCAGATAAAAAATGAAGGACACAGATCAGTCTGAATATAATACTTTTTACAGGACTTTTTACAGTACTAGTACTTTATAACTCTCTATTTGAAACAGGGTACAATTCCAGAATCAGTATTCTTTGTTCAATGATTGTTGTATGTGACCAACAGAAATAGTATCTCCAAGATATGTTATATTCACATGCACTTGTCTACTTCAGCCAAAGATAATCTCTGAAAACTCAAAAAAGGGTTTACTGTTTTTAAACATCAAAAACTGTCCATTTCCCCAGTTTCAAGAACTGTATTACATTAATATATTGATGTTTGTCACCATTTAATGTACAATGTGATCTGCATTAAACTGTAGGCTTACAGAAGAAGATAAGTGTACGTAATAAATAAAAGCAGCTTTCATTCCATGTTTAAGAAATTTGTACCTGCATTATTTTTCAATGTAAAAATACTGTCAGTCATATCCTGGCAGAAAACTTTATATATATATGTTTAAATATTTATGTCTTGATTATTCACGTGTCAGAAAGTATTAATAATTTTGGGTTCCAAAAACATACCATGTGTTAAGTTGACAAGTATCGTTCAATAATGGAACATAAAGATGCACAGTTACTTTTTCTGACGTTTTCAACTCATTTGAGATGTAACGTTATCTAGCATAAAGTTACTTTCTGGCAGTTCTTCCTTACATTCAGAATAATTTAATCTATTGACCTTCTAAAATCTTCTGACGGTCAACAAAAGCATTACCTGTTGAGAAGAATAACTGAAAATTATGTTATTGCATGTTTTACATAAGGACAGATTTTCAAAATACCTGAAAATTAACACCACTACTTCTTCAAAGAAAACGTCATGCATATGTCATTATGGCCCACATCACAGGTCAGAAGTTCTTATTAATTTTATGTACCCTATATTATTACTAACCGCACATATTTTTACAATTGTTTTCTTTCCTCTGTTGTCCCATTCTATTTATTTCTATCCCTCTGCTACTAAACAGACTTCTAAATGTACTCTATACATATTTTCTCAGCAATCATGCTGTGTTATTTCACATACGTTGGGAATGTCATAAGGATATTTCAAAACAAAATTATATGTTCACAAAGCACTATATATTAAAAGAAATTATGAGTGTTTTCTGTTAACTTATTCTTTACACTTACTGCTTTTTTGTTAAACATTTTCCAGTTTTAGAGGTAATTTCATGTGGACTTCCATTCTGTGTGCTTGGGACCAAATACTTTTTTCTACTAAAGGCAGTTTTTGGTTTATTCCAGGGCTATTTTATCAGACTGTGCTGTATTTTAGTCATACTGGAGCATCAAAAACTGAAAAGATGCAAATGCATTTTAAGTTTCATATTTGTAAAAAATTTATAATTATCAATGACATTTTTATATATGAAGCTCATTATGTTATTAAAATTAAATGAATTACAGAAATCATGAACTGAAAGGAATATAGCTCAGCTTATCATTACAGCAAATAAAGTGATACAGGGCATCCTGTCAGAGTGGTTTAATGTTTGTGTGTGCACTATAAAGGCACTTCTGGGGCCTGGTTATAGGCTTGTAAATTATATAACATATTGACATTAAGGATTACAGATATAACTAATGTTGAATCATGTGCAAGTCCTATTACTGGTAGTGTTCCAAAGGTTTATGTGTATTAATGATTCTTTTTATATCAAGGATGTGTTTTCTCGGTCATAGAAAGTATAAATAGTGCAGTTGAAGCACCAAAGAAATGGTAAACATTTCGAACCTATGTAGTATATATTAGGTATCAGTTGTGGAGATCTTCATGTATTTATCTGTATGTGTCATCTGTGCATACTCATAATTCTGTAGTTCAAACATCACATCAGGACATAATTTAATAAAATATTACTTTCATATCTCACAGTAGTTATTAAGACACATGTTGACTCTTACATCGCGTTTAATCAGTTCTCTTTTTCTTGCCCCCTTTGATTACTGTATTAATCATTTTAAATTCATGTTTGGATGAGAATGTTGAAATGTATTTGTGTGCTTATAGATGTGAATAGACATACTCATAAAAATAAAGACCAGTACAGATCTTGGAAAAATACAGTCAACCAATCACACAAAATGTATGTGATAAAGCTAGAGACTGGAGCATAGGATGGTGACACCTAGTTATCTACGTTCTCTGCCATTTTCATCTGTAATATGCGAAGTCATATGTCTGTAAGAAATGTGGAGGAACAAGTCATATGCCATATTCAGAAGGTACTGTAGCAATTGATATCACTATTCTTGTCCAAGCAAGTAGCCCAAGAGGCAGGAATACATGTAACATAATACATGAGTGCTGGTGTGAACTATGTGTTTCTGCCAGAGTTACATGACTTGTTTGACTGCTGTATTTTGTAGGCTATTCAGTAAGTAAGATATACGGTTTTTAACATTTTAGTT
>Ga0209628_10000568_pt1 | contig 22957 bp, 23 predicted proteins | sample TergutCu122P4_FD_187285 | JGI IMG/M metagenome (GOLD analysis project Ga0209628, IMG submission 187285) | Cubitermes ugandensis P4 segment gut microbial communities from Kakamega Forest, Kenya - Cu122 P4 (SPAdes) (version 2) | ecosystem: Host-associated > Arthropoda: Insects > Digestive system...
GCTGCCTTATCGCCATTCGCTCACCGCTGCGGTGTGAAGATCACTCGTAGATCCATTTCTCCACGGTTCTGCTGTACTTCACCAGTTCTTCGGGTCTGAAGAATATCGCGATCTCCCTTTCGGCGGACTCCGGCGAGTCGGAACCGTGTATTATGTTGCGTCCCGTCTGCATCCCGAAGTCACAGCGTATCGTTCCGGGCATCGCTTCCTTTGGGTTCGTCTTTCCCATCATGTTCCTGCATACGGATACCGCATCCTCGCCTTCCCATACCATCGCAAGCACGGGGCCGGACGTGATGTAGGAGATGAGCGGCTCGAAGAATTTCTTCCCCTTGTGCTCTCCGTAATGCTTCTCCGCCGTTTCTTTGGGGATGAGCATCAGCTTCATGCCGATGAGCTGCAGCCCTTTGTTCTCAAAGCGCGAGACGATCTCGCCGATCAGACCGCGCTGCACAGCGTCCGGTTTGATCATTATGTACGTCCGCTCCATGGGATCACTTCTTCTCTGCCGCCTTCAGGCGCGCCTTCTTCTCGGCGGCGAACTTCGCTGTCCATCTTGTTGTACGGGGAACACGTTTCAGTTCGATCATGTTCTTGTAGCATTTCGATGTGCAGAAGTTCAATACGGTGCCGTCCTTCTTTACGAACATCTTCCCGGTGCCGGGCTCTATCTCGCGGCCGCAGAACGAACAATTCCTCTTCTCTGCCACGAGTATCACCTCATACCGAGCTTTCTTGCTTCTCTCGAAGTTTCGCGAAGCATGAGTATGTCGCCCATCCTTACCGGGCCCATTATGTTCCTTGTGATTATCCTTCCCTTGTCCCTTCCGTCAAGAACACGCACCTTTACCTGCGTGGCCTCTCCGGTCATTCCGGTGCGGCCGATTATCTCGACCACTTCCGATGGGATACTGTCTGCGTCAGCCATTCGGATCGCCTCACTTCTTCAGCGCACGGACGGCTTTCGCGATCTCTTCGCACAACGGTTTTCCTTTTCCGACGTCGACTATCGCTATGGACGCGGTCGGTTTCTCAAGTCCTATCGCATTGCCGAGCTCGGCCTTGCTTGGAACGTACACGTACGGAATGTTCTTTTCATCGCAGAGAGCGGGCATGTGCGCCAGGATCTCCGGCGGTGCCACGTCGACGGCCATGATGATCATGGCCGCTTCGCCGCGCTCCGCGGCTTTTGTGACTTCGTTCGTACCTTTCTTTATCTTCCCGCCGTCCCTGGCGATCTCAGCGAGTGAGTACGCTTTGTCCGACAGTTCCTTCGGTGTCTCAAATCTAACAAATACTGGCATTTTTTTCACCTCGTTCCGATGTTAAACATCGTCATCATTCATCGGCTCCAAAGAGCAAGCCGCGTACTTCGTGGTAATATATATTACTTTGCCGACGCGCGGACTATAAAAATAATCTTTTTTTATACATCCGAGGAAGGTGTGCGGACATCGATGTTCTTCCTTCCTATGCGGAACTTCGATGCTATCTCGGCCGCTCCGTACCTGCTCAGCATGAACCACGCTATCGGCACCATGATGATCACGCCGACGATGTCCGCCGCAAGATTCCCGATGTTGTCTATCGCCCCGTATATCATGTAATCGAACCCGCTGAGCAGGTCCGTCATCCCTTCCGAGAACTCCCATATCGCGCCGAAGGCGGCGCCGAGGAAGAACATTAACGTAATTATCCCTCCCTTGGATCCGAAGCTCACGTGCGGCGGGCATAACGTCGACGCTTTGCACAGCGCAAGCAATACTATCGCCGTCACCACCATGGTGGATATCACATGCGTGAAGTTGGCCCACCAGTAGAGCTCCATGTAGAGTCCCTGGCATAACGAGACGACGTACATGTACATGTCCGCGTAGAGTATCGCAATGAACCAAAGCGGCAGCGCAACGTATCTGAGTATCCTCAGCATCGGGACGATTGTCATGACGACCGCCCACAAAATGCAAGTAATCTGAAGATATATCATCGGGTGACCGGCATCCAGCCCTGGAGCCATTCCCAACGTAACGTAAATGAACATGGCGAACATCGATAACGGGCAGAGAATAAGCATCGCCCACGCGATGCGCCTTTCCCTCGCTTCGTCGATGTTCATTGCATCCTCTCCGATCCGTTCTTTGTTATCAGACAGCGTCCTCTTTTGAGGATGAATGAAAGAATTACCGCCAGCACCGCGAATATTATCATGGCCATCAGCAGCTCCGCGACGACATCCGTCTTGGTCACGACGACATCTATCTTCGGCCGCTGCGCAAAAAATATGACGGCGTGGCCGGCGAGCATCATCCCCAATCCGATGAAGAACGAGAGCCCCGATGCCAGCGCCCAGTTGTACGATGCGCCGAAGGCCGATGCGGCGGTGAATAGGAATAATATCACAAGAGGTATCACCGCGATACACTCGATGATCGCGGTGGCGTATGCCCACGCACCCCTCGACATCATGCCTCCGTTGACCGCATTGTCGATTGAAAGTACGGTACCCATCAGCACCGTGCACGCAAGCACGACGAACGATGCGGCCAATGAATATTTTGAAACGCTCTTCGGACAGCAGAACATCGCCGGGATGGCTATCCACAATGCAACGGCAGATATGCCTATCATCATCCCTTCCTCGTACCATACCGCCGCCAGCAGCGACGCCGCGGTAAGAACTACGCCGATGACGAACGGTATCCTGTCCTTGTCCATTGCGTTGCTAACGCACGCCGCGATATATCTTATTTTCGGGAATATCATACGCGGAAGCCTATTGCAAACGATTATATGATACGAGCATGATTGGTCGAAACGGATGAAGAAGATTTCGATACTTGTTCCGACGTTCAACGAAGAGGACAACGTAATTCCGCTGTCAGAGGCGATAATAGGTCAGTTCCGGGACCATCTTCCGGAATATGATTATGAACTTGTGTTCATAGACAACGACTCGAAGGACGGGACCAGGGTGAAACTCAGGGAACTGTGCTCTTCGAATCCAAAGATCAAGGCGATATTCAACGCCAAGAACTACGGCCAGTTCAGCTCTCCGTACTACGGCCTCCTCCAGGCGACCGGCGATTGCGTCATAACGCTGTGCGCCGATTTCCAGGAGCCGGTGGAGCTAATCCCCAAATATGTGAAGGAATGGGAGGCGGGGCACAAGATAGTTCTCGGGCAGAAGACGTCCAGCAAAGAGAGCAGAATCGTGTACGCGATGAGGAGTTTCTATTACAGGCTGCTCAGGAAGCACTCCGATGTGGAATTCATCGAACACGTTACCGGTTCCGGATTGTATGACAGGGAGTTCATCGAGACCCTGAGGAAGATCGATGAGCCGAGGCCGTTCCTCCGGGGCCTGGTGGCGGAGATGGGCTACAACATCAAACTCGTTCCGTTCGAGCAACCGAAACGCAGGTCCGGAAGATCGAGCAACGGGCTTTTCGGATATTACGACGCAGGGATGCAGGGGCTCACATCGTACACGAAGTTCGGCGTTCGCGTCGCCGTGTTCTTGGGTGTGCTCTTCACGCTTGTGAGCATTGCCGTGTCGATCGGCCTCGGCGTATACAAGCTCATGAACTGGGATACCTTCGCGATTACCGGATACGCGTTCAACGTGGCCATATTCATTGTCGTTTCTTTACAACTGCTGTTCATAGGGGTCGTCGGAGAATATGTTATCAATATGAACCTGCAGATAAAAAAACGTCCGCTCGTCATCGAGTCGGAACGCATAAACTTCTGAGCCGCAGATGGTTCCACATCATTGTTGCACCGTATTCTCTTTGTGTGTGATCTTGCGCACGGTCGCCTTTATCCTTTCACCGAACCGTATCCACAATACGCACAATATACCTGCATACTGTATCGCGTACCCGGCGAATCCGAATATCTGTATCGCCGTGAATCCCAGGAACATCGAATTCACCGCACGGACCATGTCCATGACCGAATTCATATCGATGATGTCCGTGAATGAGGCGATCGCCGCCAAGTTCATAGGCCCGCCGGCGACGGTGACTATCGTCGTTCCCACCATCAGCAGTATCAGCGGTATCTTGTATCTTACGTCACGCATCATCGCGAAGATGACGAACGGTAATAATAAAAGAACATACTGCGGCAGCGGCGGGTAAAGGAACAGAACGGCGGTCGTCACCAACAGTGCGTCGAATAACATCGCATCGGACCTTTCTTTGTCCCTGTTATCCTTTATGCGCAGCGCAAGCAATACCGAAACGATCATCGCCGCCACATACGCGCATATCGCAACGTAACCTCCTATTGATGCGATGGTGCTCGTCCCCACCCCTTCGCTCACTCTTGACGTTATGAACGAGAAGGCGCTCGGCAGCGTGCCGTCAAGCAACTGCGGCAGGAATATAATGAACGCGGTGACGACGATGGAAACGAAGAACATTATCAATTTCTTATTGGCCGTCCCGTCCTCCCTGTTCTTTGATATTATGTGGGCGATGAACAGGAAGATGAAGAATCCCGGGAATAGCTTCAGAAGAGTTGCAAGGCACAGAAGGACGCCGGACTCGATGTAACGGTCCTTCCTGAGCATTATCACCGCCAGGAGCGTAATCATCACGGATATCGTGTCGAACTGCACTATTATCGATCCGACCGTTATCACGAAGGGGCACAGGAACCATAGCGCGAATCCCAGGATCGCTTTCCTCTTGTCCTTCGTAAGGTCGCGTATTATCCAGAATATCAGGTAACCGACGACGATGTCGCATACCAGGAATAACAATTTGATCGACATTGCGAACGCTATCGTCGTTATCGTCGAGGTGAAGAATCCGTCTATATTCTCCAGCAGGAACGCGTCGGTCGCGCGTTCCCCGATGTTGGCAATTCCGAAGATGTCCTGAAGGAACGCTTCCAGCCCGAGCAGATACCCCCACGGCGGCGTGTAGAAATATCCCGTCATTTCGTACAGCCCGTTCCCGCTGTTTATGTTCTGTATCACCACGCCCCAGTGGTAAATGTCGAAGACGAACGTCACGAAGAATCCTATGATCAGCCTCGCGGCCACGCCGATGATAATTATCAAAAGGATCGCCTTGCACAGGAACGGCACGGTGGCTGACGACCAGTCCTTGTCCTTCAATGCGTATCTGAACTTGGAGAAGAGGTTCATTGCGTCCACCCCGCGGTTTTACCGTACACGGTGAAGTACCCGCCGTAATAGACGTATGCGGTGTAGTTGCTGCCGGTAACGAATGTGCAGCCGATCGTGCCTGTCACGGTACTGCGTCTGACCTCGCCTTTCGTATACCCGATCTCCTCCGAGTACGGGCATATACCGGATGCTATCAGCTGCGCCAGGTCATGGCGCTGATCGTTCGAGAGGTCGCCGGCGAGAATGCATATCATGCCGTTCCCGCGTTCATACAGCACCGAACTGCAGTACCCGCCTTTCGTATACCCGGCCTCCAGGTGATCAACGGGGAACCCTGAGGGATCGATGCCGTACCTTATGCTGTTGTTCATCATCGATAACGAGTGCCTGTAATTATTCGCCGTGATATCCGACAGTTCTTTGTCCGTGTCGTCGGTCACGCAGGACAGACCGAAAAAGAAGAGAGATTCGTAACCTGTCACTTCTGTCGTTCCGCCGGGTGTCGCATAATATTTTCCGAGCACGTTCCCCGCCCAATACAGGCTTCCGCCGTCCCCGATCCAATCGAATATCGGATCTCCCGCATCGCCTTCGTATACCGTATCGGGAAGCGCTCCTGAAAGTACTATCAAACCTTTGATGTTGCATTCGCCGTCGGCCACGTCCTTTTCCATCGCATTCTTCAGATCTGCGGCGTTCAACGTTTCTATGTTGCATATGCCGCGGTTGTTAAGCATCGCGGTCAACTGCGAAATATAATATTCCTGCGTCAGCTCCTTCGCGCCTATCGGCACCCACGGCTTCTCCAATACCGATCCGTAACCGGCGTCGTAATAGATGTAATATTTTTGGATCCTCTCGAAACCGCCGTTATCGGATACGACGACGGAATACTGTTCGGAACCTTTGGATGTCATTGAGTATTCGAGATCGCCGTCCCCGTTCACCCACATTTCCGAAGAGAACCTTCCGTTGTCCAGCGTGTAAACATATGCCTCTCCGATGAGAACAGCGGCAACGACGGCAACGAATATCACCGTAAGAATTGCATCGGACCTCATTGTATCGCCTCCGGCAGATGCTGTTCTTCCTTTCTCCGGGTCATGCGGTCCGCGCCTCCGATGTGCACATGTCATAATGTGACGCAGATAAGAATATGTTGCTTTCGTCCGGCACCTCTGATGCCATGGAAGGCGGGCATGTGACAACGGACATATCTTCGATAGACGGTTTTTTATATGACCGCGGACACTGTATGGAACATGGCCGCCATCGTTGACAGGATGAGGGACGCATACCGAAGGGAATACGAAAGAAACCCCGTCTTCACGCTTTTCCTGACGATTTTCATCGCGTTCTTCGTTGTGTTCGTCGCGGCTGCGATAATAACGGAAGGAGATACGTTCTATAATGTCCTCAACACCAAACGCAATTATCTCTTCTCCGATTACTTCGAAAGCATAGTGAACAGTTCCGACGGCCCGTACACGAACTTCCACGTGATATATCCGCCGCTCGTGGTGGTATTCTATATGTTCTTGGGATGTTTTGTGCTGCCGTACGTCGGCCTCCCTCCCGGAACGCCTCTTGATGAGGCCATTGAGCTGACGAGGAACACGCAGATGGGGATCATGTCTTTCCTTGTCATCACGCTGCTGACGCTCTATGCGCTCTATCTCATATTCTCCAAACTGATAAAGGAGCAGGGCATCAGGAAGGAGCTGATGTTCCTTTTCCTGATACTTTTGGCGTATCCTTTCATATACGCCGTCGAAAGAGGCAACAGCATAATACTCGCAGTGGTGTTCTGCTTCATATTCCTGTTGGGCTACAGGTCTGAGAACAAGATCGTAAGATACGCATCGTACGTCGCGCTGGGCTGCGCCGCAGGATTCAAACTGTATCCTGCGATACTTTTGCTGCTGATACTGAGGGATAGGAACTACAAGGATGCCGGGATATGCGCGGCGATAGTGGCAGCGTTATTGTTCATACCGTTCGTCTTCACCGACGGCGACCCGCTGATACTTTTCGATAACATATTCTCCTATGTGGGCATAAGCCTCGGTTTCACGAACATAACCCAAATAATAACGGGGATTCTCCAAGAGGGGCTCGGTATCGCGCACAGCACCGTATCGGTCATAAGCTACGCTGTGCTTGGCATCTTTACGCTGCTGTCGTTCGTTGTGATATTGTTAGATAAGGAAATGAAGTTCTGGAAAGTTCTCGCGCTTATTGGATGCAACCTTGTGCTCGGCCTCGGCCTCGGGGTACAATATCAGATCCTGTATATGCTGCCGGCGATGCTGTACTTCCTCGCCGCGGAGAAGGAGATGACAAAGGAGAACAAATTCTATGTTGTATGCTTCGCGATGATGATGGTCCTGATCCCGGGGATCAATATCGCCGGGCTTACGGTGTTCGGCGCGGAAGCGTATCCTTCGGCGGTCATCGGTGCCATAGAGTCGGTATTCGCCATCATTGTTGCCGTTGCCCTCCTGCGCGAAGGGCTTGTCCGTGTGTTGCGCAGCCGCCGAGCCGGGCGGCCAGCCCCAGCTGCTTGAGCCCGGGACAATGCGGCCCCAAAACAAATTATATATTGAATCTGACTATGAGAGCCGGACTGAGTCTCATCTCGCGGAGACGTGTGCAGCATGGCAGTATTTGACGAATATGCAAAGGATTATGAAAAGGGGTACGAGGGCACCGTAAATATTTCGGGCTTCGGCACCGATCATTTCTACGAGTATAAGGTCAAAGAGATACGCCGCGTCCTTTCCGAGAAAAAACACAAAATGCCGCTGACGATATTGGATTTCGGATGCGGCGTCGGCAACGTGGACCCGTACATACGGAAATACTTCCCCGATTCGAAGATCTGTGCCATGGACGTTTCCGCGGAATCGATAAATGTAGCAAAGGAAAAATACGGCGAACTTGGGATCACCTATGCTGCGGTGGACGAGAACGGGATCGAGAATCCGTTCGGGATGCTGTTCGACCTTGTGTTCGTGTCCTGTGTCTTCCATCATATACCGAAAGAAGGTCATGCCGGGACCTTATCATTCCTGAGGTCCTGCATGGCCCCGGATGCACTTCTCTTTGTGTTCGAGCACAACCCGTACAATCCGGCCACCCGCATGATCTTCAACAAACATGATAAACCGATAGATAAGAACGCCAACATGATCTATCCGAGGTACATAAAAAAATTGATGCGGTCATCGGGACTGAGGGTAGAGGCGCTCAACTATACGGTGTTCTTCCCAAAACGGCTGGGATTGTTCATGCCGCTTGAAAGGTTAATGGTCGCCATTCCGTTCGGTGCACAGTACTATGTAATGGCAAAAGCCGCCCCGTAATACGGACGAATCGCCGCAAAGCATTCGAGCGCGGGCCCGAACACCGGCGACGGTGGCGTTCGGCGCCATCTTTAAAGTATTATTATATTGTGCTATGTCGTTCCTCGACTGATGAAGAAGGCCTTTGCAATAACGATCGCCGCGACACTGCTGTTATGCGGGCTGTTCTTTTGGTTTATCGTAAAGGATGAACCTTTACCGAGCGGTATAAGATACGGCCCCCATGAAAGAAACCTGATGGATGTTTATCTCCCGGAATCGGCGGACGGGGGCCCGGCGACCGTTTTCCTGTATATACACGGCGGAGGCTGGATGAGCGGGGATAAGGAAGCGGGCAGAGGGTGGTCCGATATCATCCTGCGCGAAGGGTTTGCGCTCGTTTCGATTAACTACCGATTCATCAGCACTTCGGGCAGCAGCTCCGTGTCCTGCGAAGATATTTTGGATGATATCCATAGCGCGATAGGGTATCTCAAAAACAATGCGGATGCGTACGGAATAGATGTCTCCGGAATGGCCATCGGAGGATACAGCGCAGGAGGACATCTGGCCCTTTTGTACTCTTATTCCAGAGAGAGCCCCATCCCGGTAAAACTGGTCGTCTCCGAGGCGGGCCTGACCGACTTTACAAATCCGGAACTATATTCGGAGGGGAACAGCTATCTCGGAGGTCCGTCCGCTGCGGCGGCCATTGCGAACGCGCTCGCGGGAACGGACTATGGCCTTGCCGACCTTCGTGATGCAGGCAAGGATAAACCTGAACTGAAGGCGATATCGCCGATATATTACGTAACGCAGGATAACACAGGAATTCCGAACACCGTTCTCAAACACGGAGCCCATGACCTTATGATCCCTGTGTCCGAAAGTTCGAATCTTGATGAGAAGCTCAGAACAATGGGTTTTACGTGTATCCTCAATATATTGGCGAACTCGGGGCATGTTTTCGAGAATGACCCCGAAACGAATGAAATATTCTTACAAACGGTGATAGGACAGTTGCGCCTCATGTCCTCCTGAACCGCGCGCAGCATTCATTCTTTAGACCTGCGCAGCATTCTCGCGGACCACTTCTCAACGGAATAATAGTAAATCACCGCCATAAGTAAGGTCAGCGCCCCTGCGACCGCCACCGTTATCAAATGGTCGCCTATCGTGGGATGCGGATGGAATACCGCGGTGACCTGGTACAATATTATCGAGTGCCAAAGATAGAACCCCAGCGAAATGGCCGCAAAACATTCGACGATCCTGAGAGGATTCTTCTTAACGGCACTCATTGACAGTTTTTCGTTATGCGCTCTGACCGAGCTGTCCAGACAATAGATGTAGAAGCATACCGCCAGTATCATCACGGTCTGTCCCCGGTACATATAGAACACCGAATACGTGACCTGACCGTATGCAAATAAAATAACGGTCAGCAAAAGGATAAGGACGGAGACCGGAGCGAGTGCTTTCTTCCGCCGTGCGTATTGTTCCTTCGGTTCCTTTTCTTTATCGATGATCCAATTCAGAAGGAACCCGCAGAAGAATATGTCCAGATTTGTCAACGACAGGGTGTACACGATCTTGGACCAATCAGACCCCATATCATAGAGGAGCTGTCTTATGATCAATCCGGACAATAAAAGAATGACGAACAGTGCGGTGCATGCGTGCCTGTACTTTTTTATCCTTCTGACCAGCATGTCGAAAAATATGGATATTATGTAGAACTGCATCAAGGCCGAGATGAACCATACTGCCCCGTAAGCTACCTCGCCGGGAGCTCCGTTGTATGTGAAGGTAAGAATGCGCAGAATTGTGATCGGATCGTTGACGGCCAACCCGGGGGACAGGAGCAACAGCACTATGAACATGAAAACATAATAGGGCACGCATATCCGTACGACTTTCTTTTTCAGATAATCGATCCTGTTTTTGTAGCGCCCTGTTTTGAATCCGCTCCCAATCAGATAACCGGATAAGATGAACAGTATCCAGACCCCCGCCCACGCCGGGAGGAAGAAGATGAACAGATCCGTCGTCGGCGGAAGTCCGGAAGATATGGTCGCGTGCAGGAGGAAGACTATGAGAACGGCAGATGCCCTCAATGCGTCCAGCGGATCCAATCTGTTGGTTCTTATCACTTCTGCGGCATCTTCCATCAGCATAGGCTCCGTTTCAACGCGTTGTGTTTTATTGTATGTGCATCTATCATATATCTCTTATTATAAACGGCCCCCCCCCGTTCTCCGGACGATCCTCTGTCGTCTCCTGACGGTTCCGGCCGGGATGTCTCATAACGAAACGCGCCGAGCAAATGTCCATATATCTGCAAATAATCCCGCTAGCATGAAGGCCGTCATCCTTGCAGGAGGGCTGGGCACAAGGATATCCGAAGAGAGCCATCTGAGGCCGAAACCCATGATAGATATCGGCGGACAGCCGATACTCTGGCATATAATGAAGATATATTCGCACTACGGCGTGAACGATTTCATAATATGCGCGGGGTACAAGCAGCACATAATAAAGGAATATTTTGCGGATTATTTCCTGCACTGCAGCGATGTGACGTTCGACTTTGCCGAGGGCGGGAATATAAAGATACACAATAACGTATCCGAACCGTGGAAGGTCACCATCGTCGATACGGGGTTGGAGACGATGACCGGCGGGCGCATAAAACGCATCAGGAAATATGTGGGCAACGAAACGTTCATGATCACATACGGCGACGGCGTTGCCGATATCGACATAAAGAAACTTTTGCAGTTCCATAAAAAATGCGGGAAGCACGCTACGCTCACGGCCGTCCGCCCGGACGGAAGGTTCGGCATATTGGACATCCCCGGCGACCTTGTGACCTCTTTCAGGGAGAAGAGCGCGGAGGACACTGGTTGGGTGAACGGCGGGTTCATGGTGCTGGACCCGAAGGTCTTCGATTATATCGACGGCGGCGACGAGACGGTCTTTGAAAGGGGGCCCCTGCAGCAGCTCAGCGCGGACGGGCAGCTGGCGGCGTACAGACATCATGGTTTCTGGTACTGCATGGACACGCTGCGCGACAAAGAGAAACTGGAAGATCTTTGGAGAACGAACAAGGCGCCGTGGAAAAAGTGGTAAGCGCGCGACGGAGTATGAACGGATGTTCGGAAAAAGGTACAGAGGGATATCATGAAGGTCAAAGTGTCTGATTTCATAGGAGACTATCTTGCGGATCACGGCATAAGGTCCGTGTTCACGGTCGTGGGCGGGGGATCGATGCATCTCAACGATTCCTTCGGGAACCATTCCCGTCTGAAATGCTATTACAATCATCATGAACAGGCGTGCGCGATGGCCGCGGAGGCCCATTCCAGAATAAACAATGAATTGGCGTTGCTCTGCGTGACCACCGGGCCCGGAGGGACCAATGCTATCACCGGGGTCGTCGGAGGGTGGCTCGATTCGATACCGATGCTCGTAATATCGGGGCAGGTGCGTTACGACACGACCGCCAGAAGCACAGGGATGCCGCTGCGTGCGATGGGCGACCAGGAATTCGATATCACAAGGTCGATAGAATGCATGACCAAGTACTGCGAGATGGTGCTTGACCCGAAGAGGATCAAATATTGTTTGGAAAAAGCTATATTCGTTGCGACGCACGGCCGCCCCGGACCGTGCTGGCTGGACATCCCGCTGAACGTCCAGGGAGCGATCGTGGAAACGGACGACCTTATACCGTTCGACCCGCAGGAGTACCTCGGAACGCTGCCGCTGAAGATAGACCGGCGGACAGTCGACAAAATAATTGAAAAGATCAAGGGGTCGGAACGCCCAGTGTTCTACGCCGGCAACGGCATAAGGCTGTCGGGAGCGTACGACCTGTTCCTGAAAGTGATCAGGAAACTGAACATCCCCGTAGTTACGAATTGGAACAGCACCGACCTCATGCCCGATGACGATCCTCTGTACACCGGAAGGGGCGGCACCCTCGGCGACCGCGCCGGGAATTTCGCGGTACAGAACAGCGACCTCATACTTTCTGTCGGGAGCAGACTCAGCCTCAGGCAGGTCGGGTTCAACTGGCCTTCCTGGGCGAGAAAGGCGTTCGTCATAATGGAAGACGTCGATGAGTTCGAACTGAAGAAACCGTCCATCCATGTCGATATGCCGCTGCACGTCGACGCTCGCGTGCTGTTGGGCAAACTGAACGACAGCATAACAGGGACGGTTTTCAATAATAAAAAATGGATAGAACAGTGTCAGAAATGGAAAAGGACATACCCTGTCGTCCAGGAAAGGCATTGTTCTCCGGAGGGCCCCGCCAACCCCTACTGTTTCATGAAGGAACTGAGCAGACGCCTTCCTGAAGGAATGGTCACGGTCGTCGGGAACGGAACGGCGTGCGCGGTGGGCAGCCACGCGTTCATTATAAAAAAAGGGCAGAGATTCATAGTGAATTCCGCTATCGCAAGCATGGGGTACGACCTTCCGGCAGCGATAGGGGCCTGTGTCGCATCGGATCTCAGGGAAACGATACTCATCACCGGCGACGGAAGCATACAGATGAACCTGCAGGAACTCCAGACGGTGATAACCAACGATCTTCCGATAAAGATATTCCTGATAAACAACGACGGCTACCATTCAATGAAGCAGACGCAGATAAACCTGTTCAATTCCAATTTCCACGGGGTCGGGCCTTTGAGCAAAGATCTCGGTTTCCCGAACATGTCCAAATTGGCGAGGGCCTACGGATTCCCGTACTCATCGATCCGGAGCAATAAGGAGATGTCCAAGATCGATAAGGTGCTGTCAAAAAAAGGATATTGCATCTGCGAAATTTTCGTATCGACGGAACAGATATTCGAACCCAAATCGGCGACGAAGAGATTCCCAGACGGAAGATTGTTCTCGCCGCCGCTGGAAGATCTTTATCCGTTCCTCGACCGCGACGAGCTCAGGAAGAACATGTACATTGATCTTATGGATGAGTGATATCGTGAGGATCGCGATAACCGGTGCCACCAGCATGACCGGCATCGCACTGACCGAGCATGCGCTGGACGAAGGGTATGATATCGTGGCCATCGTCCGCCCGGGGTCCACCGGGATCAAAGATATCCCTGTATCAAAAAAGATAACGGTACGGGAATGCGACATTTCCGATTACAAAAGACTGACCGGCGCCGACAGGTGCGATATTTTCATTCACCTTGCATGGAATAAAACCTCGCCACATGAACGGGACGACATAGACGCGCATCTGAACAATATAACATACACAACGGACGCGGTAAGGCTTGCAAAGGGCTGGGGTGCGTCTGCGTTCGTAGGCGTCGGCTCTCAGGCGGAATACGGCCTGCTTAACGGAAAGGTGAATGAGAACACGCCGACGAACCCGATGAGCGGGTACGGCATCGCCAAATATTCCGCGGGGAAGTTGGCGGCGATATTGTGCAAACAATTGGGCATGAGGTGCTGCTGGTCGCGGATATTCAGTTCGTACGGCGAGCGGGATCGCAATCACACGTTGATCATGTATCTTATACGCACCCTGCTGTCCGGAAACTCCCCGGAGCTCACGAAATGCGAGCAGATATGGGATTACGTTTATACCAGGGATGTTGCGCGCGCCATCCTGGCGATAGGCATGCGCGGCAAGGACGGGAGCACATACTCGATAGGGAGCGGCGAGTGCCGGCCGCTCAGGGATTTCGTGAAGGACATACGCGACATGATAGACCCAGGGATAGAATTGAAGTTCGGCGCCAAAGAATATTATCCGCATCAGCAGATGTTCCTGTGCGCAGATATCAAAGAACTTACCAGGGACACCGGATTCGTTCCGAAGTACAGTTTCAGGGAGGGCATCGCCCGTACGATATCATTTGTAAAAGAACGATAGGCCCTGGATGCCGGTGGCGCGTGATTGGTCCTCGGAACGCAGCAGCACAACGTACACGCCCCGGGATCGTACAGATTTTTAATCCATGAACATTCTAACCGCAACGGCGGGTGCGTTCGGATACGGTTCAAAGAGAGGATCTCGCCGCATCTCATTCGCAGGAGATCATTCGAACAGCATTTCCCGCAGAGATCGGACGTCCTCTGCGGTGCGTCCGTATGTAACCCCTTCCTTAAGCCCGAACCCGTACGTCACTCCGATGAAATCGGCTCCGCATTCCCTCGCCGCAGACTCATCCGATTTTGTGTCGCCTACGATCACTATCCTTCTTCTGTCGCTTACCCCGGATGCTTTTATGCTGTTCTCAACGAGGTCCTTTTTGCTGAGTTTTCCATCCATATCCAGTGCCTGGACACTGTCGCACAACGGCGATATGCCCAGGTTATCCAGTATAATACCCGTGTAATCCTCTCTTTTGTTCGTCGCTATCCCGATGAACACCGAAGCTCCGAGGTCGCGGAGCAGTTCTGTGATGCCGGGATATATCGTCGCCCCCATGAGATGTTTATCTTTGTAGAGCCCACGGAACACCCGGTTGAATCTTTTTAATTCCGCTTCGTCGTATCCGTGCCTTGCGATCACAGAATTACCGATCGGAGGGCCTATGTATGATACCAGTTCCTCGCGCGGTATCTCCGGATATCCGAGAATGCGTATCGCCTCTTCGGCAGCATTCGCGATCCCTTCACTGGAGTCGATCAGCGTACCGTCGAGATCGAAGATCACTGCGTCATATCTCATTGCCTATCCTCATATACGGACCTCGTGAGGAACTTGATGTCCATATCGCCGCCGTACTCCTTCAGTTTCTTCTTCAGAAGTGCGTTCACCGCCGATAGATAGTCATAGTTCTTGGAGAGGTCCATTCCTTTTTCCACATAGTTGGTCTCCGCTTTATCTGCGAATCCGTCAAATCCGGCAAGCGAGACGCGGCGTGTGCCCACCTTCTTCAGAAGGTTCAGAAGTATGACCAGTGCGTTGTCCCATATCTCGTCCTTCTCCGATATGAGTTTTCCATAATCCGCCGTGTAGTAAAATCCTTTTCCGGCCGGTGTGATGTTCGAGGTCGCTATGACCTTTGCGTCGCGGCCGATGTTCGGCACCATGTTGCTATACCTTTTACGATTGCTGATGAAGTAGTAGTCCGTTCTTACGTCCGGAATGAAGTTGACCGCGATGACCGTCGGCTTCGTGCCCGCGATCTGCGCGCATATCTTCTCCCTTTCCTTTGAGACCGATGCGCCGGGCCCTATGAGCAATAATTCTTTTCCCTGAAGTTCTTTCGCCAGCGATCCGATGCGCTCGGAATCATCCACGTTGTCCAAAAGGTATTCCATGTACAGTTCTTCGATGTGCTGTTTGCTGTATTTGAGCTTCAATTCTTGAGATATGCCGCCGAGTATCTCGTTGACCGCTTTGATCGATAATGTTTTCTTGCCCATTAGGTGTTCCACATATGTCGGATGGCAGTCGTTCTTTGCCGAAATGTAGAACAGAAGGCCGTACCCCCAGTAATGCTTCTCGTATATCGGCAATATATCCGAATCTATCGCCTCCAATATCTGGCTTATGTCATACGATTTCCCGTAATTCTCGTTGAGGTGCATCGCCAAAAGTTCGATCGGCGCGTTCCCTGCGCTCTTGCCCATCCCGTACAGCGTTCCGTCGACCACCAGGTCGCGGTCCGTTCTGAGTTTAAGCGTTTCTATGGTGTTGGCATACGCCAATTGGAAATTGTTGTGCGAATGGTAGCCGATCGAGATCGATCTGTCGAGGTGCTTGTCCAGCAGCTTGAAGTAATGCAGCATCTGCTCCTTGTGCATCAGCCCGTATGTGTCTACCAGCGATATCGCAAACGGCCGTATCTTGTTGACGGCGTCGCAGAACTCGGCGACGTCCTTGTCCTCATAGGAAGTTATGGACACCATCTGCAGGAACAACGTGTAACCTTTGTCCATTATCTCCTTCCCGTACGCTATCGCTTTGTGCATGTTCTCTTTCTTGAAGATCACCCGTATACCGTCAATGATCGTCTCCGACCTCGGCTGAACGTTGCCTATGTCGCATGTTCCGTAATCGATCATCGCAACGACCATCGCCTTTTTTTCCGATGTCTTGGAAAATGCTGCGGACATGCTCTTGGCATCCGGCTGTATCGTCCTGTCGATGCTGAACGGCTGCCTGTGGTCCAGGAAACCTATCTCGATTATGTCGACTCCCGCTTCGTTTAGCCTGTCGAACACACACGTCATCGTACCGTTGCCGAACTTCCAGTCATTGACGTAGCCGCCGTCCCTGAGCGTACAGTCCAACAGGCTTATTTTACCGACCATTTCTCCACTTCTCTCCTTTTGTATCGACAGAACGGAGATATATAAGATTCTATGTGAAAATAGTTTATCTATCCTTTCGGTATACGAAGCGCGTACATGCCGCGTATGCGGCGGTGGGATAGCATGGGCGTTTCGAAACAAAAGCAGATAACGTACAACACGGCCGGGAACATAGCCACCCTGTTCTGCCAATGGATGATCATGATGATCATCCCTATGATGACGAACTTTGCGGAGGCTGGTGTGTTCGCGATCGCTCTGTCGATATGTTCCGTGATGAACATCGTCGCTACCTTCAATCTCAACCAATATCAGATATCAGACCAATACACAAAGTACACGGAGAACGATTTCAGGGCGGTAAGACTGATAACGATCGCACTGAGCTTCGTTCTGTGCCTGGTGGCTGCGCTGTTCTTAAGCTACGACCTGAAACAGAGCCTTGTCATCGTTTTGTATATGGTATACCGCAATCTGATACATTACACGTTCCTCTACACCGCAACGCTGCAGATACGCGAAAGACTGGACTACGTAGGTAAATGCATGATGCTCGAGGGCGTCGTCAGTTTCGTTTCCTTCACTGTTTCGTACTATTTTACGAGCGACCTTGTGCTCTCGGTGGCGGTGATGGCCTTGCTCGGCGGAGGGATGTTCTTACTCGCCGTGGCATACGGATACCGGAAGGTCGTCGGAAGGGGATATCCGTGGCAGAGCGCCGATAGGAAAGTGACATCGTCGCTACTGAAGATAGGCACGCCGCTGCTGATCTCCATTGCCGCGCCGATAGCGATCATGGCGCTGCCGAGGCTGGTGCTTCAGGCGGTCGACGGGGATAAGATCGTCGGGATATTCAGTACCCTCGCGACGCCGACGATCGTCATTCCTACTTTGGTGATCGGCATATTCGCGCCGTTCATCGTTTATTTTTCGAACATCAGCAGGCGCGGCGATATGGTGTTGCTTAGGAAACAATACCTGAAGATGGCCGTCCTGACCCTTCTGCTTGGGGCCGCCGGATACATTGTCAGCGTCTTCGCTGCCGGGCCCCTTTTCGAGATGATCTACGGTGACGACATCGCGCCATACACGCAGTACTTCAAGTTCATAATCATCGCCATCACATTCTACAGCGTGGGAGCATGGGGTATAACCGTGCTCATAACAAAAGAACAGGGGAAGGCCGCGGCGGTCGCTTCCGCGGCGTCGCTTGCGGCCGCCGTCGCGATATTCCTATACGCCGTTCCGAGGTATCACATGGACGGGGCCACATACGGGCTGGTGGCCGCATTCGGGATATTCGGGATCATAGTATCTTTGTTCGTCCTTTTCATTCCTCTGAGCCGCGTTGCGACCGAACGGAACGGCATATGACGCCGTGTCAGGCAGGATCGCCGCGGTGCGATCGGACCTCGCGGCGTTTCCGGTATAGTCTTCCGATCCCTTCACGGAGCAACATGATCGCGACAACTATCACGAGTGCCGTTTCGAATGCACCGATGATCCAGGACGGATGAATGCCGCCGGTGATCAGACCGGTAAAGAAATCGCCCTCGATCATGACGCCCGGTATCAATACCATCATCATCGCAAAACATATGGCATAGGTCTTGTTCTCTTTCGTCATCTCCTTCTCCGCGGCGAGGAAGTACAGTATCGGCATCGCCATGTACACCAACTGATATTGACAGCCCACGCCGAACCCGAGTATGAGGTTGCATCCGATGAGCGCAAGAACTTTCCAGAACTTCATTTCCTTATCGAACAGTATAACAATTAAAGAGAGCACCGTGAAGATGCCCAGAATAGCATTGCTCACGATCGATGTCACTTTTTCGGAAACGCCGAGCAGGAACTGTAGAATCTCCGTCACTATCTGATTGATGTTCGTGACCCCTACGAACGTACCCGAATAAGTGAATAACGTATCCAGATATATCAGCGGAGTACCGTCGGTGAAGATGAACGGCATGAGCAGCAGCGTTGCCACTATCGCTACGCAAATACCTGCCTCCTTGTACCTTCTTTCCCTCAGGATCAGCAAGAAAAGTATCGCCGGATACAGTTTGAACCCGGCAGCACACCCCAACGCAACGTATGACGCATAACGGATGAACTTATTCTCCGATTTATAGCCGAGCAGGAACATGAAGCAGAAGACCAGCGTGAGAATTATGCTGTTCCCCCTCTCCAGCGCATACATGAACGGGAAAGAAAGCATCATCAGTAAGAACAGTAGCTCTGTGCGCCAATCCGCGTTCTTTACGATCTTCCTGAATATCCAATGCAACAGGAAGAAGGTAAGTATCGAAATGAGAAAGAACGACATCATACCCATTTGCGTGTACCTCAAAGCGAATGAGAGCTTCTCACCGGGCAGAACATCGACAAAAGGTATCATAAAGCGCCCAATAACGGCGTACATCACCGTTATGAGTGGGGGGTATACGACCAACCAATACGTATACGGGCGGTCGGAACTGTACATTATGCTGTTGAAATAATCCATGAAGGTGTCGTTGGGATCATATACAAACATGAGCTTGACGGTATTCCCGTTTGTAAGTATCGCCGCGATAACGAATATTATGAAGAATACAATGAGTATCGTAAGGAAAAGCGTGAGCACGGGATTCCTTTCGTACTCCTTACGGTACGCACTCTTCAATCCGTCGATCATCGCGGCACCCATACTCCGGACAGTGTGTGCGTAAATAAAAAATCTCGTCCGCGCGAAATACCGTTCATTGCGGTGCCGGCGGCCGTTTCGAAAGATAGCGATCATAGATCGGCCTTACGATAAGATAGAGGAAAATGACCATCAGTATGTTCCTTGCGAGTATCAGCATCATGCCGAGATCGTTGATATTCTCGCCGCCTCCCAAGTAACCGACGTTGTATGCGAACTGCAGCTGCGTTATCAGCAAGATAATAACGAATAGAATGAACACCGTCCGCCCCCATTTGACGTCGGAGGAGAACATGAACACGAAAAGTAACGGCGGGATTATCCACAGCAGGTACTGCGATGAAAATACTTTGCCGAACATTATGAACGCCATCACGCACAGCAATATCGCCGTTGCGAACAAGTACAGACGGTCGTTCGTGTCGCCTTCCGTCTTCGCTCTTTTGAAAAGATGGGCGAACAGTATGTACACGATAACGGTAACGATGACCATTAGCGGTAACATCACGGGCGCGGCACCGTCGGCCCACCCTCCGATCAGGTCGTCCGAACCGTAACCGCTTGCCAGAACGCCTATTATCGTCACCGTCGTCAATCCGAGCATCCCGAACAGATAGATGAATGACGACGCGAGCGTCTCTATCTGCAGCGGGCGATCCGCGTGATACGCTATCGTCCCCGATATCAGATCGGGCTGCAGGAGCATCACCGGTATTATGACCGCCAGCGCCACCACTGCGAACACCGCCGTTCCTTTCAGCACGCGGTCCCATTTGCGGTCGAGCATCAGCGGGATGATGAATATCGGATACAGCACGGCGGGATACAATTTGATCATCGTGCCCATCGATAACAGCGCGAACGCCAGCATGTAGCGTTTCGTTACGTAACAGTAAACTGCGGCCAACGAAAGCACGGCGGGAACGATATCGAAACGGTCAACGACGAATTCCGTCATTATTAACATTAACACCGTGTATGCGAGCATGTACGTCTTCTCGTCCTTTCCGAATTTTTTGGCGAGCTTCGCTATTATCATCAATCCGAGGGCGAAGAAGATGAACATCTCCGCTACGAATCCGATGCTGTACGCGAACGGCGTGGAAGCGAATATCCTCGGTATCACAATTAGAACGAGAACTAACGGCGGATACTCCAGTTTGTCGAGGCCGCCGTTCAGCAGGTCCTCCGCGTTCTTGAAACGGTCCTTCATAACTTCCGATTCGATGCCGAGGAAGGCCACCGCTGTAAGAAATATGATGCACGCGATGCAAAAAATGATAATGTATATCATTTGTTCCCGTTTGGCATCCGCGGACAGCAGCCCCATGCGTGCGCATGACGTTCTTACATTATAATCGTTTTACCGGACGTGCGCCTGACAACGGGCGGCGCCCCGTCACAATATTTAGATTGGATATCCCATACCCCTGCACATGGATATCAAAAAGATGGTCTCCGACAACAGGGAAACGGTGCTTTACCTGGCGTTCGGCGCTCTTACCACTTTCATATCCTGGGGTTCGTACGCGCTGTTCGTGCTGCTCGGCATAGACCTGAGCGTAAGCAACATCTTATCGTGGATATGCGGCGTATCCTTCGCCTTCGTCACCAACAAATGGTTCGTATTCGAGTCCAAGAGCACGGAAACGTCCGTGGTCGCTGCTGAAGCGGGTTCGTTCATAGTCGGAAGGATCGCAACGGGCGTTCTTGCGATCGTCATGTTCGCGATACTCGTCGCCAACGGCCTCGGCGGGACCATGATGGGAATAGACGGATTGCCGGCAAGGATGATCACGAGTTTCGTGGAAATAGTTCTGAACTGGGGCATCAGCAAATACCTCGTTTTCACGAAGAAGGCGCCGAGAGAAAGGAAAGAGGACGATTACGAGGGCCCGTTCTGATCATTTGAGATGATCTTTTATCTGTTCCGCGGTGAACTTTGCCATATCTTTGCCATCGTTCTCGGCACGATACCACTCGACCGTTCGTTTTACCGCTTCGCCGATGTTCCACCGCGGGCGCCATTTGAATGTTCCTTTGAATTTGTCGCAGTTCAGCCGCAGCAATCCCGCTTCGTGCGGCCCGGTGAGGCCGCCGGGCGCGTTCCACGTTGCGCCTTTCCAATTCTCGCAGAACAATTCGGCGATCCTCTGCGTCGTCACGGAGCTCTCATCCTCCGGGCCGATGTTGTAGCATCCTTCGTATCTTCGGTCCTTCGCCTGCTCCGCCGCCAAAAGAAGGTATGCGCATACGGGTTCCAGAACGTGCTGGTACGGCCTGACGGAACCCGGGTTCCTCAGTATTATCGCGTCTCCGCGTTCCGCCGCCCTCACGCAATCCGGGATTATGCGGTCCTTCGAACGGTCGCCGCCGCCTATCACGTTGCCGGCGCGGCACGTCGAGACGGGGATGTCATCGAGGAATGAACGTTTGTACGCCGCCGTAACGAGTTCGGAGCATGATTTTGAATTGGAATACGGATCGTGGCCGTCCAACACTTCGTCCTCACGGTACCCTTCGCGGCGTTCCATGTTCCTGTAGACCTTATCGGTCGTTACGTTAACGACGGATATCGCGCTTTTGCATTTCCTTACCGCGTCGAGCACGTTCACCGTTCCCATGACGTTGGTCCTGTACGTCAGTACCGGGTCTTTGTACGATGCGAGGACGAGCGCCTGCGCCGCCATGTGTATAACCACGTCCGGATCGAACGATAACATTGCGGACGCCACGTCATCAGTATCGCAGACGTCACCTTCGATCGACCTTACATTGCGCAGGCCCATCGCTTTATACGGGCTGATGTCCTCCCACGGCAACGAGAAGCCGCATACATCCGCGCCGATGTCCGACAGGACCTTGCACATCCACGATCCTTTGAATCCGTTGTGCCCGGTGACGAATACTTTCTTGCCTTTGTAGAATGATAATGCTTTCTTCATTTCCGCCATGTTACGCCACCGCGATGACAACGATATACAATTGGATATTTATTATTACATATCCGATGGTTGAAATAGCAATATGCCGATGACATCTGCACGGCGCGCTGATAATATGTTGGGTATCGGAGAATGGCTGCAGGATGTTTTCGGTCCGTACGGCGTTCTCGGAGTGCTCGTCTTCGTGTTCCTTATATTCTTCATCGATGCGTTATTCTTTCCCACGCTGCCAGAGCTGTTCTTCATCATCGGATTCATGGCGATGCCCGAACAGACGCCTGTTTACGGTCTATATCTCCTTGCGACCGCCGTGATCGCCGAAGCGGCGGGCATAACGCTGCTGTACTGGATCGTGGAGCACATCAAAGTGCCCGAAAGAATAAAGAAGATCGCCGACAAGTACATCAAATTCCTGATAGTCAGCGATGAGCGAATGCTGTTGGTGAACCGCGCAGCGCCGGTGATACCGTTCGCCGGCGCGTTCATAAGCCTGATAGACGACTGGAAGCTTTCCAGGTCGCTATTCTACATTGCTTTGGGGTGC
>Ga0209628_10000569_pt1 | contig 22943 bp, 22 predicted proteins | sample TergutCu122P4_FD_187285 | JGI IMG/M metagenome (GOLD analysis project Ga0209628, IMG submission 187285) | Cubitermes ugandensis P4 segment gut microbial communities from Kakamega Forest, Kenya - Cu122 P4 (SPAdes) (version 2) | ecosystem: Host-associated > Arthropoda: Insects > Digestive system...
GCAAAAATATTTTTTTTCTCAAATACTAAAGAATTTAAGAAAAACATTACTTTTGCCAAGTTTAAATTTAAAAAAACATTCACATGAAAAAAATCGCATTATTATTGTTAATTACCTTATTTTCTGTTACCTATTCGCTGAATGCACAAAAAACTTTTGCAGGCGAAATTAAATTAGAAACGAAAATTGAAGGCACCGATGACCCTAATCTTTTAGCAAGTGCTGAAAGTCAAACGCAAACCGTTACTATTCTTGGGAATAAGTACAAAGCGGTAATTGTGCCCAATGAAATGGTCTCTATTACACAAGTTTGGGATGGGGACAAAGAAACTGCTTACATTGTTATTGAAATTACGGGTATGGGCAAGTACTATAAAAAATGGAATACGGAACAGCATAAAGATAAAATGAAGTTCAGTGATTTTAGTTATAGTTACGAAAACGATTATGAAACCGTTTGTGGGTATAAATGCCAAAAGGTTTTAGTTACCGTTACCAATTTGGAAGACGACTCCCAAATAGAATATACATTGTATGTTTCTAAAGAGATTGGTACTTCTAAATTAAATGGCGACCAATTTGTTGGGTTGGATGGTTTCCCGCTCAAGATAGTTCAATCATTGAAAGAGTATTGCGACGATTGTGTGGCAGTTCAAGTTGCAACGAAAATAACTCCCAAGAAAATAAAAGATGTGGACTTTCTACTTCCGGATGATGCCAAAAACAGCGATGATGAGCCCGAAATAAAAGAGATGTTGAAAGGGATTTTTGGAGGAGAATAGTTCTATATAAAAAATTCTGAAAGTCGCTTCATCTCTGCTGCCACAGGAATGTTTTCGTATAAAACATTATAAATGGCTTCCACAATAGGAATATTTGCCTGTTCTTTTTTGTTGATTTCATGTACGCATCTTGCAGCATAGTAACCCTCTGCCACCATTTTCATTTCGAGCAGGGTAACTTTAACCGACAATCCATGTCCAATCATGTTGCCAAACATCCTGTTGCGGCTATACTTTGAATAAGCGGTTACTAATAAATCGCCTAAGTAAACGGAGTCGGTAAGTTGTCTTACTTCATTTGAATACATTTGATTTACAAAGCGTTTCATCTCTTTCAAACAATTGGAAACATAACATGCAATAAAATTGTCTCCATATCCTAATCCTGAATAGATTCCTGCGCCCAAAGCGTAAATATTTTTTAGCACAACCGCTAATTCTACCCCCATAATATCTTTAGATACGGAAGCTCTAACATAGCGGTTTGTGAAAAAACGCGACACAGTTTCAGCAAGTTCCTGATTCGTTGATGCAGAAGTAAGAAATGATTGCTTTTCTTGACTAATTTCCTCGGCGTGAGACGGGCCACTGATTACCGCCATGTTTCCGGAAGGAATTGCAAAATGTGAGCGAAGATATTCCGTAACCACTTGCATGGTTTCCGGTACAATTCCTTTAACCGCAATGATTATTTTTTTTCTGTTTAACTTACTTTTTTGCAAAGGTTCTAACGTTTTATGTAAAAAAGCCGAGGGAGATACAATGACAATATAATCGGCTTTTGCTACAGCCTGACGAATATCCTGAGTTACTTTAACCTCTTTTGGGTTAATAAAAACAGAACTTAAATACAGAGGATTGTGCCCATATTTTGTTACCCCTTCTACAATTTCCTCCTCACGAACCCACCAGTGAATGTGCTCCAAATTAGTGGATAAAATTTTAATAATGGCTGTTGCCCACGTTCCTCCACCAATAACTGCTACGCGATACCGCATTCGCGATTTCTTCTTTCGTAAAGGAATAAACTGATTTCCAAATTGTTCAAGTTCAAAAGAAGTCATTTTACAAGTTTTTTTTAAGGCTGCAAAGGTAATTAATATTTTTTAACACTCAACAATGGAGTGATAAAAAAACTATTTCATCAAAACAACATAGTAATTCTTCTTACCTCTTTGCACTAAAATATATTTTTCATTTAGCACAGAAGCGGGAGTAACTTCATAATTTTCAGAAACTTTCTCTTTATTTATGGAAACGCCGTTCTCTTTCAAGGTTCTGCGCGCTTCTCCTTTAGAGGGGAATATTTGGGTAACGTCGGTAAGAAAATCTACAATGTTAATATGGTCATCAATAATGGATTTATTGATTTCCACTTGTGGGACACCTTCAAAAACAGAGAGGAATGTTTTCTCCGGAAGTGCTGCCAACGATTCTGCGGTACCTTTTCCAAACAAAATTTCGGAAGCTGCCACTGCCGCCTCATATTCTTCTTTTGAGTGAATGCGACAGGTTAAATCCTCTGCCAATGCTTTTTGCAAAATGCGCAAATGCGGTGCTTCATCGTGTTCTTTTTCAAGTTTTTCAATTTCCGTTTTATTCAATAAAGTAAAAATACGGATATATTTTTTTGAATCTTCGTCGGAACAATTGAGCCAAAACTGATAAAATTGGTAAGGCGTAGTTTTTTCGGGGTCTAACCAAATATTCCCCTTTTCGGTTTTGCCGAACTTTCCTCCGTCAGCTTTGGTAATGAGCGGACAAACTAATGCAAACGCCTCGCCGCCGGTTTTTCTGCGAATCAATTCCGTGCCGGTGGTAATGTTGCCCCATTGGTCGCTGCCGCCCATTTGCAACTTACACCCGTAGGTTTGATACAAAAACAGAAAATCGTAGCCCTGCACCAATTGGTAGGTAAATTCTGTAAACGACATCCCTTCTCCCTCGCCGGACAGACGTTTTTTTACGGAATCCTTTGCCATCATATAATTCACTGTGAGGTGTTTACCAATATCGCGAATAAAATCGAGAAACGAATATTTACTCATCCAGTCGTAATTATTCACCAACATCGCCGCGTTGGGCATATTATCTTCAAAATTCAAAAATTTGGCAAGTTGTTTTTTTATCCCTTCCTGATTTTTTCGTAAGGTATCCAAATCCAACAAATTACGTTCCTGCGATTTCCCGGATGGGTCGCCAATCATGCCGGTAGCACCGCCCAGCAATGCAATTGGTTTGTGCCCACAAAGTTGTAAGTGTTTCAGCATCATTACGCTAACCAAGTGTCCAATGTGCAGGGAGTCGGCGGTGGGGTCAATTCCTACATAAGCTAAAGTCATCTCCTTTTGCAACTGTTCATCAGTGCCGGGCATGGCATCGTGCAACATACCGCGCCATTTTAATTCTTCTACAAAATTCATCGTTTATTATTTTTCAATTGTTCTTTTTCCGCCTCTTTTCGCTCATAATCCATTAAAAATTGCGGAATTAAATGTTTAGGAATAATTCTGTTTAATATTATCTCTTTATTTTGATTGATGATGTAGAATTGGGGATTGGTATTAATATGATAAGCCTTTGTCCAATCCACATTACCGGAAATTCCCCCCACATTAATCCATGTATATCCGTTTTCGCGAATATACTTTTTCCAACCCGCAAAATCTTCCGTTTTGATTACGGCATACACGTCAAAATTACGCTGACCTATATTTTCTAAAGAATCGTAAACGGCTTTTATCTCTTTGGCTTCTTTTTTACAAGTAGGGCAGGTATGGTCGTAAAACCACAAAATTCTATATTTTTTTGGCATATCGTAAGAAGAATAAAACTTCTTTTGTGAAGTATCAGCCAAAACCATTTCTACTGTTTTTTTTCCAATTAGCATAGGTTCAAGTTGTTCTACTCTCATAGCGTACTTTTTTACAAAATCTTCATCCATCCATGAACATTTCCCGGCAATGGGGTTGTTTTTTGCAAAATGTACAAAAACTGCATCATAGCCTATCATACTCGGTGCCTCAAATTCCTTTGTAAACTGTTCTACCATAAAACGATACATCAAACTATCAGGGTGTGCTTTTTCTAACATCATATCCATGTATTTGTTTAATGTATCCGCCTCATGAAACCAAAGTACCTTTTTTATATAATTATTAAACTTGGATTCGAATGAAGGCAAATGCAAAAATCTTCTGTCTGCCAAATCAAAATTGTCCCAGTAATGCGTTCTATAATAGAAAGCTTGAAAAGTAGAATCAATAGAACCATCGGCTAAAACCGGCGGGTCGGGAATTTTTATTTCCTGATACGATTTTTGTAATTTTGAAAATAAGAAGTCGGGATTTTTGGCAATAAATTCGGGAATAAACTGCTCCATTTCTGCGTTCAAATCTGACATTTTTTCATAATAATATTCAACACTGTCTTTAATTCCCTTATCTTCAAATTCTTTTCTTTTCTTTCCCCATTCCGCCATTTTTCTTTGTGCGCCAATATTTTTTTGCAAAAAACGTAACATTTCCGCATTTTCGGGTGAGCCGGTTACCGAAAAATTCATCATATTTCCTGTTGTATCAATATGATAAGTGAAATTCTGACCGCCATCCATAATAAAATTTAGCATGGGCTTTCGAGTATCAGCTGAAACTAAAGTGTACATTCCGTCGTCATATCTTCCGGTTCCTTCAAAAACGAAACTCCCTTTGCCGTTATTAAATGCGGAATCGCGCAATAACAACTTTTCCCTGAACTGAATTGCCAATAACATTTGTTTGCTCTTGCAATCTTTAATGTTGAAAACGATTTTGTGTTCAGGAGCCTTTGTGTTACTTTTTTGTGCGGAGAGAGGTAAAAAGCAGAAAAGCAGAAGAGCAGAAAAGCAGAAATACGTGACGCGTGACAGACGTGACAGACGTGACTTGTCACGATTGTCGCGATTGTCACGCGTAACGTGTAACGTGTAACTTGTAACTTGTAACTTGTAACTCATAACTTTACTATTTAGCACAGAATCACTAAGCACACGGAGGGGCACAGAAATTCTGATAATAACGGCAAAAATATTCTTTTTTATCGAATTTTAAAAACTTTACATAGTTTTGCAGCGCAAAAAAAGTTTTAACAAAAAAATACGTCATTGATTTCCAAAGCACTCATTTCTCAAATTCGATTCCTGCATCACAAAAAACACCGTGATGAGCAGGGAGTTTTTATTGTTGAAGGGGTGAAATCGTGCTTGGAGGTGCTGCAATCGGATTTGGAAGTGGTGCAATGTTATACAACCAGCAGTCATTCCGAGCGAAGCGAGGAATCTCAAACAAATTGGATTACCATTTCCGAAAAAGAGATGGAGCGCATCAGTTGCCTGACTACCCCGTCCGAAATTTTATGTATCGTAAAAAAACCACACTACAGCATTCATACTCTTGATGATACAAAACCGCTGTTGGTGTTAGATGCGATTAGAGACCCGGGCAACTTGGGTACCATTATCCGCACGGCAGACTGGTTTGGATTTACCCAAATTTTATGTTCGGAAGATTGTGTGGAGTTCACCAACCCCAAGGTAATTCAAGCTACAATGGGCTCATTTACAAGAGTAAAAGTTGTTTATGCAAATCTTGTAGATTATTTAAAAACACAAACTTGCAGAACGATTTACGGACTAACCATGAAAGGCGAACTTATTCATGAACAGGTATTTAAAAGTAACGATATTGTAATTATCGGGAGTGAAAGCCACGGTATCTCTGCTGAATTAATTTCAATTATTAAAACAAAAATAGAAATCCCGATGTTTTCGCACGAAAACAAAGTGCCGGAATCACTAAATGCTTCCATTGCTGCAGCCATCTTTATGTACCAATATAGAACTATCAATAAAACTCCTTAAACTCTTGAACTCTTAAACTCTTGAACTCTTGAACTTTAAACTTTTAATTATGATTCAGAAACCAAGTATCCCCAAAGGCACCCGCGATTTTCTTCCGGAAGAAATGATAAAAAGAAACTACATTTTTAACACCATTCGAAAAGTGTTTGAAAAATACGCCTATTTGCCCATTGAAACGCCCAGCATGGAAAATTTATCCACTTTGATGGGAAAATATGGCGAGGAGGGGGACCGCCTCTTATTCAAGATTTTAAATTCGGGAGATTTTATGGCAGGCGTGAATTTTCAGGAAGGAACACCCAATCAGTTGGCACCGAAAATCTGCGAAAAAGGATTACGTTACGACCTGACTGTTCCTTTCGCCCGATTTGTAGTGCAACACCGCGACAAACTTGTGTTTCCGTTTAAACGCTACCAAATGCAACCGGTGTGGCGTGCCGACCGTCCCCAAAAAGGACGTTACCGCGAGTTCTATCAATGTGATGTGGATGTCATCGGAACAAAATCTTTGATTCAGGAAGTTGAATTACTGCAAATTACATACGAAATATTTGAAGCGTTTAAGATTCCGGTTTTAATAAAAATTAACAACAGGAAAATTTTATCGGGCATTGCGGAAATAATAGGATTGCCCGAAAAAATTGTGGACATTTGCGTGGCTATTGATAAGATTGATAAAATTGGGAAAGAGAATGTTTTTGCAGAATTGCGCGAGCGTGAAATTCCGGAAGAAGCGATTACAAAAATTGCACCTTTTTTTGATTTTTCCGGCAAAAACGAGGAGAAAATTGCGTTTTTAGAACGTTTTTTTGAAAAAAGCGAAATTGGAAAATTAGGCATATCGGAACTAAAAACCGTATTTTCTTACTGCCGCGAAGTTGGAATTTGCGAACCGGAATTGGATATTACCCTTGCCCGCGGCTTGAACTACTACACCGGTGCCATTTTTGAAGTGAAAGCCACCAACATGTCCATGGGAAGCATCTCAGGCGGTGGAAGATACGACGACCTGACCGGAATTTTCGGGCTGAAAGATATGTCGGGGGTAGGCATTTCGTATGGCGCAGAACGTATTTACGACATTATGAACGAATGTCACCTGTTTCCCAATGAGATAGGAACTCCCGTTAAAGTGCTTCTACTCAATTTTGGAGAAAAAGAAGAACTTTACGCATTGAAAGCACTTTCGGAATTGCGAAAAAACAACATCGCAGCGGAACTCTATCCTGAGCATGCAAAAATCGGGAAACAAATGAGTTACGCCAACACCAAACAAATTCCGTTTGTAATTATTGCCGGCGAAGAGGAACTCAAAGAATCGCTGTTTACCTTAAAAAACATGGAAACCGGCGAACAAAATAAAACCACACTATTACAAATTGTTAGTCAATTGAATAATTTATGAACATTACATATAGAAATTTATTCATAAAAATCTCTACTTTTGCCCCAATCATTTAATCAGCATCTGTTCATAAAAAAATAAACTTATGAGTTACAAGTTACAAGTTACAAGTTACAAGTTACAAGTTACAAGTTACACGTTGCAAGTTACACGTGACAGTCGCGACAATCGTGACAGTTGTAAAATTCTTACGGTCTTACGGTCTTACGGTCTTATGGTCTTTTTTCTTATCTGCTTCCTGCCTCTTTCTGCGCAACGCATTGAAGTACATGGAATAAAAGACTTATCAAACAACAGTATTGCTAATAAAGCCTGGGGGGTAGGTGGGGCAATTTACATGGACCAATGGGTGAAAAAAACAGCTTTTGGAGTTCACTTCGATTGGACAACCTACAGACCAAAAAATAAAGCAAGCAACCACAGATTCAATAGAATGACCGGTGGAGTTACTGCTTACTATTCACTTTATGTTACCCCAAAAATATCCCTGCTTTGTGGGGCGGCTATCAATTATACGAATTTACAGCATTCCTATATTTATACTATAGAAAAAGTTGAAAAAGAAAAAGAAAGGCTTGTGACAGTGCTACATAAAGGACATTTTATCGGTGTTGGACCGTATGTGGGGGTAAATTACGACCTTTCGAAACGATTCGGGGTAAAATTATATGTTATTCCTACTTATTTGATTTCGGTGGGTAGCAAATCTTCTTTGCCGGAAGTAAAGTCGGAATATGCAAAAGGAATATGGATTTTTCCGCTTCAACTTGGAATCACTTATAAAATATTCAGCTTAAAAGAATGATAAAAAAAATAGTCATTTTCGGTATTATCATTTCATCGGTGTTTTTTTTGTACGCAGGAAAACGAAAAAAAAACACGGATAATCTCCCCCTGTTAAATACGAAATGGATTCTTAATGAGATTTTTGAAACTCCAATCTATCTATATTCCGATACCGCATATATAGTTTTTAATGATAACAATAAATTTTCCGGAAATTTAGGATGTAACCTTTTTTTCGGAGAGTTTACATTTACAAAAAAAAGGATAAAGTTGGATTATTTTGGTGCAACAAAAAAGTATTGCTTTGACATGAGTTTGGAGGAGGAATTTGCCAGCGTGTTTCGAAACGACATAACACATTATTGTATAGAGAGAAACAAACTTTATCTGCTTTTTCAAAAAAAAGTGATATGCCAATTTGAAGGGCTAATTTCATCAGAAAAAAGTATGAATGAATAATACAAATTTATGAACAAGACTATTCAAACAGAAATTAAAATTATTTCCGACAGTGCCCAGTTATCTGTTAAAGATGTTGATTTATTGAGAGTTGCACATGAATCTGCCAAAAATGCATACGCACCATACTCACAATTCAAAGTAGGTGCGGCAATTTTGCTACAAAACGGGCAGATTATTTCGGGAAACAACCAGGAAAATGCGGTGTATCCTTCGGGAATGTGCGCCGAACGTGTAGCACTTTTCTACGCCGGCGCTCAGTATCCTGAAGTCCCTATTGAAAAAATTGCCATTACCGCCATTGGAAGCGATAAAGCAGTAACTCAACCCGTTCCACCCTGCGGAAACTGCCGGCAAGCACTTTTAGAATATGAAATTAAGTTTGGCAAACCCATTGAAGTGATTATGGCAGGCGAGCAAGGGGAAGTATATATTGTAAAATCCGTTGCAGAACTGCTGCCGCTGTCGTTTAACAGCAATTTTTTACGACAGTAAGACCGAGCTCGGCTGAGGTTCAACCTCATCCGAGCCACAGAATTTTTAAACTCTTAAACTCTTGAACCTTGAACCTTGAACCTTGAACTTTGAACTTTGAACTCTTGAACTCTTGAACTTTTGAACTTTTGAACTTTTGAACTTATAGTTATGTTCCTTTTCGGCGAAAAAATCTTCCTGCGCGCTTTAGAACCTTCCGATGTGGAGTTGCTTTACCTATGGGAAAACGACCCGGAGATTTGGAAAATTAGCCAAACGCTTGCGCCCTATTCAAAGTATTCGCTCAAAGAGTTTGTGGATAGTACGAAAGAGGATATTTTCACCGCCAAACAGGTACGATTTATGATTAACCTGATACACACCAAACAAACCGTTGGAATTTTAGATCTTTTTGATATTGATTTTATGAACAGTCGGGCAGGTGTTGGAATTTTAATTGATAAAAATTTTAGAAATCAAGAGATGGGCACAGAGGCGATTGAATTGGCAATAAACTATCTTTTCAATACATTGTTTTTTCATCAGATTTATTGCAACGTTTTGATTAACAATTTCATTAGTTTAAAACTGTTTGAAAAATGCGGGTTTACAGTAATTGGAACTAAAAAAGAGTGGACAAAAACAGAAAACGGATTTGAAGATGTTGTTATGTTACAACGAATCAACAATATTCATCAAAAATAGCTATTAACGAATAATATAAACATGAAAAAAATCTGGATTTTAATTATGGCAACAATCTTTAGTTTTTCAGCAAAATCACAAGAGGCATCCGACATTACCTTGCTGAGTAATGGGGCAGATATTAAATTACTTACGCCACAAAAAATAGGCGGGATGCCCCTCATGGAGGCTTTGGCAAAACGTAAAACCAACCGAGATTTTTCGCAGGTTGAACTTACTCCACAGCAATTGTCCAATCTTCTTTGGGCGGCTTCGGGCATTAATCGTGAAGACGGACGCCGTACTGCACCCACGGCAAGAAACGCGCAAGAGATTGAAATATACGTTATAAACAAAGTAGGTGCTTATTTGTATATCCCTAATGAACATTCACTTAAATTGATTGCTGCCGGCGACCACCGAAAAAAAGGGGCTTCTCAGGAGAAATTTCAGGATTGCCCGCTTATGCTTATTTTTGTTGCCAATTACGACAAAATGGAAGGATTTTCTGACGAAGCTAAAGATTTGTACGGCTGCACCGACACCGGAAATATTAGCCAAAACGTTTACTTATACTGCGCATCCGAAAATTTGGCAACCTGTGCGCTGGGAAGCATCCACCGCGAAGAACTGAAATCGTTGCTCAAATTCAACGGAAAGGCGATTTTAGGGCAAAGCGTAGGAGTAGCGAAATAAAAAAAATGAACCTTGAACCTTAAACCTTAAACCCTTATTTTTTAAAGCCCCCCTTAGTAGCAAATGATTTTACAAACAATTATCAACGGCGTGGTTTTTAAAAACCCAATTATCGCGGCATCCGGCACATTTGGGTTTGGCAGAGAATACCATGAACTGTACGATGTTAGCATTTTGGGCGGAATAAGCACCAAAGGACTAACCCTCAATCCTCGCGAAGGAAACGCCGGTATTCGCGTGTGGGAAACCGCCGGCGGCATGATGAACAGCGTGGGACTGCAAAACCCCGGCGTAAAGAATTTCATTACCGAAGAACTGCCTTTTATGAAAAAATTGGGCAATGTAATCTTGGCAAACCTCGGCGGTGCCACTTTAGAGGATTATTTGGAAGGTATTGAACTTCTTAATCATACAGCGGTGGATTTTATTGAGTTGAACATCTCTTGTCCCAATGTAAAAACGGGCGGTATGGCATTGGGCATCAAGAGCGAAATTGCCTTTGACGCAGTGGCAGCCTGTAAAGCCGTGTGCAAGAAACCATTAATGGTGAAACTCTCCCCCAACGCAGAAAATATCATTGAGATGGCACAAGCCTGCCAAAAAGCGGGTGCCGATTCGCTATCTTTGGTGAACACTTTCAAAGGGTTAGCCATTGATATTAAAAACCGCAAACCCGTTTTCGACAATTTATACGCAGGCGTTTCAGGAGCCGCTATTAAACCGATTGCTTTGCGCATGGTGCATGAGGTTTGCAAAAATGTCTCCATTCCCGTAATCGGCATGGGCGGCATTTATACTGTGGAAGATATTGTTGAGTTTATCATGGCAGGTGCCTCCGCAGTGCAAATCGGCACGGTAAACTTCTCCCACCCGCTCGCCGGAAAAGAACAGGTGGAAGGATTAGCCAACTACTTTGAAAAAGAAGGTATTACTTCAATCGAAGAGATAAAAGGGATTATTTAAAGTTCAAGGTTCAAGGTTCAAAATCTTTGAACTTTGAATTTTTGAATTTTGAATTATTTTTATTACGGTTTTACCAAAACCACCCTAAATCCTACATCAAAGCTGCGGTTGCTCGGAGAAGTACAGTGCCTAAACGACACACGACATTGTTGCGGCTTGCAATTCCAACTGCCGCCACGCAAAACACGCCCAGTGCCTGTATCCGGTCCTTTGGGATTAACAGATGGACTGTTGAAATAATAGAGGTCATTATACCAATCCTGACACCACTCATACACATTGCCACACATATCAAAAATTCCTAACTCATTCTCTTTTTTTCGGCATGTTTTATGAGTGTTTCCATTGCTATTACTCTCATACCAAGCCACTTCATCAATATTGTTACTTCCGCTGTACATAAAACCTTCGCTTTTGTTTCCGCCACGGGCGGCGTACTCCCATTGCGCTTCGGTGGGTATAGTAAATTTTGCCCCTTTCGGCAATTGTTTAGATAACAATGTATTGAGTTTTGTGCAAAAATCAACACATTCTCCATAATTCACATAATACATGGGATATTCCTCCCCTTCGCCATTTAACGATTTTATTTTAAGAAAGTTCACTTGAAAATGGATCGAATACCCCATAACGGCAGCCCATAATTTTTGCGTAATTTGTTGTTTCCCAATATAGTAATCTGATAGCTCAACGGTGTGCGTGTGTTTTTCATCGCCAAAACAACCGGATTGTTCTGAGGTACAACCCATTACAAATGAACCGCCTTCCACAAAAATCATCTCAAAAGTAACCTCTTTCACTTTAAAAGTAAGATTCTTTTCTTTTTCTTGCCCGAAAACAGTAAAAAAGAGAAAAATGAGACCGAGAATAAAAAATGAGACTTTTTCTTTTGAAGCACTCATCATGCAGGCTTTTTTTTATTTTTGCAAAAATATTAAAATAAACACAAGAATTATGAAAAAAACAGAGAAAAAAATTAAACATCATGAAAATGTGATGTTTAAACAAGAAGAAAAACCTTTAATGTTCGAAGAGCCACCTTTGGTTTATCAAGCCAAAAGATATTCGTATGCCGATTATCTGACCTGGACCGATGACGTTCTCCGGGAAATAATTGACGGCATTGTATATTCCTTTGCATCACCAACAGTTAAACATGCTGTTGCTGTGAGAACATTAATTGTAAGAGCATATAATTTCATTTCAAAAAGAAAAGCTAAATGTAAAATTTACACTGCGCCTTTAGATGTAATTTTACCCATAGATGGCGAAACCGACTTTAATAAAATTCATAATATTGTACAACCTGATATTTGTGTAGTTTGCGACCCAAGAAAATTGGAAAGCGGAGTTTGTATTGGTGCCCCAGACTTGATTGTGGAAGTGCTCTCCCCAAGTACAAAAAAGAAAGACCTTAGCATTAAATTCGATCTCTATGAAAAGGTTGGGGTAAAAGAATATTGGATAGTTTGTCCTAACAATAGAACTGTAACGGTTTATATTTTACAACAAAACAATAAATATGATGAAGGAACAACTTATGCAATTGCGCGCGGTGCCACTCATGTGCCGGTAAAAACACTGAAAGGGTTGAATATTGAATTGAAAGAACTTTTTGAAGATTTCTAAATATATAAAACTATGAGGTTCCTCACTACTTTCGGAATGACAGTTTGCTTGGGTATCGCTTTTGTGGCGTGCACATCCCCAAATGCATCCGACAAAGCGATATTCAGATACAACGAAGCCGTTGGGATTCAGTCGCTTGACCCCGCTTATGCCTCGGGGCAGGCGGCAACTTGGGTGTGCAATATGTTGTACAACGGATTGGTGGACTTGGATGATTCGCTGCATGTTGTTCCCATGATTGCCAAACACTGGACCATTAGCCCCGATGGCAAAACCTATACCTTCTATCTTCGCGATGACGTTTATTTTCAGAATACTGATTTTTTTTATTTTGATAAACCTCCGAAAATTACGGCTGCTGACTTTGTATTTAGTTTCAACCGTATCGTAAGCCCTGAAGTTGCTTCGCCGGGTGCCTGGATTTTTCAGAAAGTTGCCAAAAACGACCTCGGAAAATATGCCTTTTTTGCGTTGAATGACACTGTTTTTCAGATTGTTTTGTCAGAACCTTTTCCGCCATTTTTGGGAATCCTTGCCATGAAGTACGCGTCTGTCGTTCCGCAAGAAGTAGTTGCCAAATACGGAAAGGATTTTAGAAAATTTCCGGTGGGTACCGGTCCATTTCAGTTTCAATTGTGGGAAGAGGGAATTAAATTGGTATTGCGCAAAAATGAAACCTATTTTGAAAAAGATGAAAACAACAACTCGCTGCCCTATTTAGATGCCGTTGCCATCTCTTTTATTATTGATAAACAAGTGGCATTCATGGAGTTTATGAAAGGAAATATAGATTTTATGTCGGGAATTGAAGCCTGCTATAAAGATGCCCTGCTAACTCAGGAAGGAACCTTGCAAAAGGAGTATGAGAATAAAATTACGATGCAAACCGGTCCGTACCTCAATACTGAATATTTGGGGTTTTTATTGAAAGAAAAAGAGAACAATCCATTGTTAAAAAAAGAGATACGGCAAGCCATCAATTATGGTTTTGATAGAGAAAAGATGATAAAATATTTGCGCAACAATATGGGTTATGCAGGTACGAGCGGTTTTGTGCCTATGGGAATGGCTTCGTTTAATCCCGAAAAAATCAAAGGGTATCACTATAACCCGCAAAAAGCGTTGGAGTTGTTGCAAAAAGCGGGCTATCCCAATGGAGAAAGGTTGCCCGAAATTCCGCTTTCCGTTTCAGCAAGTTATTTGGATTTGTGCCAATATATTCAACATGAACTAAATAAAATAGGGATTCGGATTTCTTTGGAGGTGCAGCAAGCGGCGCAACAACGCCAAATGATGCGCAACTACCAACTGCCGTTTTTCAGAGGTTCCTGGATTTGCGACTACCCCGATGCAGAAAACTATTTGTCGCTTTTTTATTCTAAAAACTTACAACCCGCAGGCTCTAACTATACCCACTATGTTAATCCTGCTTTTGATAAACTTTTTGAAAAATCGCAAACCATTACAAATGAAATTATTAGAAATGAGTATTATACGACTTTAGATTCTATGTTAATGGAAGATGCACCGTTAGTGGTTCTTTTCTACGATAAAAAAGTTCGTTTTACACAAAAAAATATTAAAGGATTGGATAATTCGCCTACTAATTTGTTGAATTTGAAGCGTGTTGTAATCTCTCGCTAAGCCGCAAAGGCGCAAAGAGTTCTTACGCTCTTACGCTCTTACGCTCTTATGGTCTTATGGTCTTACGGTCCTACGGTCTTATGCTCTTATGGTCTCTACTGCCCGCTCTATCCGCTCAATCGTCTCTTCCACTCCAATAAAGTCAATAATTTCAAACAAATCAGGTCCTTTGGCATCGCCCACTAAAGCAAGCCGTAGGCAGTTCATTATCTGCCCCATATTGAGTTGGTTTTCTTGAATAAACGCAATTACTTTGTCGTGGGCTACTGTTTTATCAAAAGGAGAAACAGAAGTAAGAATTTCAATAATTTGTTTCAAATGTTCCGGTGTGTCTTCCTTCCAACGTTTTTTTACCACTTCAGGATTATAGTTTTCGGGTGGCTGAAACAGAAAAGTGCTTTGATTCCAAAAATCGTTCGTAAAGTAAACGCGCTCTTTTACTAAAGCTACCGCTCTTTCGATTTTTTCTTTGCTCGGATGAATATTTTTTTCTGCTAACTGTTGCGCAAAAACTGCTGCAAGTTCTTGGTTTGTTTTTTGTTGTAAATAGTAATGATTAAACCACTTGGCTTTGTCTAAATCAAATTTTGCGCCCGATTTGCTCACTTTTTCCAAAGAAAAACGGGTGATTAGCTGCTCCATACTCATTACTTCTTCTTCAGTTCCGGGGTTCCAGCCTAACAGTGCTAAGAAGTTATTCACTGCTTCAGGCAAATAACCGCTTTCACGATAGCCGGAGGATATTTCGCCTGTTGCAGGATCTTTCCATTGTAGCGGAAAAACAGGAAATCCGAGTCTATCGCCATCTCGTTTGCTCAATTTTCCGTTTCCGTCCGGTTTAAGCAATAGAGGTAAATGCGCAAATTGGGGTGGTTTCCATCCAAAAGCCTGATAGAGTATTACATGTAACGGCGCAGAGGGCAGCCACTCTTCCCCACGAATAACATGCGTAATCTCCATTAAATGGTCGTCCACCACATTGGCTAAATGGTAAGTGGGTAAGCCGTCCGATTTAAAAAGTACCTTATCATCCAATAGTTGCGCGTTAATTTTTACTTCTCCTCTAATAAGGTCTTGAATCAAAATTTCCGTATTTTCAGGATATTTAAAACGAACCACATAGTTGCCTTGCAGTTTTGCTTCTGTTTCTTCATTATTCAAAGTTAATGAATTACACATCGCTTTTCGTGTATTCACATCATACTGAAAAGTTTTCTTTTCTGCTTCTGCTTCCTTTCGTTTCGCTTCCAAATCTTCGGGAGTATCGAAAGCATAATAAGCCCACCCTTTTTCAATCAATTCATCTGCATATTTTTTATAGATGTGCATTCGTTCCGATTGTTTATAGGGGGCGTGTTTTCCGCCCACATGTACGCCTTCATCAAAAACAATTCCGAGCCATTTAAATGCTTCTATAATATACGCTTCGGCACCGGGCACCAAGCGGGTTTGGTCGGTATCTTCTATTCTGAGTAACAACCTTCCGCCATGTTGTTTAGCAAATAAATAATTGTATAAACAGGTACGAACTCCTCCAATATGTAGCGGACCTGTGGGGCTGGGGGCAAAACGAACTCGAACCATATCCGTAAATTAAGGTTTATTATATTCTTCCCAGGGTCTGAAGCCTAAATTATAAGTTTTACTTCCAAAATACAGTGAATCTTCAGATTCTTTAGTTGTAGCAAAACGTCTGATTGGGGTCTTAACTCTTGAGGAAAAAAAACCAAAAGCCAATCCATCTCCCTCTGTAACAGCAAGGTTTGTGTATATTGTATTTACTTGAATAAAACTGGATGTTGGTTTATTGGAGAGCAAGTAATTAACCATGCTTTCTCCAGCAGCCCAACCTTCAACCATAATACATACCCCATTTGAACCGGGGGTTCCAATATATCGCGTTACTTTAGAATTTGGTTTTAGTCGGGCAGCAATATCATCATAAAAGGTTTTTATAAATTTTTTCGTGTAGTACCCGTTTGTAAGGTGCCATTCTTCTCCTGCCTGAGGGCAAACATTCTTTACTATTGTGTCAATTTTTACTACTGCTTTTGTTGCATTATCGACCTCAAAATAAACAAAATTTACATGAAATTCATAATCTTTCGCATATTTTGCAGGATAAAAACTAACGGATGCATCCGAGCCCTTCATTGCAAAACTTGAAGAGGGCGAATATACTTCAAAATTAATTCCATCTACGCCATTACCTAAGATCGGTGTTATTCCTTCGGTAATTTTTCCTGTTTGAAGATTTTCAATCACAATCTTATAAAAATATTCCTTTGATAGTTTTTCTTTGGTACAATAAAGAATGCTTTTCTCACCGGAATAAAAAAAACCGGGTTCTCTTTCCTTATTATAAGTAGGGAAATCGTTTGTGATATTCATCGGAATATCCGCACGAAGTGTTCGCGTTAGTTTATCAGGGTATTCTCCCTTATATTCTCGCAAAACAACCTTAATATTATCATAATAATAAATACTTTCTGGGTTTTGAGCTTCAATAGATGCACCGTTCTTTTTATTCGATTGGTATCCTTTATAAATTTTGACGTAATGAATAGAATCATTATAATCTAAAATTCCATATACAACCGTAACATCTTTGTATGGGGCGTTCAGGTTAAAGTCCGGTTTGCAGGCTGTTAAGCAATAAACCAGACATATTCCGAGTAAAAAATAAGTGTGTTTCATATAATTATAATTTTTTTGGTTCAAGGTTAGGGGGCGAAATTTTTCGCCCCGTACTTATAATTTTTAATTTTTAATTGATTATTACCATTTCATTGCATCAGGGTCTCGAATCCATTTCGGACCAATTCTATTTCCTTCCCTGTCAAAGGTCATATTCTCCGTATATTTTTCGTTGAATGAATATATCAATCTAAATGTTAATGTATTATGGAATGGCCAGCGTTTTTTTGAGGCTGTAATGTTTGGGCTATCAGAATAATAGAATCTGCGTTCTTTCCCAAATGGTGCCAATGAATATTGGAATCGAAAGTTGAATTTTAAGCCTTTGTAAATCGGAATTTTTACATCTCCAATAATACTCCAATCGTTCTTTTTATACCTATCCTTATCTAATGTTTGGTCAATCCGCCTTGCCCCTCTTATGGTATCTGCTCTGGTATAATCGTGTTGAACTTCTTTTATATACACTAATCGTGACCAAGCTATGCCCACCCCAATACTAATTTTTGAACGTGGGTCATCATAATGAAACAGTAATGGAATCTCAAGATAATCTGTTCGTAAATTATAGAAGAACTTTTTATCGTAATTCGTGTATTTCGGATCTATCAAGAGTGTGTCATCAAGCGCACGCATAGTGCCTCCCGAAGCAGGATATTTTTTCTGCGCTCCTTTTTGAGTATATAGAAGCTCCATAGTTACAGAGAAGCGTTGTTTCTTATCAATCATTAATTTTACGAAAGGACCACCGTTGAACCCCACTTTATGGTATCCAAAAACTTGGTCGCCATCAACTTGGGTAAGATTTATTCCGGCAGCAATTCCGCCGATGAAACGTTGTGCTGAGGCGGAGGGGAGAAAAGCAGAAAAGCAGAAAAGCAGAAGAGCAAATTTTATCTTTATATTCATTTTTTTAGGGAATTACGATTGGAAATTGATGATTAAACTCCATACGATACGGTTCTCCGATAATATTTGTAAGAAAATCAACATATTGGTCAGAGAATTGAAATTCGTTGTGGTTATAATAGAGGTTAGGAAGCGGAAAGTTTCCAATATTTCCCATTTCGATGGCATCTGTGTGAAACTCTTCTAATTCGCAATAGGGGACAATTTCGCGCATTACCGGCATTTTTCCGTAATCTTCTCTCAACAGGAGATCAACCACCTTATCAGCCAGCGTTGAAGTGAGTCTTCTATCATATTCATAGCATCTTCCGGAACGCGGAATATATCCCGAAATTTGCCCACGCGCTTCAATTCCTAACTTTTTATTGATTTCCGAAGCGATAACACCACTCACGCCGCCAAATCGCGGGTGTCCGTATTCGTCCAACTCAGAACTGGCATACACCATTTCAATGTCGCCCTTTTCGTCGTTATACCAGCGCACCCCTTCCGAAACAGCCACAATTAAGCTGTGTTTGGGATTTTTCATGTAGTTTTCTTTCACTTTTTCAAAGAAGAAATCTTTTCGTTCTTTGGTGACCACTACTTCGGGAATCAGTGCCATTTGTGCCCCGCCGAACATGGCGGTTCCGGTGAGCCAGCCAGCATCACGCCCCATCACTTCCAACACCATAATCCGTTGGTGCGATTCGTTGGTAGTGTGCAATTTGGCAGTCATTTTTTTAATTTGCATCGCTCCCGAAGCAAATCCGGGGCAGAGCACCACCTCATGCTGTTTGCCTTGGTAATGATGCATCGTGCGGGTTCTCAGGTCGTTATCAATAGTTTTAGGAAAACCGATAACAGGGATGCCATAAGTTTCGTACATTCGTTTGGCAGCTCCGTTGGTGTCGTCTCCGCCAATCGTTACAAGAACATCAATTTTGTAGCGTTCAATGTTTCGCAGAATCTGTTCCGAACGGTCTTCTTTATTTTTTTTACTTGGAAACGGGTTGGTTCTACTTGATAGCAAGCCGGTTCCGCCGTAAATTCCATTGTAGGGGATATTGGTTAAATCCACAATGTCGCCATCGCCGAGCAAGCCTTTCCAGCCGCGAAGGACACCGTAAACCTTAAAGCCGAGCATGGAGGCGCGGTTTCTAACGGCTTCAATACTTGAATTAATCGCGGGGGTATCTCCGCCCCCCGACAAAATCGCTAAAGTTTTTCCTGCAAAAAGTTTATCTTTTTTCATAAATAATATGATTTTTTATAAAAGTTTGCAAATAAACATAAAAATCTTGATTGTCGGCGCAGGAATAATCGTATCTCAAAAATCGTACTGATTATCTTAGCAAATTCACCAAATATTGCCCATACCCGCTTTTCAGTAGCGGTTGCGCAATCCCTTCCAGTTGTTCGGCAGTGATAAAACCTTTGCGATACGCCACCTCTTCAATGCAGCCTACTTTCAGTCCTTGCCGGTCTTCTACCACCTGCACAAATTGTGTGGCATCAATCAGCGATTTAAAAGTACCGGTATCCAACCACGCAGTACCTCTGCTCATTTTGCACACTTTCAATTTATGATGTTCTAAATAATAACGGTTTACGTCTGTAATTTCATACTCTCCGCGGGCACTCGGTGTAATGTTTTTTGCCACTTCTACCACAGAATTGTCGTAAAAATAGAGCCCCGGCACCGCATAATTAGATTTTGGGTTTTGCGGCTTCTCTTCAATGCTAATCGCGTTCATGCTTTCATCAAACTCAACAACGCCATATCGTTCCGGGTCTGAAACGTGATAAGCAAAAACAATTCCCCCATCGGGATTGTTGTTTTGCGCCAAATTTTCTTCAAAATCAGCACCATAGAAAATGTTATCTCCCAAAATAAGTGAGGCTTTGTCGTTGCCAATAAAATCGGCACCCAGCACAAACGCCTGCGCCAACCCATTGGGGATATGTTGTACTTGGTATTCAAAGCGGCAGCCTAAACGTTTACCGTCTCCAAGTAAATGTTCAAAACTCGGCAAATCTGTGGGCGTAGAAATAATTAATATTTCACGAATCCCTGCCTGCATGAGCGTTGATATGGGGTAATAAATCATCGGTTTGTCGTAAATGGGCATTAATTGTTTGCTCATTGCCAACGTGATAGGGTGTAAACGGGTGCCGGCACCTCCGGCTAAAACGATTCCTTTCATGACTTTAATTTATGGTTTTATTTTAAGATTTTAGGTTCAAAGTTCAAGGTTCAAGGTTCAAGGTTCAAGGTTCAAAATCTTTAAATTTTTGAACTTTTGAACTTTGAACTAATTTTACGTTCTTCTATATAACCCGCTTCACTATCCGTAATTTGTGCGTATATTGTTCTATCTGTTTGTTGTAAATTCCTGTAGTATCCAAGTTATCAATTCTAACGAATCCGCTGGCGTGCAATATTTTGTCTTTTCCGCAGATAATTCCGGTGTGAATAATCTCTCCATCTTCATTATCAAAAAAAGCCACATCGCCCACTTGCCATTCGGTTGCGAAATCTATTTGCTCTCCGTGATTTACCTGTTGGGAAGCATCGCGGGGAAGCGAAATTCCGATGCTTTTAAAGGCTAATTGTACCAATGCCGAGCAATCTATGCCCGCCGGAGTTCTGCCCCCCCACAAATAAGGCGCCAGAAGAAACCCTGACGCAAACCGCAGTAGCGCAGATTGTTGCTCAGAAAGATTAGGATATTTTTGAAAAGTCTGTTTTTCAGGAAGTTCAACAACAAAAATGGAGTTCCCCAAAATCAGCATGTTATCTTTTGGCTCCGGAAACGCCGACCCCATAAAAACCGGAAAAGTGATGTTGGTTTCAAACTCTTTGATGAAAATGAGATAATCGGTTACGACATATTTTTTCAGGGATGAATATTCTGCGGCATCCTCTTCGTGCATTTCATTCCACAATTTTTTATCAATATATCCTTCATAGCCACACTCTATCGTTTTAATTTTGAGCCAATCCCCAACAATTTCTTCAACTTGGTAGGCATCGCCAAACAATAATTGTGAAACCAATTGCGATTTGTGCGCCGGCTCTTCGCGCATGGAAATTTGTGATAAATGGGTGATTCCGAATTTCATATTATGGTTTGGGGTTTGGGGTTTGAGGTTTGAGGTTCAAGGTTCAAGGTTCAAAATCTTTGAATTTTTGAATTTTTGAACTTTGAATTAACTTTACGCTCTTACGGTCTTTAAAAAGGCAAATCATCCCCACCACCTTCATCGGTAAAAGTTTCAAACTCTTGCGGAAGTTCGTTTGCGGGGGCTGAGGTAGGTGTGGGTTGTGCGGTTTGAGGCGCTTGCGGGTTACTGCTTATTGGCTCTAATTTGTAGGCTTTGATGTCGGTGTACCACTTGCCGTTAAATTCACGAGATTCCAAATCGAAACTCATAACCACTTTGTCATCAATGCTTAACGTTTCTAAAACGGCAGTTTTTTCGCCCCAGAGGTTGGCACAAATTTTTCGGGGAAACTGTTCTAACGTTTCAATGACAAATTCTTGTTTTTGCCAGCTGTTTCCTGTTTTGCTAATGCCCGACTGCATGGGCAGTTTTTGAATAAGTTTTCCAATAATTTCCATAAAATGCTTACTATCTTGTTTTTAATTAATTTTGTGATAATTTTTGTTTGAGCTTGCAAAAGTAGTTTTTTCTTATTCATAAATGATTATTTTTGCAAATTGTTTTTTTAGCACGCAGATGACGCAGATTAAACAGATGATAGCAGATTTTAATTCATTTTCTTCCAAGTGGTTACTTCAATCTATGACCAATACGGACACTAACGATGTGGAGGCAACGGTAGCGCAAATTATGGAATTGACGGATGCCGGTGCGGATTTGGTGCGGGTGGCGGTTCCGGGGCTGAAAGAAGTGGAGGCATTAAGAAAAATTAAGTTGTTGTTACAAAACAAAAACATACATATTCCTCTCGTTGCGGATGTGCATTTTTTGCCCGAAGTAGCAGAAAAAACGTCATGTTTTGTGGAAAAAATACGAATAAACCCCGGTAATTTTACCGATAAACCCCGTAGGGGCGTTTCGCGAAACGCCCCCAACGAATACCAACAGGCATTTGAAACTATGACATTGCGTGCCAAAACGTTATTCGAAATTTGTAAAAAACACAACACCATCATTCGCGTTGGGGTAAATCAAGGTTCGTTGTGTGATAGAATAATTCAAAAATTCGGAAATACAACCGGTGCGTTGGTTGAAGCGGCTTTGGAATGGATGAAAATTGCAGAAATGTATGATTTTCACCAAATTGTTTTTTCAATCAAGTCAAGTCATGTGAAAACCATGATGAATGCTAATCTGTTGTTTTTTAATAAAATGAAAGAGAATGACAGGGAATATCCTCTTCATTTGGGCGTAACCGAAGCCGCCGACGAAATGGAGGGGCGTGTAAAATCTGCCATCGGCATTGGCGGATTGTTATTGCATGGAATTGGCAACACTTTTCGGGTGTCATTAACCGAAAATCCGGTAAATGAAATTTTCTTTTCAAAATTGTTAGTTTCTGCTATTCAAGATGTTAAACAAAATCATTACGACTCATTTGTTGATGGTGTTTTGCAAATCAATTATCCTGAAAATAATCTCGAAAAATGGTGGGGTGGGGTAGGAGCATTGGTGGGAAAATGGTGGCTAAATGAAGAAATTATCAACATAAAGATTCATCATCCGCATTTTTCTAACGATGAAATAACAAGATTACAAGATTGTGTTTTACAAATAGTTGGCATTAAAAAAACGCGGGCGGAAATCATTGCCTGCCCCTCTTGCGGAAGAACCCAATACGATATTCAGGCAGTGTTGAGAGAAGTGAAACAACAATTTTCTCATTATCCTCACTTAAAAATTGCGGTGATGGGGTGTGTGGTAAACGGTC
>Ga0209628_10000570_pt1 | contig 22938 bp, 23 predicted proteins | sample TergutCu122P4_FD_187285 | JGI IMG/M metagenome (GOLD analysis project Ga0209628, IMG submission 187285) | Cubitermes ugandensis P4 segment gut microbial communities from Kakamega Forest, Kenya - Cu122 P4 (SPAdes) (version 2) | ecosystem: Host-associated > Arthropoda: Insects > Digestive system...
ATCCGCATCCGCTACGGCGCCTTCGCGCTGCCCCGCGGCCTCAAGCGCGGAATGTGGCTGGAACTGGATGAACGCGCCGTGGGCGATCTCGGCCACGCCGCCGGCGTGCCCCCGCCGGCGCCCCGCCGCTCCGCCGCCACCCCCGCGCCCCGCACCCGCGGCGACCGCGGCAAAGCCAGCGGCCCCCGCCCCAACATGGCCAACCCCCCACGCACCCGGCCCGCCCGTGAAGCAGGCCGCCGCAGCCCCGCCCCGCGCGGGCGCAGGGCGGGGTGAAGGAGCCGGTCATGGCAAGCGAAGCTGTTTCTTCCAGAGAAAGAAGTACCGCCATTGTTCTGGCGCTTGTGGCGCAGGTGTTTGGCAACGCTCTGGGCGTGGCCGGCTCGTTTGCAATACCTGCATTCAAGTCCGTGTTCAGCGCCTTTGGCGCCGATCTGCCTTTGCTGACAAAGCTGACCATCAATTTCAGTCACTTTTTATGGGCGCTGCCGATTCTGGCCGCCGTTTTCTGGTGGCTGCTGCCATCAAACGCGGCTCGAATCAAGTTTTATGCGATCTTTTGTGCGTGCGAACTCATCCTGGTCCTTTTGGTGTTGATTGCCTTGTATTCCCCCATCTTCAGGCTTGGATCGGTGGTGTAATAAACATGCGATTATTTATCTTAAAACCCTTATGCAGCAAGCCAGTGCAGCTATCATTAGTGTAGCGCACACCCCAACAACCCCTCCCCCATTTTTTGGAGAATCCATGTCAAGAAAAAGAGTCGCCGTCGTCGGTTACGGCAACATCGGCCAATACGCGGTCGAAGCCATTCAGTCCAGCCCCGACTTTGAACTGGCCGGCATCATCCGGCGCTCGGCCGGCGGCAAGAAACCGCCGGAGCTGACCGAGATCACCGTCGCCGACGACATCGCCGCGCTGGGCAAGGTCGATGTGGCCCTGCTGTGCACGCCCACCCGCAGCGTGCCCGAGCACGCCAAAAAGTACCTCGCGCTCGGCATCAACACCGTGGACAGCTACGACATCCACACCTCCTTTCTGGAACTGCGCAAGGGGCTGATGCCGGTGGCGCTCAAGCACAACGCCGTCGCCGTCATCTCCGCCGGGTGGGATCCCGGCAGCGATTCGGTGGTGCGCGCCCTGCTCGAAGCCTGCGCGCCCAAGGGGCTGACCTACACCAACTTCGGCCCCGGCATGAGCATGGGCCATACCGTGGCCGCCAAGGGCACGCCCGGCGTGGTGAACGCGCTGTCGATGACCATTCCGCTGGGCACCGGCATCCACCGCCGCGTGGTTTATGTGGAGCTGGCCGCTGGCAGCAAGCTCGATGAGGTGAGCCAGAAGATCAAGGCCGACCCCTACTTCAGCCACGACGAAACGCACGTCATCGCCGTGCCCAGCGTGGACGAGCTGGGCGACGTTGGCCACGGCGTCAACCTGGTCAGAAAAGGCGTGTCGGGCCAGACCGGCAACCAGTTGTTCGAATTCAACATGAAGATCAACAACCCCGCCCTCACCGCCCAAATCATGCTGGCCTGCGCGCGCGCCACGTTCAAGCAAAAACCGGGCGTCTACACCATGCCAGAAATCCCCGTGATCGACCTGCTGCACGGCGACAAGGAAAGCCTGCTGGCAAGGCTGGTTTGACAGGGCAATCGCATCTAAATTTTTAGCGTTACTCTCTCACTTCGTCATTCCCGCGCAGGCGGGAATCCAGACTGCGCATCTGCTGAACCGCAGCCCACTGGATTCCCGCCTGCGCGGGAATGATGAGGAAATCAGATGCGATTGCCACTGATGGTTTGAGGAAATCCTCACAAATTTATAGCTGCCCGCGCTATCTGTGCACGGATTTGCCGCTGTTTCATGGCGCAAATCCTTACATGGCAAGCGCGGCCAGCTATTGATTCAGTAGTCCAAGCTGTCAGCGCCGCAGCACATCCCGCAACTTCAGCCCCAGCGCGGTGAGCGCGCCGAAATAGATCACCGCCGCCGCGGCGACGATTGCCGCCAGCAGGCCGGCGCGCGCCAGCGCTGGCGTGCCCAGCCAGTCGAACTGGCGCGCGGCCCAGTACAAAAACGCGCTCATCAGCAGCGTTGCGCCCAGCACGCGCGCGCCAAACGCGCCCCAACCGGGCAGCGGCTTGAAGCTGCCGCGCCGTATCAGCCCGGTCAGCAGCCACAGCGCGTTGACCAGCGCGCCCAGCCCGATGGACAGCGTCAGCGCCGCGTGCTGCAGCAGCGGCACAAAGATGGCGTTGAACACCTGCGTGATGACCAGCACCACGATGGCGATCTTGACCGGCGTGCGGATGTCCAGACTGGCGTAGTAGCCCGGCGCCAGCACCTTGACGGCCACCAGCCCCACCAGCCCCACGCCGTAAAGCGCCAGCGCCAGCGCCGACTTTTGCGCATCGCCGGCGCTGAATCTGCCGTGATGAAACAGCGTGGCGATCAGCGGCGTTGAAAACACCAGCAGCGCCGCCGCGCACGGCAGCGCCAGCAGCAGCACCAGGCGCAGCCCCCAGTCCAGCATTTGCGTGTAGCGCGCATCGTCGCCGCTGGCGCGCGCGGCGGCCAGCTGGGGCGTAAGCACCACGCCCAGCGCCACGCCCAGCAGCGCGGTGGGAAACTCCATCAGCCGGTCGGCGTACCAAATCCACGTCACGCTGCCCGCCGCCAGGTGCGACGCGATTTGCGTGTTGATCAGCAGCGACAGCTGCGCCACCCCCACGCCCAGCAGCGCGGGCAGCATCAGCGTCAGCACCCGGCGCACGCCTGGCGCGCGCCAGGCAGCGCGCACGCCGCGCCAGCCAAAAGCCATGCGCGGCAGCAGCCCATAGCGGCGCAGCGCCGGGATTTGCACGCCCAGTTGCAGCACGCCGCCAGCCATCACGCCCGCGGCCATGACGTAAATCGGCTCGATGCCCAGCCGCGCAAACCACGGCGCGCCCCACCACGCGGCGGCGATCATGGCGACGTTGAGCAGCACCGGCGTTGCCGCTGGCAGCGCAAAGTGCTTCCAGGTATTGAGGATGCCCGCCGACAGCGCCACCAGCGACATGCACGCGATGTACGGAAACATCCAGCGCGTCATGCGCACCGCGGCGTCAAAACTGCCCGGCTGCAACCCGCTGGCCAGCGCCCACACCAAAAGCGGCGCGCCCGCCACGCCAATCACGCACACCAGCACCAGCGCCCAGGCCAGTGCCGTCGCCACGGCGTCGATCAGGCGCCTGGTCGCCTCATCGCCATCACGCGCCTTGCTGGCTGCCAGCACCGGCACAAAAGCCTGGCTGAACGCCCCTTCGCCAAACAGCCGCCGCAGCAAATTGGGAATGCGAAACGCGACGTTGAAAGCATCCGTCAGCCCGCTGACGCCAAACGCCGACGCCATGAGCAAATCGCGCGCCAGTCCCGTCACGCGCGAGATCAGCGTCAGCAGCGAAACGGTGGAGGCGGATTTGAACAGGCTCAAGATGCCGGCAAGTTTAGGGCAATGGCCGGATCGTCAGCGCAAAAAGGCAACGCCCGGCGCCATCCGCATATCAACACCCCGCCCATAACTGATAAAATGTTTGGTTCTCTGCCGACATCATCCTCAAACCACCAAAGGAACATCTTCAATGGCTGCTGGAAAGCCCAAGAAAAAAAACCCGCGCCTGGCGTCGGGGCGCAAGCGCGCCCGCCAGAACGTGAAACTCAACGCCGCGAACACTTCGCTGCGCTCCAAATACCGCACCTCGGTCAAGAACGTCGAAAAGGCGGTGCTGGCCGGCGACAAGGACAAGGCCGCAAGCGCCTTTGCCCTGATGCAGTCGGTGGTTGACACCATCGCCGACAAGGGCATCTTCCACAAAAACAAGGCCGCGCGCGACAAAAGCCGCCTGTCGGCCAAGGTAAAGGGTTTGTCCAGGGCCACGACCTGAGGCACGCCCGCCAAACCACCCGCCCGGAACGCGCGCAACTTTCAAACCGGAAAACCGCGCCATCCGCCGTTTGAAACGGGTGCGCTGTCAGCAGAAAACAAAAAACCGCCTGCGGGCGGTTTTTTCATTGCCGCCCGCCACATGCACACCATAGAATGCATTCTCAGCGGGCCAGAGCTGGCCCGCTTGCTTTTTTCCCAAGGAGCCTGTCGCCATGAACACCGCCGTTGCCCCCGCATCGCCCCACCTGATGAACACCTACGCCCGCCTGCCGGTGGCGATGGTGCGCGGCCAGGGCTGCCGCGTGTGGGATGCCAACGGCAAACCTTATCTGGACGCGCTGGCCGGCGTGGCCGTCAACACGCTGGGGCACAACCATCCGCGACTGGTACCCGCGCTGCAAGAGCAGATCGCCCAGATGATCCACTGCTCCAACATTTTTTACGTGCCGGGGCAAGAACAACTGGCGGCCAAGCTGACCGAGTTGGCGGGGATGACCAATGCTTTTTTCTGCAACTCCGGGCTGGAGGCCAACGAGGCGGCGCTCAAGCTGGCGCGCAAGTTCGGGCACGACAAGGGCATAGCGCGGCCTGAAGTCGTGGTTTATGAAGGCGCTTTTCATGGCCGCAGCATCGCCACGCTGTCGGCCACCGGCAACGCCAAGGTGCAAAAAGGCTTTGAGCCACTGGTGGAAGGCTTTATCCGCGTGCCGCTCAATGACTTTGACGCGCTCAAGCGGGCAACGGCCGACAACCCGAACGTGGTGGCGGTGTTCTTTGAGACGATTCAGGGCGAAAGCGGCATCCACCCGATGCGCTGGGACTATCTGCGCCAGGTGCGCGCGCTGTGCGACGAGCGCGACTGGCTGCTGATGATCGACGAGGTGCAATGCGGCATGGGCCGCACCGGCAAATGGTTCGCGCACCAGTGGGCCGGCATCGTGCCGGACGTGATGCCGCTGGCCAAGGGTCTGGCCTCCGGCGTGCCGGTGGGCGCGGTGCTGGCCGGGCCGAAGGCGGCGCAAATCTTTCAGCCGGGCAACCACGGCTCCACCTTCGGCGGCAACCCGCTGGCCATGCGCGCGGGAATCGAGACCATCCGCATCATGGAGCAAGACGGCCTGCTCAAAAACGCCGAAACCGTCGGCGCGCATCTCAAGGCCGCGCTACAGCGCGAGCTGGCAGGCGTGCCGGGCGCGGTCGAAGTGCGCGGCCAGGGGCTGATGCTGGGCATCGAGCTGGCACGCCCCTGCGCCGCCCTCATGCAGCGCGCCTGCGACGCCGGGCTGCTGCTGAGCGTGCAGGCCGAGCGCGTGATCCGCCTGGTGCCGCCGCTGATCCTCACGCAAACCCAGGCTGATGAAATCGTGGCCATCCTGACGCCGCTGATCAAGACCTTCCTGAAGGAGTGACGAGCCCATGAGCGTGCGCCCCATCCAGCACTACTTGCAGTTTTCCGATTTCACGGCCGATGAATACGCCTATCTGTTCGAACGCGCCGCGCTCATCAAGCGCAAGTTCAAGACCTACGAACAGCACCGCACGCTGACCGACCGCACGTTGGCGATGATCTTCGAGAAAGCCAGCACGCGCACCCGCGTGAGCTTCGAGGCGGGCATGTACCAAATGGGCGGCAGCGTGGTGCACCTGACCACCGGCGACAGCCAGCTGGGCCGCAGCGAGCCGATCGAGGACACCGCCCGCGTCATCAGCCGCATGGTCGATCTGGTGATGATCCGCACCTTTGAGCAAACACGCATCGAATCCTTCGCGGCGCACTCGCGCGTGCCGGTCATCAACGGCCTGACCAACGAATTCCACCCCTGCCAAATCCTGGCCGACATCTTTACCTACATCGAGCAGCGCGGCTCCATCGCGGGCAAGACCGTGGCCTGGGTGGGCGACGGCAACAACATGGCCAACACCTGGCTGCAAGCCAGCGAAGTGCTGGGCTTTACCGTTCACCTGAGCACCCCCGGCGGCTACGAGGTCGATCAATCCGTGGCCGGGCTGCGCTCCAGCCACGGCTACAAGGTCTTTGCCAACCCCCTGGACGCCTGCCGCGGCGCCGACCTGGTCACCACCGACGTGTGGACCAGCATGGGCTACGAAGCCGAAAACGAAACGCGCCGCCGCGCCTTTGCCTGCTGGTGCGTGGACGCCCAAATGATGGCCGCCGCCAAGCCCGACGCCCTGTTCATGCACTGCCTGCCTGCGCACCGCGGCGAAGAAGTCACCGCCGAGGTCATCGACGGCCCCCAATCCGTCGTCTGGGACGAGGCGGAAAACAGAATGCACGTGCAAAAGGCGCTGCTGGAATACCTGCTGCTTGGGCGGCTGTGAAAACTCCATCCTCCGCATGGAAAAACCCCCGTCATCCCCGCGCAAACGCATAGGCGCCGACTTGAAACGCGGTTTTGCCCCCTCTCCCACTTGTGGGAGAGGGTCGGGGAGAGGGCCGGCAGGCAGGCCGGTATGCGCTACGTTTATTGAAGCGGTACCAGGCCTTCGGCCGGCCCTCTCCCCTGCCCCTCTCCCGTAAACGGGAGAGGGAAAAAAATGCCCCCCGACTGCCAAACCTGCGGCGCCTGCTGCGCCGCGTTCCGGGTCGATTTCTCAGTCTATGAGACGCAAGCCGAAGGCGGCAGCGTACCCGACGCCCTGACCGTCGCGGTCAACGGCAACACCTGTCGTATGCGCGGCACCGACCACACACCAATCCGCTGCGCCGCGCTAACCGGCCAAACCGGCCAGCGCACAGCCTGCGCCATCTACGAATGGCGCCCCTCCCCCTGCCGCGAATTCGAGCCAGGCAGCGACGCCTGCACCCGTGCACGGCTGCGCCACGGCCTATGGTCTGTTGTCATGAACACTTCTGACCGTTCGGGCTGAGCCTGCTACAAGCCCTGCGCCCCGGCCCTTCGGCAAGCTCAGCCCGAGCGGGTTGTCAATGCTTGAACCGAAAATGCTCCAACGGCTGGCTGACGCCGCTGGCCCCTGCAAACGCAAGCCATGCCACGCGCTGGCCAGCCAGCCTGCCTCACCCTTTTCTTTCCGCCCCGCCGCAAGCGGCGCGGCAGCCGTCGCACGCGGCGGCGCCATGACAGTCACCGGCGCGGGCTGCGCGCTCGCTCAAGCCCAGCAGCGCGGCCAGGCGGCGGCGCAGTTGTGCGGGCATGAAAGTCCACGCTGCGTACACCAGCGCGGCCAGGACGATTACGGCGGCGATCAACTCTTGCATGATGGTCCTTTGTACCCTACCCCGCGCCCAGCGCCACGGCCGCGCGGTAGGTGATGAACGCGGCCAGGTAGGCCAGTCCAAACAGTTGCGCCAGCATGATTAGCGGGTAGCGCCAGCCGCCCGCTTCGCGTTTGATGGCGACCAGCGTGGACACGCATTGCGGCGCGTACACGTACCACGCCAGCAGGGCCAGCGCGGTTGCCAGGCTCCAGCTATGGCCCAGCAGCGGGGCCAATTGGCGCGCCACGCCGTCGCCGCCGCCCGCCTCGAGTGCATAGACGGTGCCCAAAGCGCCCACCACCACTTCGCGCGCGGCCATGCCGGGCACCAGCGCGATGGCGATTTGCCAGTTAAAACCCACCGGGGCCAGCACTTTTTCCAGCGCCAGCCCGATTTGCCCGGCCCAGCTGTACATGATGGCCGGCTGCGTTGCGCCCGCGGGCGGCGCGGGGTAGCTGGATAAAAACCACAGCAGCACCATCACCGCCAGGATAATGCCGCCCACGCGCTGCAAGAAGATGCGCGCGCGCTCCCACAGGCCAAAGGCCAGCTGGCGCGCGCTTGGCCAGCGATAGGCGGGCAGCTCCATGATCAGCGGCGTGGGCCGCGCGTGCCGGCCGCCGCGCAGCCGCCAAACCAAAGCCAGCGCGAGCGCGCTCAAAATGCCCGCCATGTACAGCACAAACAGCACCAGCCCTTGCAGGTTGAACCACTGCGCCACCGTGCGTTTGGGGATGAAGGCGGCGATCAGCAGCGTGTAGACCGGCAGCCGCGCCGAGCAGGTCATCAGCGGCGCGATCATCATCGTTACCAGCCGGTCGCGCCAGTGCGTGATGGTGCGCGTGGCCATGATGCCCGGCACGGCGCAGGCAAAACTGGACAGCAGCGGGATGAACGAGCGCCCCGACAGCCCCACCCGGCCCATCACCCGGTCCAGCAAAAAAGCCGCGCGCGGCAAGTAACCCAAATCTTCCAGCGCCAGGATGAAAAAAAACAAAATCAGTATCTGCGGCAAAAACACCAGCACGCTGCCCACACCGGCGATCACGCCATCGGTCAGCAGGCTGCGCAGCGGCCCGGCGGCCATGTGCGCGCCCACAAAAGCGGCGGCCTGTTCCATGCCGTGCCTGATCCAGTCCATGGGCACTTCGGCCCAGCTGAACACGGCCTGAAAGATGAAAAACAGCAGCGCCGCCAAAATCGGCAAGCCCCACAGCGGATGCAGCAGCACGCGGTCGATGGCGTCGTCGCGCGCCAGCGGGTGCGCGGGCGCTTGCACGGTTTGCTGCACGATGCCGCGCACGGTTTCATTCAATTCGCCGTGGGTCAGCAGCGACTGCGCCACGTCTTGCGGGTTGTCCAGCGCGGCGGCGTTGTGGGCGATCAGCGGCGGGCGATAGGCGTCCAGCGCCCGCACCAGCGCCGCCGCGCCGTCGGCGCGCACGCCTATCGTGGGCACCACCGGCACGCCCAGCAAATCGGACAGGCGCGCCGCGTCGATGCGGATGCCCAGGCGTTCGGCCATGTCGGTCATGTTCAGCGCCACCAGCATCGGGATGCGCAGCCAGCGCGCTTCCAGCACCAGACGCAAATTGAGCAGCAGCTTGGTGGCATCGGCCACGCACACCAGCAAGTCCGGCCGCGGCTCGCCCGCGTGGCGGCCCGTTACCACGTCATGCGTGACCTGCTCATCCAGCGACAGCGCGTGCAGGCTGTACGTGCCGGGCAAATCCAGCACCACCGCGTCGCGCCCGCCTGGCAGGTGCACGCGGCCTTCCTTGCGCTCCACCGTCACGCCCGCATAGTTGGCCACCTTCTGGCGGCTGCCGGTCAGCAAATTGAACAGCGCCGTCTTGCCGCAATTGGGATTGCCCAGCAGCGCCACGCGCAGCGGGCGCGCCGCGCCGGCAATGGCCTGCGCGGGCGCTGGGCTGGCGCTGCCATCAATGCTGCTCACGCCGCTGCCTCCGCGCCGCCGCCGAACGGCCGCACCAGCACCAGATCGGCCTCGCGGCGGCGCAGCGCAAAGGTCGATTGCCCGCCCAGCCGCACCGCGATCGGCTCGCCGCCGCCCGCGCGCGCCACCACGCGCAGCGTCTCGCCAGGCAAAAAACCGATTTCGATCAGCCGCAGCAGCAGCTCGCGGTCATCGGCATCGCCCGGCTGGCGCAGCCAGGCAATGCTGGCGCGCGCGCCGCGCGCCAGCACATGCAGCGGCACCGCGCCGCCGGCAGCGGGCGCGCCGGCAGCGGAAAGCGTCGCGGCAGCCATCAGTTTTCAGGATCACGCTTAATGAGATTGATTCGCATTATACGGCGGCTGAATCGATATTGCGCCAAGTCATGAAAATTATTGATTTGATAGCTGCTTGCGCTTGTCATGCAAGCATTTCAAAATACTTAAATGTATAAAAACTTATGTAGCAAGCGCTGGCAGCTATTGATTTTGAATCAGCACCATGCGGCGCACACAGCCCTGGGCGGATTGGCCCCTACGCGGCGCCGGTGCGCGGGCGGTTATCGGATAGCATGTGACCCTTGTTTTTTCAAAGAGGGAACGTCATGAAAACGAAAATCATGCTGCTTGGCCTGGGCGTCTTGCTGCTTGGCGTGGCGGGATGCGGCAAAGGTACGGTCGAGATGAAGCCCGGGCTGTGGGAGTCGCGCATTGTCAAGATGGAGCAAGACGGCAAGGACATGACTGAAAGCATGAACGCCATGATGGCGCGCGATCCAAAAGCCGCGCGCATGTGCATCACCAAGGAAATGGCCAGCAAGATGGCCGCCAACCCGCCGTCAAACAGCAGCATGCCCAAGCTGTCCCAGGCCGGTTGCGAACAGCCCAAAATAAATCGCAGCGGCAACCGCACCACGGTCGAAATAGCGTGCAATAACGTGTCAACCAAGACCGAGACCGTGATGGCCAGCGATCAAGTCACCACCAGGGCCGAAGTGGTCATGACCATGGGCGGCGCCAAGCACACCTCGGTCTCTGAAACGCAGATGAAGTTTGTCAGCAGCGATTGCAGCGGCAATTAGCAACAATCAAAACTGGTCATGCGCGCCAACGGCCAGGCTTTCAAAGCGCGTCAGGGGTTTGATGAAGGCCAGCTTGACGGTGCCGGTGGGGCCGTTGCGCTGTTTGGCGATGATGATTTCGGCCTCGCCCGGGGTGCGCGAGTCCTTGTTGTAGTAGTCGTCGCGGTAGATGAACATGATGATGTCGGCGTCCTGCTCGATGGCGCCGGATTCGCGCAGATCGCTCATCAGCGGGCGCTTGTCGTTGCGCTGCTCGACGCCGCGGTTTAGCTGCGACAGCGCCAGCACGGGGCATTGCAGTTCCTTGGCCAGGGCTTTGAGGCCGCGCGAGATTTCGCCCAGCTCGGTGGCGCGGTTTTCGTCGCTGCTGTTGGTGCCGCTCATCAGTTGCAGGTAGTCCACCACGATCAGGCCGAGCTTGCCGCACTGGCGCGCCAGCCGCCGCGCGTTGGCGCGCAGCTCCGACGGGGTGAGGGCGGCGGTTTCATCGATGTGCAGGCTGACCCCGCGCAGCCGCTCGACGGCGTCGGTCAGGCGCGGCCATTCTTCGTCGGTCAGCCTGCCGGTGCGCAGATGGGTTTGGTCGATGCGGCCAATGGAGCCGACGATACGCACCGCCAGTTGCGCCGCGCCCATTTCCATCGAGAACACGGCCACCGGCAGCCCTTCGTTGAGCGCCACGTGCTCGGCGATGTTGACGGCCAGCGCGGTCTTGCCCATTGACGGGCGCGCGGCCAGCACGACCAGATCGCCCGCCTGCAAACCAGCCGTCATGCGGTCCAGATCGTGAAAGCCGGTGGGCACGCCGGTGACTTCGCTCGGGTTTTCGGACATCTCGTGCACGCGGGCCAGCAGTTGCGGCGCCAGGTTGTTCAGGGACTGAAAGCCCTGCTTCAGGCGCGAGGTTTCCTCGGCGATCTGGAAAATTTTTGCTTCCGCCGCGTCCAAAATGGCCGCCGCCGGCTCGCCCTTTGGATTGGTGGCAGTGGTGGCGATTTCTTCGCTGGCCGAGATCAGCTTGCGCAAGATTGCCTTCTCGCGCACGATTTCGGCGTAGCGGCGCGCGTTGGCCGCACTGGGGATGTATTGCGCCAGCGAGTTCAGGTAGGCCAGCCCGCCGGCGTCTTCTTCCTCGCCACGGCTTTTCAGGCGCTCGAACACGGTCACCACGTCGGCCGGACGGCTGTCGTCCAGCAGCTCGCGGATGGCCCTGAAAATCAGCTTGTGCCGGTGCGCGTACAAGTCATCGGCGCGCAGCAAATCGGCCACGCGCTCCCACACCGCGTTGTCCAGCAGCAGCCCGCCCAGCACGGCCTGCTCGGCCTCGGCCGACTGCGGCGGCAAGCGCAGATAAACGACGTTGGAGTCAGGGGCTACGTTGTCCTGCGGCAGATAGGAATGGGTTTCGGTAATTGGCATGTCGAGGCTTGGGCTTTGCTGACCCAATCCTACGGCGCTTTGCGCCGCATGTCATTGCACAAACTTGTGCAAAAGCTGTGCGAAGCGGGTGAATGTCTGGGGATAAGGTTGTGTATTTGGCATTGGGTGTTTTTTCCCCGTCTGGCGCTACGCACGCGCCAACACCGCGCTTGCTGGCTATAATTTATTATAGTTGACTATAATTCGTTATAAACACCCATACGCACGAGGTGACTCTCATGGAAATCTTCCGCCGCACCGCGCTGGCAACGGACATGGCGAAAAAGATTTTATTCGTCTCTCCGACCTCGGCGTCCGGTTCCGGTCTGTTCCTTGCCGCACCCAGACGCACCGGCAAGTCAACCTTTCTGCGGGAAGATCTGCGACCCCAACTGGAGGCGCAAGGCGCTCTGGTCGTCTATGCCGATCTCTGGGAAGACCGCAAGGTCGATCCCGGCGATGTGATCGTGCAAGCAGTACGTTCGGAGCTTGCGCAACATGAAAGCGTGGTCAAACGCCTGGCCAGGGCCGCTGGCATGGAAAAAGTGGCGGTGGGCGGCCTGTCATTCTCTCTCGATCGCGTTGGTTTGGGCCACGGTATTTCGCTTTCCACCGCCCTGGCCGCCCTTTCCGACGAATGCAAGCGCACCATCGTGCTGGTGATCGACGAAGCCCAGCACGCCATGATCAGCGACAAAGGCAACGATGCCCTGTTCGCCCTGAAAGCGGCGCGCGACGAACTCAACAGCAGCCGGCACCACGGCCTGCGCGTCGTCGCCACCGGTTCCAATCGTGACAAGCTGGCCATGCTGCGTGGCAGCCGCGATCAAGCCTTCTTCGGCGCTCCCCTGGTGAACTTCCCGCCTCTGGGGGAAGATTACGTCGCATGGTTTTGTGCACGTGCGGACCTGCCCGGTCCGCTGGATCCAGTCCAGGTAATGGAGATTTTTCGTCGCGCGTCATTTCGCCCAGAGCTGCTGGGAGCGGCGGCAGACATGCTGCGATTTGAATTCGATCTGCGCGCCGACACCGTGCCAGCAGAATTCGCCAAAGCCGTCGATGCGCAAATCGAGGCCAGCAACCACGAGTTGCTGCGGGTCGTGCACAGTCTGACGCCGCTGCAATCGGCGGTCTTGCGCGTGCTGGCCGCTCGCGGAAACGATTACGCTCCGTTCGAGGCCGGCACCATCGCGACCTATCAAGCCGTGCTGCAAGCCACCGGACAACCCACGGACGCAAAAGTGGATGTTCCCGGAGTACAGCAAGCGTTGCTCGCCTTGCAAGAAAAGTCCCTCGTATGGCGCGCCTCCCGTGGCGTGTACGCCCTGGAAGAAACCTCGCTGAGCGAGCTCATGGCCGCCGATGGTCTTTTGTCCATGATCGCGCCTGCCGCCGGCGCAAACGATACCGCTTCTTCCGCTCTAGTTGAACCAAAACCGGGATGAAAAATTTCTCGTCCCTACCAAAAAAAGCCGCGCAAGGGGCGCACACCCCTTGCGCGGCTTTTTTTGTCCCGTGCGCGCTTAGGCCGTTTCGCCGTAAACCGCCACCGTGATTTGCGCGGTTACGTCGGTGTGCAGGGATATTTCGACGCTGCTGTCGCCCACGGTCTTGATCGGGCCGGCGGGCAGGCGCACTTGCGACTTGTGCACGTCAAAGCCCTGCTTTTTCAGCTCGTCGGCGATGTCGTGGTTGGTGACCGAGCCAAACAGGCGCCCATCGACGCCGGCTTTTTGCGTCAGCTTGATGGTTTGGCCGGTCAGCTTTTCGCCCAGCGCCTGGGCGGCGGCCAGTTTGTCGGCGGCTTGCTTTTCCAGCTCGATGCGGCGGGCTTCGAACTCGGCCTTGGCGGCCTCGGTGGCGCGGCGCGCGCGGCCTGACGGGATCAGGTAGTTGCGGGCGTAGCCGTCCTTGACCTTGACGATTTCACCCAGGCCGCCCAGATTGACTACTTTGTCCAGAAGAATTACTTGCATGGTGCGCTTTCCTTTCAGACGCGGTGCTGGTCGGTGTAGGGCAGCAGTGCCAGAAAGCGCGCGCGCTTGATGGCGGTGCCCAACTGGCGCTGGTAGATGGCGCGCGTGCCGGTCAGGCGCGCGGGCACGATCTTGCCGTTTTCGCCGATGAAGTCGCGCAGGGTATCGACATCCTTGTAGTCGATCTCTTCCACGCCCGCCACCGTGAAGCGGCAAAAACGCTTGCGCTTGAACAGCAGCGACTGGGTGTTGCTGCGCTTGGGACGCTTGTCCTTGTTGAATTTCTTGAACGTGGCCATTTAAGAGGCTCCTTGAAACTGATCTTGCTGAAAAAAATCCTGGATATGGAACACCGCCGTTTTGGCGTTGCGCGCGCTGGCCAAAAATCCGCTGAAGCTGCCGCTAAAGCCTGCTGCCTGCCGGCCCAGCCGCTCGGCCACCGCGCCCAGCGCCACCGCCTTGAGCGCCGCCTTGACTTGCCTTGGCTGCCCGGCTTCTTCGATCAGCGACTCGTGTTCGAGCCTCAGGTCGATGGCCGGCAAACCGGCTGGCGTAAAGCGTTGCGCGCCGATTTCAACGATGCGCGCGGTCAGGCGAAGCTGGTTCACGCTGGCAGCTGCTGTCAGGCGGCGGCGGCCTCCGTCTGCTGCTGCTGGGCCTTGCGGGCCTCTTCGCGCTCGACGGTTTTCATCATCGCCGACGGGCCGGTATCGGCCTTTTTCTTGTGCACCGTCAGGTGGCGCAGCACGGCGTCGTTGAACTTGAAGGCATGCTCCAGCTCGCCCATCACGTCCTGGCCGGCCTCGATGTTCAGGCACAGGTAATGCGCCTTGGTCAGCTTGTCGATCTGGTAGGCCAGCTGGCGGCGGCCCCAGTCCTCTTCGCGGTGGATCTTGCCGCCACCGGCGGTGATCATGCCCTTGTAGCGCTCCAGCATGGCCGGAACCTGTTCGCTTTGATCCGGGTGGATCAGCAAAATGATTTCGTAGTGACGCATGAACTCTCCTTGTGGATGAAAAGCCCGTGGCGCGCCAATAAAACGCCCCAAAGGCAAAAGCCGCTCACGGCGTCAAAACGGGATGCGGCAAGGTAACTGAACATTATAGCGCTACGCTACTTCAGGCGCGAAAGGCGCTCGCGCCCGGCCTGCGCGGCCTCGGACTGCGGGTAGGCCTTGATGAGCGATTCCAGCGTGGTGCGCGCGCTTTTGGTGTCTTTCAGCTCGATCTGGCAGTTGGCGATCGACAGCATGGCCTCGGGCGCGCGCTGGTGGTTGGGCGCGGCGGTCAGCAGCGCGCGGAAATTGGTGATGGCTTCGCGGTAGTCGCGCGTGGCGTATTGGGCGTTGCCCAGCCAAAACAGCGCCGACGGCGCCAGGCTGCTGCGCGGATAGCGCTTGACAAAGCCCGCAAAGCCGGTTTGCGCGGCCTTGAAGTCACCGGCGCGAAACACCGCCAGCGCGGCGTCGTATTCATGCTTTTCGGCGTCCACGGCGCTTGCCGCGCCCGCACCAGCGGCTGGCGCGGCGCCGTCGGCGTCGGCGGCGTCGCCGTCATCTGGCCCTTGCTGGCGCTCGTCACGCGGCGGCCGGGCGCTTGACTGCTGCACGCGCTGCAGCTCGGCAAGGTCGCGCGCAAATTGCTCTTGCTGGCCGCGCGTTTGCGCCAGTTCGGCGCGCAGCGCTTCGATTTGCTGCTGCAATTCGAGCATCGAGCGGCGCATTTGCGCGTTGTCGTCCACCAGCCGGTTTTGCGCCGTTACCGCCTGATCGAAACGCTGGCGCAAATCCAAAATGGCGCGGCGCGCCTCGTCGTCGCCGCCAAATAACTGCGCCTGCGCGCACTGCGCGGCGGCCAGCGCCGCCGCGGCCAGCGTCAGGTTGAGCCAAGCCCTGGTCATTGCCGGTCCCGGTCAGCGGTAGCGCAGCTCGACGCGGCGGTTTTGCGCATAGGCCTCTTCGGTGCTGCCTTGCACGGCGGGCTTTTCCTTGCCAAAGCTGACGGCCTCCATCTGCACGTCGCTGGCGCCGACGATGGTGAGCGCGCGGCGCACGGCCTCGGCGCGCTTTTGACCCAGCGCCAGGTTGTATTCGCGGCTGCCGCGCTCGTCGGCATGGCCTTCCAGCGACACGTTGCGGCCGCGGTTGGCTTGCAGAAAACGCCCGTGCTGATCGATCAGGCCCTGGTACTCAGGCTTGACGGCGTAGCTGTCAAAGTCAAACAGGATCACGCGCGCCACGCCCGCGGGGCCGCCTTGCGCGTCGGCCGTCATCCCGTCCAGCCGGCCCGGCGTCACGCCGCGCCCGTCGGCGCCGCCGCCCGCGCCACCGCCGCTGGTGGCGGTGCCTTCAATCGGCGGGTCCATCTTGACGTTGGAGCCGCAGCCAGCCAACACCACGGCCAGTGCGGCCAACATCAGATAACGCTTGATCATGTCTTGCTCTCCTGCAAATTTAAAAAACAACAAAAAAACTGTTTGCCCGCACACCGCCGCGCGCCCAAAGGCGGCGCATCAGCGCTGGTACGGACCCCACGACGGTTCACGAATGTCGCCGCCCTGCCCCGCCAGCCGCGCCTTGACGCGGCCATCGACGGTGGTGGTCATCAGCGCCTCGCGGCCATCTTGCCGGGTGGCGTAAACGATCAACCGGCTGTTGGGCGCAAAGCTTGGACTTTCGTCCTCGGCAGTATCGGTCAATTGGGTCACTTTTCCGCTCGCAAGCTCCATTACCTGCAACTGAAAACCACCCATGCGTGAAATATATGACAGCCAGCGCCCGTCCGGGCTGATGGCGGGCGATACGTTGTAGCCGCCTTCAAAGGTCACGCGCTGCGCTGCGCCGCCGTCGGCGGGCATACGGTAAATCTGCGGCGCGCCGCCACGGTCGCTGACAAAAAATATTTCCTTGCCGTCGGGCGAGAAGGCCGGTTCGGTATCGATGCTGGGCGACTGGGTGAGCCGCCTTGGCTCGCCGCCGCTGGCGCTGATCAGGTATAGCTGCGACGCGCCATCGCGCGTCAGCGTCACCGCCAGATTGCGGCCGTCGGGCGACCACGCCGGGGCGCTGTTTGATCCCTTGAAGTTGGCCAGCAGCCGCCGCTTGCCGGTGGCCACCTCGTGCACGTAGATGACCGGCTTGCGCGATTCAAACGACACGTAGGCCAGTTGGCTGCCGTCGGGCGACCAGGCGGGCGAGATGATCGGCTCGGGGCTGGCCAGCGCGGCCTGCGCGTTTTCGCCGTCGGCGTCGGCCACCCACAGCGTGTAGCGCCCGCCCGCCTTGGTGACGTAGACCAGGCGGGTGGAGAACACGCCTTTTTCGCCCGTCAGCTTTTCGTGGATGTAGTCGGCGATCCGGTGCGCGGCCAGCCGCAGATCGGACTGCGGCACCACGAAGCCCTGCCCGCCCAAGTCCTGATCGCGCACCACGTCCCACAGCCGGAAGCGCACGTCCCAGCGGCCATCGGGCAGGCGGGTGATGCTGCCGCCAGCCAGAGAATCGGCGGCGCGCTGGCGCCACGCCTGCATGTCCGGGCGCGTGGTCTCGTCCATCGGCTGACCGCCAGCGTCCACCGCGCGAAACCGCCCGCTGCGCTCCAGATCGGCACGCACAATGGCGCTGATTTTTTGCGGCGCGGCGTCCTCGCCGCGCAACGGCGCCAGCGCCACCGGCAACTGCGTCAGCCCGACGCCGGTAACTTCGACCCGGAACTGCGCCCACACCGGCAGCACGGGCGCCGCCGCCAGCGCGCCCACAAAGGCGCGGCGGATGCGGTTGTGAGAGGAAATCGGCTTGGATGGCAAGGTCATGATGCAAAAACGCGGCGGGTTGAATTATTTCAAGCGCCGCGTGTGAAGCTGCCAATGGTAGCAAGTCTGTGCGCTGTCATGGTTTCAAAATGTCAAATGCCGGGTGGCGGCGAATGGACATTCGTGGACAATCGCCGTTTTCATATGCCAAAACCAGCCGCCCCACCAGCTGCCGCGCCAGCGCCAGCATCCGCCGATGTGCCATCGCTTGGCGTGCGGCTGCGGCGGCTGTGGGTTTATTTTGGGCAATACCGGCTGGGCTGGGCCATGGCAATCGCTGGCACGGCCATCAGCGCGCTTACCGAAGCGTCGGTACCAGCGCTGCTCAAACCGCTGCTGGATGAAGGCTTTACCGAGGGCCGGCTGCCAATCTGGGTGGTGCCGGTAGCGATCGTGGCGATGTTTGCCCTGCGCGGGGTGGCGCACTTTGGCAGCCAGTACGCGCTGGCGCGCATCGCCAATGACGGCATGGTCAAGCTGCGGCGCGAGCTGTTCGAGCGCCTGCTGACCGCCGAGCTGTCGCTGTTTACGCGCCAGTCGGCCAGCCAGCTGTCCAACACCATCGTGTATGAGGTGCAAACCGGCTCCACCCTGCTGGTGGCGGCGCTGCTCAATCTGGGGCGCGACAGCTTTACCGTGACGGCGCTGCTGACGTACCTGCTGTATCTGAACTGGCCGCTGACGCTGATCGTGTTTGTGCTGGTGCCAATCGTCGCCTGGATCATGAAGACCATGTCGCGCCGCCAATACCGTTACCTGCGCCAAAGCCAGGACACCACCGACGAGCTGGCCTACGTGGTGGAAGAAAACGTGCTGGCCCACCGCATGGTGCGCCTGCACGGCGCGCAGCAGCAGCAAGAGGGGCGCTTTGACAGCTTGAGCCGCAAGCTGCGCGGCCTGTCGCTCAAGGCCACCAGCGCATCGGCTGGCACCATGCCGCTGGCGCAAATGGCCGCCGCCGTGGCGCTGTCGGTGGTGATCGGCATCGCGCTGCATCAGGGGCGCAGCGACGCGGGCCGCGCCATCACGGTGGGCGGCTTCGTGTCCTTCATCGGCGCCATGCTGATGCTGATCCAGCCGCTGCGCCGCCTGACCGACGTGGTAGGCCCCATCACGCGCGGCCTGGCAGCGCTGGAGCGCGGGCTGGAGCTGATGAAACAAGTGCTGCCCGAAGCCAGCCCAACCGCCGCCGCCGAACCGCCGCCGCGCGCGCAAGGCGAAATCGAATTGCGCCAGGTCAGCGTGGCCTACGCCAGCGACGGCCAGCCCGCGCTGGAGTGCCTGAACCTGCACGTGCGCGCGGGCGAAACCGTGGCGCTGGTCGGCCCATCGGGCGCCGGCAAAACCACGCTGGTCAACCTGCTGCCGCGCTTTGTGCGGCCCACGTCCGGCCAGGTACTGCTGGATGGCCGCGACACGGCCGGCTGGCCGCTGCCCGCGCTGCGCGCGCAAATGGCGCTGGTCAGCCAGGACGTGGTCATGCTAAACGACTCGGTCGCCGCCAACGTCGCGCTGGGCGCGCCCGCCATCGACCGCGAGCGCGTGCGCCGCTGCCTGCAAGACGCGCACCTGGCCGCCCACGTGGACACGCTGCCACAGGGCATGGACACCGTGCTGGGCCACAACGCCACCCAACTGTCAGGCGGCCAGCGCCAGCGCCTGGCCATCGCCCGCGCGCTGTACAAGGACGCGCCCGTACTGCTGCTGGACGAAGCCACCTCGGCGCTGGACAGCGAAAGCGAACGCCTGGTCCAGCAAGCCATCGCCCGCGTCATGGCCGGGCGCACCACGCTGGTAATCGCGCACCGCCTGTCCACCATCGAACACGCCGACCGCATAGTCGTCATGGAACGCGGCCAAATCGTCGAACAAGGCACCCACGCCAGCCTGCTGGCCCAGGGCGGCCGCTACGCCAGCCTGCACAACGCGGCGCGCATGACATCCACCACGGCCTGATACGGCCACGGCAAAACCGGCCGCCGCCCGCGTGAACGGCGCAGGTTTTATGAACCAAAACAGCTGCCAGCGCTTGCTGGGCAAGCGCTAGCAGCTATTGAAATGATAGAAATTGTGGCGGCAGTGGGATTGGGCTGCGGCCATGCGAAAGAACGCAACCTGAAAACCACCCGCGCACGCCGGGACAAGCTGCTGGTGCGGCTGCGCCGGCCGGCGGCGCGATGCCCCGGCAGGCTTCTAGAATCAACCGCATCGGCTGTGCGCCCTGATTGACATGCAAGGGCAAGCAGCCGGTGCTTTGCGCGCCGTGATGGAGCGGCGCAACCATTGTTTTTACCAAAAGGAGACTTTCAATGGCTGATAGATTGTGCGAAGGCCGCGTCGTCATCGTGACGGGCGCCGGACGCGGGATTGGCCGCGAATACGCCTTGATGCTGGCCGAGCACGGCGCCAAGGTGATCGTCAATGATCTGGGCAGTGCGCGTGACGGCACACCCGGCAACGATGAGATTCAACCCGCCGAGCAGGTGGTCAACGAAATCCGCGCGCGCGGCGGCCAGGCGGCAGCCAACCTGGAAAGCTGCTCGGACTGGCAAGCCGCCAAGCGCATGGTGCAGCAGGCCGTGGATACCTTCGGCGCCTTGCACGCGGTGATCAACAACGCTGGCATTTTGCGTGACCGGATGCTCGCCAACATGACCGAAGCCGAATGGGACGCGGTCATCAATGTCCACCTCAAGGGCACTTTCGCGCCGCTGCACCACGCGGCCAACTACTGGAAAGCGCAGCACAAGGACGGCAACACCGATCTGCAGGCGCGCGTCATCAACACCTCATCGGCCTCCGGCCTGTTTGGCAACGTGGGTCAGAGCAACTACGGCGCGGCCAAGGCGGGCATTGCGGCGCTGACCATCATTGCCGCACGCGAGTTGCAGCGCTACGGCATCACCGTCAACGCCATCTCGCCGGGCGCCCATACGCGCATGACGGAAGACCTGCGTGAAGCGACCGAGGCCGAAAAACAAGCCCGCAGCCCGCGCTGGGTCGCGCCGATCGGAGTCTGGCTGGCCAGCCGCGCCAGCCACGCCGTCACAGGCCGTGTTTTCGCCGCCAGCGGCAGCCGCCTGGCAGTCATGGAAGGCTGGCGGCTGGGGCCAAGCTGCCCGGCACTGGGCGACCCCATCGAAGTCGGCAAAGTGGTGCCCGGCATGGTGGCCAGCGCACAGCCCAACATGGGCATGGACGGCCGGAAAGCGGCGATTTGATTCTGCATCCCGGCCTACCTGGCCGGCAGCAAATCAAGCACCTCTTCCGCGGGGCGGCACAGTTTCACGCCCCGCGGCGAAACCACCAGGGGGCGGTTGATGAGCACCGGGTGCGCCATCATCGCATCGAGCAGCGCGCCGGCGCTCAGGCTCTCATTGCCCAGGCCCAGCTGCGCATAAACCGTTTCTTTCTCGCGCAGCAGCGCACGCGGCGTCAAACCTGCCCGCTCGATAAGCTGGGCCAGCAGCGCGCGGGATGGCGGCGTCTTGAGATATTCAACAACATGCGGCTCAACCCCCGCGCCGCGAATCAGCCCCAGCACCTTGCGCGACGTGCCGCAGACGGGGTTGTGGTAGATGATGATGTCGGTGGGGTTCATGGGAATGGGATCCTGGTTTGAAAATGCCGATGGAATGGATTTGTATGGCGGGATTTATCCCGCCATTTGGGATAGCTTGATGGAAAGACGGCAGGGTGAACCTAGCCCTACCTTGCTGGCTTGAGCTTTGGTTGCCAGCCGCGAGATCTTCGGATGGCTCTTATGGCTTGGTACAGAAAGTTAAGCAAGGCCGCGAACGAAGCGCCGATAAAGACATTGAAGGCCATGGTTCCAGGCCGTACATCCACCCCCATGTGCTGCAGCAGTTTCATGAAGAGCGCCACGACAAGCATCGGGGCGAAAAGCAATGCCGGCAAGCCTATGTAGGTTTTGGCAAGAGTCAGCGCAATTTCCTTGGCTGAAAGCGGTGTGTCCGCAATGATTTGGTAGTGATCGGTTTGAGATACAACCAGCCCGCCAAGCCCGGCCTTCGGTTGCTGAGGCTTTTCAAAGTCGGTAAGAACACGCAGGTGTTGCCGCTGCAACGGAATAACAGGCACCCACGATACAGCCAGCCATTTGGTTGCCGTTGCTGTTCCGTCACTGGCATGGCGCCAACCGTAGTAAAGGGTACCGAAACCGTTAAGCGTGCTCATCGCTCACACCCGCTCCCCCACCCACGCTCCCACCGACTGCAACGCCTTGGGCAGCGCCGCCGGGTCGGTGCCGCCGGCCATGGCCATGTCGGGTTTGCCGCCGCCTTTGCCGCCGACCTGGCTGGCGACGTGGTTGACCAGTTCGCCCGCCTTGATCTTGCCCATCACGTCGGCGGTGACGCTGGCGGCCAGTTGCACTTTGCCGCCTTCGACGGCGGCGAGGACGATGGCGGCGGTTTTGAGTTTGTCCTTGAGCTTGTCCAGCGTTTCGCGCAGGGTCTTGGCGTCGGCGCCGTCCAGTCTTGCGGCGAGCACCTTGATGCCGCCCACGTCCACCGCCTGCGCGGTCAGTTCGTCGCCCTGGGCGGAGGCGAGTTTGCCTTTGAGTTGGGCGATTTCTTTTTCCAGCGCGCGCACCTGTTCCAGCGTTTGCGCCAAGCGCGCGGGGGCTTCGGGCACGGGGGTTTTCAGGGTGGCGGCGACGCCGTGCAGGGTGGCTTCGATCTCTTGCAGGTAGGCCAGCGCGTTTTCGCCGGTGACGGCTTCCACGCGGCGCACGCCGGCGGCGACGCCGCTTTCGCCGACGATCTTGAACAGGCCGATGTCGCCGGTGCGCGCCACGTGCGTGCCGCCGCAGAGCTCGCGGCTGCTGCCGATGTCGAGCACGCGCACGTGCGCGCCGTATTTTTCGCCGAACAGCATCATGGCGCCGGTTTTTTGCGCGCTTTCGATGTCCATCACGCGCGCTTGCGTGGCGGCGTTGGCGAGGATTTCGGCGTTCACGCGGCGCTCGATTTCGAGGATTTGCGCGGGCGTGACGGGCGTGTTGTGGGCAAAGTCAAAGCGCGTTTTTTCGGCATCGACGAGCGAGCCTTTTTGCTGCACATGGCTGCCCAGCACTTCGCGCAGCGCCTTGTGCATGAGGTGCGTGGCGCTGTGGTTGCGCATGGTGGCGGCGCGCCGCGGCGCATCGACCTGCGCCAGCACCGCATCGCCCACGCGCAACGCGCCCTGCTGCATGAAGCCGTGGTGGCCGAAGACGTCGGCCTTGATTTTTTGGGTATCTTGCACGCCGAAGGACGCGCCCTGGGCGGCGATGATGCCCGCATCCCCCACCTGCCCGCCGCTCTCAGCATAAAACGGCGTGGCGTCGAGCACGACGATGCCGCTTTGGCCCGCGCGCAGCTCCTGCACCGCCGCGCCTTCGTGGTAGAGCGCGAGCACGCTGGCTTGCTGCTGCAAATGCTCGTAGCCGGTGAAGACGTTGCCCGCGCCGGTGTAGTCCACCTGCCGGTCCATCTTGAATTTGCCGGCGGCGCGGCCGGCGGC
>Ga0209628_10000571_pt1 | contig 22938 bp, 32 predicted proteins | sample TergutCu122P4_FD_187285 | JGI IMG/M metagenome (GOLD analysis project Ga0209628, IMG submission 187285) | Cubitermes ugandensis P4 segment gut microbial communities from Kakamega Forest, Kenya - Cu122 P4 (SPAdes) (version 2) | ecosystem: Host-associated > Arthropoda: Insects > Digestive system...
GAACTTTGTCGGGTCGTCTGCTTTTGTAAAACCAAGCCACAAACAAAAGTGCGGCTCCATGATAAGACCGCCAGAAGTAGAATGTGGTGGAATCTTATAAGGAATATATGTTTGCGGATCGGCGCCAAAATTCAACGTGATACTTCCACCAGTTTTTTCACCGTCAATGAATCTTTTGACGATTCCCTGCATTCCACGGAGTGGGATTTCGATTTTTTCATTTGTTGTCGCCGACTTTGTCATATCATCAAAGATCATTCCATAAAGGAAATTCTTTGTCATATCAAGAATATATGTACCAGGAGTTGACGACTCTTCATAAGTCGCTGCAATTGCTCTCAATTCGCGATTGACAAACGGAATTGACGGGCTGATGTTTGTTGTAAGCAGTGTTCCTGTTGTAGACATGATTATGGTTCCAATCTATTGTGAATTTCCATTGTTCGACTTGCACAATACCCCTTGATGGGTACATTCCCATAAGTGGCAATACCGAGTCCTTTTGTTCTTCCTCTTGCGATTCCAAAAATAGGGCCTTCTTCAATATTGATCAAAGAGTGAAATTTTTTAATGACGAGGTCATACGCATCAAGGCAGAGTTGCTTACATTTCATTTTGTCCGGGCCGCAAACCATGACTTCAATCGTATCGTACCAGTATACGAATCGTGCCAAATCACTTTCTCTTGATTCTGAAAAAGCGTCTTGACTCACAATCAAAACGTATCTTTTGTCGAATTCATGATTATCCGTAAAATCAATCACGATTTCATCAAATTTATCTTTCATTGGTTGAACCGCTTCAAAAGCGATTTCTGAAAAATCCATGTCCATTATGATTCAAACTTTCCTGCATCAATAATTTTCTGAAAAGCATCTTGCATGATTTGCAGCATTGTTTCTTTGTTCGAATCGATTGCACGTTGCAAAAAATATTGTCCTGGATAACGTCCACGTCCTGATTTGAGTGCATGTCCGCGTTCGATCAAATGAAAATACTTTGAAGGTCTTATTTTCGCAATGTATATTTGCCCGATGACTTTCCCTGAATTCAGGACTCTCCCTTTATTTTTTCCTCTTCGTCCAATTCTTTCCGCAATATTTTTCCTTGAAACTCGTTCAACTGTTTCAAATACTCGATTTTCAGAGCCAACGATCCCTACAACAACTTTTCCATCTTGATACGAAATAACCTTTTGAATGATCGAGTCTGATAAATATCCCTTGTCAACAGGTGCATTTGATCTCGCGGAATTGACGACAAGTTGCAATGCTTTTGGCATAATCTTCTCAGCTATGATCGAATCGATTGGAACATTTTCCATTTTACGGATTTGTTCGAGCATTCCATTTAAAGGACTAAAATCTATTCTGATTTCAATTGACTGAAAATCGTCTTTTCCCATTACATCTTCTCCGTGTGAATACGGCACATAACTCCATAATTTCCACAATCAAAATGATATGCACCTGCGACGCTTGTCTTTGTGACGGTGAATTTGTTATCAATTGTTCTGTCTTTGAGTTCTATGATGTCTCCATTTTTTGGCGGATAGAATTCGTTCATGTCTGATATATTTACAATGAATTGCCTGTTTCTTTCGTGCATCGGATCTCCATCGAATGATAAATTATCAATGGCACGCTTTGCCGGAACAACGGTCAATTCAATAATGCCTTCATCTCCACGATGATATAAAGCAATAACTCCTGATTCTTCCTTGAGTGATTCCCAATGATCGTGCTCTGATTGTTCGAGAACTGACAATGTCATTGTTTATAATTACACAACACTTTCCACATACGGAACATCTTCGATAACAAGTTGTGCCCGCAGCTCCACTCGCATATATTTGCCGTGAAACGGCATTCCTTCTTCAAAGTATTCCGGCGGTATCGTAAATGAATCGAAAATTGTCTGAATCTCAGGCAAAGGCGTACCGGATTCGTTTGTGATTTCGAGTTTGTTTGCATTCGGATGAGCAAGAATGTATTGCATCAACTCGAAAAAAGCATTTGGTTCAATGGGAGAGCTTAGCAGCATACCTGAAAAGTTGACGAATTTTCCTGGAGGCAAAATGAAGCTCCAAGATTTTTCACCAGATGACCGAAAGTTTTGTTTGTCAATAAGCTTTTGTGTTGCCAGTTGAATCAAATCATTGTTTGATGTTGGAACCGCATCGTCGACAACGGATTTTACCAATGCAACATTGAGTAACTCCGTTGCAGGTTGCATAATATCAAATGTTTGCATTTTATTTACTTTCTATTTTTAACTTTTTATTGTCCAGTAACTTCTTGCCAAGTCGTTCCGCCGTCATACGAGACTTGAAGTTTTCCAAGTACAAACTGAAACTTTATCACATTTTTAATTGGGTCAATGCTACCATTCTTCAATCCGTACAATATGTTATCGTTTACTGAACGTTCCTGGAGTTTCGTCAAGTCAAATGTATTGAGAACCACCTGACCAGCGTATCTTGGCGCAGTAACATTTGATCCAGAAAGAGACGTTCCGAATTGCGCGTATGAAGTCGTAACGATTACGGAAAAATCTCGCGGGTCGAAATTATATTGATTATTCGAACCATTACAGGTATTGGTCACTCGCACCGTTGATCCGAAAGACGCATTCACAGCCGCCGACGTTTTGTTTGAAATTGTAACCGTATTAAGGCTTCCCGCATTGGTGGAATAAAAATAAGCGCCAAATGCCCGAACATCATCCATCACAACGCTGAGGAGTTCGGCATTCTTACAGTAATAAAACCCGATGTTTTTTCCTGTTGATAAAGCAGGCTCTCCAATAACCCGACAATATCGAAGGTTAATGACTCCGCCGGTAAACTGAAATAGCATCCCCTTTGTGAAAACAACATTCATTCTATCCGCATGAGAAACGCCGCTTATTGTAAAAAGAGGACAAACAACATTCTCAAGAAATATATCCTCATTGTATGTACCTAGTGCAAAATTCACAGTGACAACGTCTGTGAATATTTTATGATTGCAAAGACTTCGAACTTTGGCCCATGTTCTAAATGGCGTCAACGCTGAAAGTCCGTCGTTGTCATCATCGCCTGCCGTCGATACGTAATAATTCGTCCCTCCTGGATTATCAATGAGCATAAGGTTCTTTTCCCATTCAACGAGACGAATAGCCTCGTTCGAATTGATCGCAGCGCGTTTCAATTCAACTTGCTCAAATGGATATGTGTCTGGTGCTTTTGTCATTGATCAATCCTTTATAAAAAAAGACTCTGCCTGCGCCGCGAAGGAACAGGCGTGTATGCCTGGTGTGCGAGACCACAGGCGTGTATGCCATCTACGCGAAGTTGACGGCGTGTTTGGGGAGCACCCGAAGGCACTCCCTTAGAGTCTTTATTGTTTCGTTACTCCACTTTTGCGATTAATTTTTCCGGTCTTATCGATATTTGAGAATCCGGGCTTGGATGCTCCATTTTTATACTCAATACGACTGTTTCCGAGCTTAATGCGCCGCGACGAAAACGTCGGTTTCCGTTTGTTGCAATTTCACCATCACGAACGTCAACGCTGAATTTATATTTGCAAACATTGGCGAAAAATGGTGTCATTTGCGGAAGCCATTCCCCACCTGAAAAGTACATATACGCGAAGCCGACTTGTTGGTATGGATTTGTCGAAATGTTTGGATTCAACAAACCATTTTTAACATTGGTTCCTTGCGTCGTTGTATTAAACAGGTCTGAAACTCTTGGTACTTTTTTCATTGGATTATAATAAAGTGCCCCGCGCAAATCCGGAGGTCGGTACAGTTCTTGAATCGGCGCCGTGATAACACGTGTCGCACCTTCCGGAATTGGCAACATCCAAAAAGGTTGCGTATTCGTTCCGATATTGATTGGTCGATAACCGCGATTTGATTGTCTTGACCTCGGTGAATATCGATGAAAACGAAGCCAAGAATTTTCTGGAGCAGGACGATCAAGATCGATGATGATCGGTCTTGTGTTTTTACCGCCGTTATACTCTACCACGCCGATTTTTACTCGCACGATTTGAGGAATAGACCTTGAATCATGAATTTCCGGAAGTTCATCAATGACCCCGCTTGGCGCAATGACGAATACGGTAAATTCTTTCCCGGAAGCTGGAGGACTATTGAAATGAAGCGTCACAGTATCATGCGTATCAGCCGTCCAGAATATTCCATTCGGTTGATTGTCAACGAAAACATTTGCCCAAACGAGTTGAGTTCCAAGATCATGTTTTGCGACAAGATCGCTATCAATACCATTTGCAACAACTTTAATCACACGAAGAATAATTGACGGGTCTGGAATTTCAATTGATCCAATATCAAGAGAAAGTTCATCGATCTTCATCTTGAGCCATCTGAGAATGGCGCGTATTTTGTTTTGGTCGTTAGCGAACGTATCAATTGAATCATCAAACATTTCAACTTCGTCGAGATTCAATAATCTTGGGTCTTGCGTCATTGATTCGATTCCTTATTTTTGCACTTGCAGTTTTTGTTCTTCTTTTCCTCTTTTTCAAGCATTTCCTTAAGTTCTTTAATTCGTTCATTCTGAAGCGAATTTTAGAGTTTGAACATAAATGCAACGACTCCTGCAAGCGCAACGGAAGGCATGTAAAAGAACGTCCCTTCCGAGTGTTGCGTATCTATTCCTTGCGCGAACAACACGGAAAAAAACGTACCGCATGAAACGAAAATTGCTGTGATTTTATCCATGATAATTACTCAAAATAAACAGGATGCAGTCCTTTGCGATCCTGTTGATGGTATCAATTGATGATCACGGAGCCGTCGTTGTCACAAACGGCTGAGGATACACAGTCACAGGAATCGTTGGAGGAGTCGAAATAATAGGAGGCGTTACCGGAGGATAACCATAAGGAGGAACAAATGACCTTCCTTCAAAATCCTTCCCACGAAATCTGTCGTCGCAATCACGCCGTTCGTTGCAAATCATTTCAAACTCAGGACGCTTTACAGTCGGTCCGATTGGAGCGACGATCTGGTTGCTGTTGACCATTCCAGGAATTTCTTTCACGCAATGACTGATCCCGCATTCCGCCTTATCAAACTTCCCATCCGTATACAGCTTGGCGATCAACAAATCTTTCTCAGTGAGTTGCTTATTGAAATTCGCGTACTGCGATAACTCACGCGTGCTGTAGGCATTCGCTCTATCAAGCGTTTGCCATCCAACATGATCTGCGTATCGTTCGGAATTGGACTGTACGAGTTTGTCACCAAGCTCGTAGCACTTGTCTTGATAGTAACCGCCTCGACCATAACCACGATAGTAATCGCGATCATATCCATCACGATCATAATATCCATTTTCGCCTCGTTCGCGTTCGCATCCGAAACCTCGATGACCTCGATCAAGCCAACCGAACAAGATAATCACAGCCACGAATAACGCGATAATGAATGCAGCAACAGCAAGTTTTGAACTGTGATGCACAACATATCCACCGAATCCACCGCCAAATCTTCCAGGCATTGCGCCTTGTACTTCAATGTTTTCATGCACACTTTGATTAAGCATTTATTTTTTCCTTTCCGTCCTTTGCAAGGACGATTAACGCATGTTTCGTTCCAGCATTTTTTTAACTCTTGCATCGCGGAACGTTCGATACTCAGAGTATCTTTGTTCATAATCGCGATACTCCTTCGAATCAACACCGGAGGACTGCGCTATTTGAAATGCCTGCAACGTGGCAATATACAAATAGGACTCAATGGCATCCGACTCGATTTCATCTTGGGAGGGTAAAACATATTGTCTTGCTTTTTGTGGAATATTTTGTCGTTCAAACGTCAATGGCTTGTTTAATCTGAAAAATAAATTCAAAAGTAATCCTAGAATTAAAATTCCAATTACCGAAATGATGATATTTTTCTTTGTCATTTTTGCCTTTCAAATTTTTGTCATCACATGACTGCTCTGATTGATGCAGATATTAAAAACGCATAAACCAAAAATGGACTTGTCTCATATGTTGCGATAAATGATGAATTTACCAACATCAACCAGTCAATCATGCCGAACTGAATCAGCGTCGATCTATTCGATCCGATATCTGAAAACCATATAGCCAGTTTACCGATCATGATCGCAATAATAAGTACAAACAAGATTCTGCAAATCTTTCTCAAAATCATACTGGAAACGTAATCTGAGGAATCAAAAGATTCCAATCGGATTTTGACGAAAAGGATTCTGAATAAACGACGACGAAAAAGTCTGCAAACGATGTACCCGTTCTTTGCCAAACAAAATCTTGTGAAATCCATCCTCCGCATTCGGGCGTCTGCTCTCGTTCCATCGAACCGTTTTTGTAGTACGCGCCCCACGATCCCTTTTCAAAGAGATACTGTTTTCCATTGTGTTCACGCCACGCATTCAAACAGGTTGCATGTGCAGTTGATCCGCCGTCACCGCAAACCTTGATCCCGTTTGAATAACTTGCTGCGCCCATTTTTCGATTTGATCCCATCACGACTTTAAGTCCGGCACGACACGACATCATGACCGCGTCGAACATATCTTGCCGCTTCAAGTTTCCGAGGTAACAAACACTCGATTGAAATCTTTTTCCTTCAGAATCCATGTTGCGCCAGTAGGATTCTGATTTGTTGTAATTCAAGTCGTAATCACCAGCGACGGAAACAGGGAAGCATCCGTACTTGTTCGTCGACTTGAGCATCATGCCAAGCGTTGCGCCGCCGCCATTGTATCCTGCATCGTACCGTCCAAGTTTCCATGTCGGCGTTGGGTTGTATTTGATGTAATCGAGACGCGCACCATCAGCGATTTGTTGTAAGACGGTATCTTCCGACGACGCAATTGTTGCAAATCCTGCGCAATCGGTAACACGTTGGTAGGGGTTGGCGTAATCAAGACCAAAATGTCTCGCAACGATCCAAGGCCAGTGACAAATCCCAGAGGCGCGTTGTGCATCACGTTCCTTAATTTTGTTCTCGACCATTGACCGCAAAGAGTTCCAGTCAACGATTTCCGGTTGCTCCGCTTCATCCCACGGAGCGGCGGAGTCCAATATCAATGCACGTTCCTCCGGAATTTGTTCCATAGGGACAAACCCTTGAAACTCCTGTCCAGGACCGTGATAATGCGATGCGAATGTGCTCATTTCTTCAATCCTTCCATCGCTTCAACCAATAACCGACGAACTTCTTTCAAATCCGTTTCTCCTTTTAATTGATTTTCAATTTCTTTTCCGAGGTCGGACAAAAAAGGATTCCATCGTTTCACGCTGTCTTTGCTGACACGCGGCAATGATCCTGACACGGTAATGACGATTTGCGATTGAACTTGCGTCACGTCGCGCGCGATGCGCCGGTCTATAGCATTCACTGCCGCATTCAAGCTCGCGACGACCTGCGTTTTTTCTTCCGCAAAATACTGCGTTTTATCAATTTCAGATACTCGCTTTTCAACCCAGCTTTGGAATGTTGTTGATGGAGGAGTCGGAATTGGCTCTGGTGTTGGAGGGAACGGATTAACTTCTCCAGCGCCATTGTTAAAAGTGTGCGTTAAAATTTTTGGTTTTGAATCAACGATCACAGCAGCAGCGACAGTAAACACGCCTTTCGTCGGCGATGCGAAATATAGTCGTGTTCCGCTCGAATCGACGATAAATGTTCCTGAGTTTTGGTCGACAGGAGTGACCGTCCAATCTGCGGATACCGATGTTTCAAACACAACCAACTGACCGGCGTTGCTCGATGCCGGCCCGACAATTGTTTGTGGCTGCACAACATGAACAACTGGTGCAAAATTTGCACTTGTTGCAACAGCCGGAATATTAAATAGTTCTGTGACTTCCCCGGCAGAAAGGCTAATAAAGACCGGAGAAGCCAACAGAACAAGGGCAGTGAACAGCGATCGTAAATTCATTGCTTTGCCTTTCATGTTAATTTATTTCCTTGTCGAGCCAAAGTTCGATGAGTTTGACAATCAGTGGAAGAAGGATCGTGACCAAAAGACCAATGTCGATGACGCCGTATTTTTTATTGAGTTCTTCGCGTGCCATGCGTGCGATCTGAACGCGATTCGGTCGTATTTCCTGGTGAAGTATCCTGTTTCTAATACTTGCTACAGTAAAATCAATCATCTGGGATTGATGTCCAGTTAGCAAGATGACGTTACCTTGCATATTTTTGATACGATACTGGAATAATTCATCGCCTGAAACAACACCATCATCAATGATTTCTACATCACCTATGTTACGGTTTTTGATTATCTCCCAAACCGCGTCATCGATCTTGTTTGTCGTTGATAAGACAATCTTGTCGATCATCCATATTGACAAATAAAGCAGCTTCAGTCCAATCCATTTCCACATGATTGCTTACCTTTTAAAAATTGGATTCATTTCTTAAATAATCACCGGAGTTTTTTGGCGAACCTGCACATAAACTGTTTCGTCAGTCGCAATCGCATCTAAAACGGCAACGCCGATAAAGATGTTTCCAGCCGAAACGGTTGTTGCTTTCTTTGATGCAGAAATCCAATATACGGCAGAACCTGAGGCGAATGCTACATTGTCTTTCATCATTTCAAATACACCTGCCGTTGAAATCACGCCAAGCGTGTCCGCTTGAACATCAAGATTTGTAATTCCAGTGAGATTGTTTCCCACTTGAACAACTGTCCCTGCACCGACATCGGTTGCAGGAATAAAGTTTACTTGGTCTTGATCTCCGTATCTCCACTCAATGGGAAGAAACATTGTTGAATCTCCTTTAATTTCTTCTGTTATTAATTTCAAATCTTCAAGGTCAAACCAGGCAACTCCTTGAGGAACGCCTCCTTTTATATCCTGTAATTCAAAATATGAAATTCCCCCAGGAATTCCTTCTTTAATGTCATGTAGTTCAAACAACGACATTTTAAACCTCTTTTACGGTTAAGGCGTGATGGGTGGGGGTGCCGTTGTTCCGTCACTGTAAACGATTCCTTGCCATTCGCGCGGCGCAAATCCAAAATCCATATACGCACGAATCATGACGCCAAGCACATCGAATGCTGCCGTTTCATCTTCAACAGTCGGTTGTTCTTTTCCGTCAAGCAAAGCGAGTTCAAGACATGCAGACAAGTTCGGATCTGTGATCATCGCCCACTGTGTTGATCCGTTTGTTGCCGGATTCTTGGGAGTGCCTGCAAAGAACGGACTGATGATCGGTTCGTAAAGGTTGTAAACAGGGTTGTCGCCTGTCGTCTGAAAGATCGTCGTCGATCGATAAAGAATCCTTGCCTTTGCTTCAAGATCACTCGAAGCGATGATGAATTTTCCAGTAAACCCGGAATAATCATCTTTGTTCGTTTCTGTCTTGGCAAGCAATCCAGCCGCCTGATTAAGTCCTTGCGGACTCAATTCCATCGTCATCACGTTGCGACGTGGTGTCGTGCAAAGCGTTGGAATAGACGCAAGGAACGTCGCCCATCCGATTCGCTCCAGCGTATGACCGCCATTGATACCCATTCTGCGCGGAAGATCGGTGAACGCGGAAAGATCATCGTTGATGATCATTTGACGAGTGAGCGTGATCAAACGACCGTAAGTTTCGATCTTGTTTTGATACGATTCTTCACCAAGCCCCATTGACTCAATCTTACCGGCTGGCGGAACCTTTTTGAAAAGACCGTCATCCAAAAGTCTGTATGATGTCATTCCCTTGAAATCTTTGTGAGTCACAGTTGCGCACACTCGCCGAATCACTGGCTCGACATACATCCATCCATCAAGCAATGATTTGTTTGCGATATTTGAAAGAATACCTGAAAGAGAGAGTGTCGAGAAAGACGACAATGACGCATTGATTCGATGCGTGCAATTTTGCAGCTCGCTCCGTGCGGCATCATAAAATGACGTGCGTGAAAGCCCTGCCTGAATGTGCCCGCCCATTGCTTGAATCGTATTGGCAATCACGCCTTGCAAACCCATTGAGCGATTTTTGCGTTCTTGTGATGCGTTAATCGTTCGATCATCGAAACCAAGCTTTTTGAGACGGTCTCCGCTTACTCCATGCGAACCAAGTGCGGATGCTGTGATAACATCAGCGAATCCCGGTGCATCAGGAGAATTGTAATTTTTGATCGGCGGAACGCGGTCACGCACTTTTTCAGCACGCAAAATCCGATTCTCAACTTCAATCGGCATTAATCCTGTTTCAATCGCCTTTGCTTCAAGATCGATATAACGACCTGCACAAAGTTTCTTGATTTCCGCAACACGACGGGTTTCTTCGGCTGTTTCCTTGCGACTCGCCAAAATGCTTGCTGAAACAGAAGATCTTTTCGACGCTTCCGTATGTTTCTCATTTTTCTTTTCTTCAGGATCACATGCCGCTTCTTCCGAACCTTGCAAAGCAACCCATGCGTCGTATTCAATTTTCAATTCTTCAATTTGGGCTTCGTCCATTGTCGAAAGATCATAACCGTTTTCAACAGCCCATTCTTCAAATGTGAGCATCTTTGCTCCTTTCAATTTTCTATTTGCTGAAATCATGGCTGACGTTTGATCGTCCGCGCCAAAAACACAAAACGATGTTTCGTAAATAACAAGATCACGGGCAACATCGACAGGCCCGAAAAATGTTCGTCCATTGACTGAAACGGACTGTCCTTTTTGATATGATTCAATGGAACCGTAATCGGTTCCAATGCTTGCCTGCCACGGAAATTTGTTTTTTCCTGTTGCGGCAATCTCTTTCGCGTATTCATTTTCTCCGGAAATCACTCCGGACAAAACAATTTTTCCATCTCCGATTTTAATATCAGTCGTATGACCTACGATTTTATCATCGTCGTGATCGCGTAAAATCGGGATTGAATCTCTTGAAAGTCTCGCATTTGACAAATCGCAAACAAGCGGAACATTGTCCCACCACCAGCGCATTTCACCACCGGAATAAGCAACCATACTGAATTTCGTCAATCCGGATTGTTCACCTTCTTGAACCGGATCAAACAAAACATCTGCGGAAGCAAAAAGTATTTTCCTTTCGCCTTTAAGATGTCCTTGCAATCGCTTAATTTTTTTCGCCATGTCAATTCTTTACAACATATAATCAGGAAGTTGATCAGATTCTTTGATTGTCGGGTTAATCATGCTTTCTGCATTTTCTTTCGATAAATGAAAGAAGTTCATAAGCATTGAAATCCCTGTTTGCGCGGGGAGTTCATTCATTGCAACTTTAGTGACAATGTCAACAGCAGATGTTACTTGAGCGCCGTTCAATGCCGTGTCTTGTGCGGAAGATTGATTTGAAATCCCACTTGTTTTATTTTCGATTGATTCATCCACGCCAATGCTTGCAAGTTTACGTTTCTCTTTGGCACGCTGCTCGACCATCCTCTCCCAATCATTTCCGTTTGCCGATTTCGACCATTCAATTTGCAGTGTTGTCAAGTTGTTGTTAAGTTTGACGACCTGCGCTTCTGCTTCTTTGAGCGGATCAACATGTTCCGTTCCGTCCCAAAACCAAAGTCGCGGGATCGACGCAATATTGATTCCCCAAAATCGCGGATCAACCTCTGATGCTTCGTGTGCCCATTGTTTGAATATTCTATCCATGATTTTCAGTCCCATCAGGAACTGTTCAATTCGCAATGAGCGATAATAAATCTGGAAATCCAAACGTCCGCTTGCATAGTTATAACCGTCACTTCGGCACGCAACGACGTTAAACGGAACATTCCGACAACGACCGATTTCACAAAGGATTTCCTCTTTGAACATCTTGTACGACGTGACTGGCTGGTCAGACTTAAACTGACCCATTTTGTAGCCGGCAGGCAATGCCATCAACATGCCTTGTTGCAATGGAAGCGATTCTCCGATGTCAAGCGTTTGAACAACTCCAGCATCGTCAGTAATTGGATTGTTCGTTTCCATCACTCCGGCGACCATTGACGCGATTTCAAATGCTCGCAGGAGTGCTCCAGTCGCACGTCGCAATTGTGCGTACAGTTCAAGCGTTGAAATTCCTGGAGGTATCCCGCGTAATTGTCCAGGTCTGACAGGATTGAAATAATGCAGCACCTGTTCAGCCGGATATGTTACGTACTCGCCGAACTGATTTTGCAACCCATAACCCATATCACCAGGGTGATGCTTCAGCATGTCGTAACTGATCGGATCATCGAAATCATCGTAAATAATTCCGTCGATCTTGTTATCGGAAAACGGATCAAGTCCCGGCGTTGTGCATTGGTCGGCCTCGACGGATTTCAGGTCAAGTTTTACCTTGTGCTCCAATCGTGGGTTTGTCGCCATAATCGCAAACCCTTCTCCGTCACGTTCATAACACATCTTCAATAATTTAAGATGATCCGTAAGACCAACCTCGCAACACCAAGAATAAAACGAGTCTTCAATATAACGGCTCATCTGCGACTCTTCCATGATAAGTTGCAGCTTTGGGCCGGTTCCTATCATGTCGTTTGTCAGCGTCAGTAAAAGACCACTTGCATAACTGTTGTTCGCAATCTCATAACGTGATCTGTCTCGTAAAATTTTGCGTATCCTCGGCGTTGCCGCTGCATTCGCCGAAAGCGAGTCCGTCCTGCTCCAGTGCTTTACGTTTGTCGGCGTTGTTTCCGCCGCGTCATATTTTGCCAACAATTTTTGGTAATTCGCGCTGAAAGCGTTTATAAACGTTTCATGCTGGCCGGAATCCTTGAAAGTGATTGGCAAATTCGAAACGACGTATTGTGAAACAGAATCGTTGATTTCCATCACTCACCAAGTGCGTTGGGCGGAATAACTCTGGCAAAGGCAAGTCTAAACGGGGACGACGCTGCTTTTCTACGGTCGATGTAATCAGCAGCCTTGATCATTTCATCAATCGAGCGATTCGTCACAGATGTTCCGTCAACTGAAGTAGACGCAGCCTTCCCGACGCTTTTCAAAATCGTTTCCTTGATGATTTCTTGATCTGTTTTTTCAGACATGATTTCCCTCTTTGAATTTATTATCCGAGGAAAATCACGATTTGAGAAGAGTGATTTTAGAGTCGTTTGCGCTATAGCGCAAATAAAGATTTTTTTTCTTTAGAAATATTTCTTAAATATGTATTTCAACATTCATTTTCTTCTTTTTGTTCACTTTTAAATAAATTGCTCGGATTGCTCAAATCGATTTTTTCAACGGTTTTCAAACGGTATCTACATTGTTCATTGCGACAAACACGATACCGAATCATCATGAACGGCGATTTGCGATACCTGCATTTTGCTTGCATGATATCACCGCATTTCGGACACTCAAAACCTTTCTTCCGTCTTTTATCATCATCCATAATATCATAGAATTCAAAATGAAAAATCAATGTTTCCTGAAAGATCAATACCACCAAACACCTCATTCCGTGAAAACGTCTGATTTTTCAAGTGTTCCGGAATTGAAATCTTTTTGTTTACAGTCGGCTTTCTCACCTTTTTGTGAGGATCAATTGCAATACCGATCATCGACGCAGCAACCATATTCATGACGGCGACGTCAAAATAATGGTTCTCAGTTCGTCCGACGCGCTTACGCCATTCTTCGACTGAGCGTCCTTTTGCCGTCACGAGTGTTGGAGACTCTGCCGTGAAATGATCGGAAAGAATGATGTGATCACCGGAATGAATCGTCAGCGTCGACTTGTCGCCGACACCGGCGAACAACCTTGCCGAAAAGAATGATTTCCAAAAGTTCGTATCGAAATTGACAAATCTTGATTCACCGGGAGAAAACTTTGGGATGTTCCAGTGTATCCCCTTTCTTTGGCAATCTCTTCTATCATTCCACTGTCGCGCTGCACCTGCCCATTCTCCGCGTGACGGCAAAATAAGCGTTGAATGCTTTGATTGCCTGCAAAATTGCGAAACAACATCCGGCAACCACCCGCGATCAATGAGAATTTGTTTTATCGAAAACTCAACTCCATCTGCACGAATGAAACGTTTTTCGCAAAGCATATTAACAAGATTTTCAAGCCCTGCATATACAGCGCCTTCCATTCCTATAGTTGGATAAGTTTGTTCGAGCGTGACACGGCAATCATTGACGTTGAATGGATATGGTGACATCTGATCAGGGAAACTTCCATAATCGATGATATGCCCTGAAAAGTGATCAGTCCAACCGCAAACCATATAAAAAAGGCATTGCTTATGAATATCGATTGCGGCTGTCAAATGCTGACATTCGACTGGCATACATGATCGTGAAATCGTGTTGATTGTTTTTGAACGAATCGTTTTATCCGTGATTTCATGAATGTTTTCATTTTCAACGATTGGGCTGTTTTGATATTCTGCAAAAAACGCAGCTTTGTCGTCAAAATACAAATTCATCGCGTGCTGTATCGCAGATAGCTCGCCTTTGACAAATCGCTGTTCCCAAGTTGCAACGGCTCCTTTGTCCATTTCATCACGATTTTCCAGATAAAATTCAGATGCAACAAAATCAGCTTCTTCATCTGAGTTCGTTTCAATCAATGATGACCGACGAATATCAGCGTACTTTTGCCAAATTTCCATGTTGTCAGGAAAACTGTCAAGCATCTGGAATCGTTCACCGTGCCAAGATGGATATCGCTTTCGATCAAGAATATGCGACGCCAAATCTCCTTCATCAATAACAGTTACGGCAGCAAGAATCGCTAACTTTTTACCGGGGCCGGAAAGCCCCTTAATTCCGCGTCCAATGATTTTTAATCGAGTTGCTGTCTGTGATGGGCTTCGTGCAGACAAATCTGTTTGTGGATCGTCCAAAAGAACACAATCCGGCCTTGCGTTTCTTTTCTTAAAACCACGTACACCCGCCAAAATACCGCGAGTGATAACAATGGCACCCGAAGAAGAAGAACCTTCAATCGTCGGAAGCACGATTCCACTTTTGACGAACTGAATATTCGTTCTTCTTCCGTTTAGTATTTGTCCGCGACATCGCGCATGAATACCTTCCAACTTTCGAATTGGATAACAAATCTCAGGAAAGTCTTCAAATAGGACGTTGTTTTCTTCTATTTCTATTTTTATATCGTCAAGAATTTGATTCGCTGCCTCTGATGTTGCGCTGACAATCACGCCGTGCTTTACTTTTCCGGTCGCAATACCCCAAATCATTGCAACGGTTAGCAGTGATGTCTTCCCCTCGCCGCGCGGCATTGCTAGAGCAAACTTACCCCCTTCGTTTATAGATTTTTCAATTCTTTCGATTGCGGAAATATGTTTCGGCGACCAGTCCAGATTAAATATGTGCGGGAAATAATTTTCGCAAAAATTTTTAAACGAAATAAAAGAGGCGCCACGCCTGGCGTCATCAACAACACTAGGCAATGGCCCAATCTCTCGGACGTCTTCGGAGGCGTCACGAGAGCGCTTTGTCGCTGCTTTCTTTTTATTTTCATAAGCAAATTTTTTTGATTCCATTTCCATAAAATAATCAGACGATACAAAGAAAGGATGTATTAACAGTCAAGGCCATCACGATAGGCATCCGGAGATTTTAGCTCGGGAAGTACCTTTTAAAATTTGTCACCCTCCCCACTCCGTATATGACGGGATTTCGTCTTTAATCAACTTTGTTGTATCCATGCAAAAGTTTTTTTGTTTTGGATTATTTTTTTTGTTCGCTCGCGAAACATTTTTTTGCCCCCTAGTCAAAACAATAAAACATTTACATGTACAACTCTTTTTAACGCCATTTTCATCGCGCCATTCGATAATTCCTGTGTGCCGGCATTTTCCACAACGTTTCTTTTTAAAATCATAATTTTCCAACGAATTGAGCAAACAAACATCGTCATCGCTCAAAGATGGATGATCGTAAAAAAAATCTTCGCGCAATCGCATGATTTCTTGCATTGAGAGTTTCATTTTCGATTTCCTGTATCCCTGATTTTAAGATATTCACCGGCGATCACGCGTTCGCCGTGATCAATCGCTTTGAAGACATCCCATCGTCTTCCTTCCGTTTCAGCCTGCTTACGCATCCATTTCGATGAGTAGATGTTCTTCAAAAACATTTCAAGTTCCTCGGTCGTGTGTGTTGCAATGAAATCCAAAATGATTTTTGATTTCGCGCTATCGGTGTATTCTGGAATTCGAACAACGTGTCCAGGGTCTTGCAATGTTCCGGCCATTTCATTCCAGTAATTCTTAAACATTTCGAACATTTCAAGTATTTCTGGCGGGTACCGGATTTCCGAAACGGGGATTGAAACCGAATCAAAAGTAGGAATCCGCTGTTGTTGCTGTTGCTGAATCGCACTGAGTTCGTTCAAAGTGCGCGCACCTTCTTCAACATCTTCAACTTCTTGAATTCTTTTATTCTTAATATTTGTACTTGTCGGTGTACTTGTCGGTGTACTTGTCGGTGTACTTGTCGGTGTACTTGTCGGTGTACTTGTTTGTTTAGGAGGCGGGTTGTAAGTATTATAATTCACAAGGAGTAACAGCGTTTCTTGGTGTTGCGTTCGCTGTTTTATTTCATTGCAATTATTCGCTTTTACAAGGAATCTTCGAACTCGATCTATACTCCAAACCCATCTCGATGATAAGAATCGCAAGCTGGCGTGTATTTCGCCTCGTTTGATAGTTATTGTTTTGCCAGATGAGAGTGTTTTGATACCATCGCTGGTCTGCCAGCGTGCCATTTGTATCAAATCCAGAAACGCCTCGGCGTTACTGAAAGTGCGCGGAACCGCCCAATGGTGGCTTTCGAAGAACTTCCTGTTTAAACGTATGAAATTGCCTTGTGACATCGTACAATCCATGTATTTAATTCTGCGACCATCGCAGACGCTCAAGCCTGCGCACAGGCTCTGGCGTTTGACATGGTCAATCACAGATGATTATTTATGCTTTTTTCTAAGTAAAGCATTCTTGCCTTTCTCAATATGGAGAAGCAGCTCCAGTTCTCTCTTATCCTTTCTCAATTCGATAATTTCAAAATTTTGATCATGAATTTTTTCAAGAAATTTTTTTCTCGCAATATCAAACAAACAAAAACCACTTTTTTCATCAATATCGATCATTATATTTATTCCTCATACATATTTCTCTCAATTGTTTAGTCCATTATTTATATCGTTAATCAATATCGTTTGCTCATTAGTTGCAAGTCGCGTTGCTTCCATGAACGCACTAAATGAAAGCATGTCATCCTCACTCATCAATCCTTCGTTCAACAAAAAGCGTTCTTGGAGCTTTATTATTGCAAGTGACATGTAAATGAGCAAGTTGTCTCTTGTTGTATCTTTCATTTTTTTACCTTTTCAAACTCTTTCGCCATGATCGCCGGACGCGACCAGTATCTTTGAAATTTACGCCATTCAGGATCGCGTCTCCCGGAATCGTCCATGTAAAGCATTGCCATTGGCATGAATCCGAATCGCATCGACTGTTTTAATCGATGCTCGGCATCATTAAATGTATCGCCGTAATAACCAATAAGAACGTAACATCTCATGCAATTTCTTCTAAAGCCCGCTTTTTTAAGCATTTCGCCTGCATTTGCAACTTTTTCAGCATCGCATTCTTGATCGTAAGAAAAAAACATTTGTTTCGGTTTAAGTCGGTATAATAGATCAATATGCCAATCTGCAATTAAACCAGCTTCGATGCCGCCGGTAAATTGTATTCTGTGTCCTTTTTTTTTCTGTTTCTCCAACATTTCAAAAACATTTCTAATATGACTTTCGCTGCATGAAAACAAGTTGTCATCAAGTACGTTGTATCCTTCTGTAATCGGTAGTTCACGTATTCTTCCATCTCTTTTCCATACGGAACAAAACCAACAACGATTATTACATCCTCTTGATGTGATCACGGCTCCGCGCTTCACGTAAAAACCTGGAACAAAATCTTCACCGCGTTGATCGAGACCAACACCTCCTATCTTTACTTTTGCGACCTTTTCCCAATGTTCTGCAAGTTCATATCCGCGTGAAACATCATGTTTGAACAAGACGGATACATGTACCTCATCCACTTCATAATCGAGAATACTTGGCCCCATATTGATGACTACATCTTCGTCGTCAGGAGTCAAGTTAGTTTTTCTTGGAAAGACTCGGATTATTTTTTTCATCTATTTACACATCACATTCAAAAGTTAATGCAACGCGCGGAGTGGAAAGTTTTATTTTCTCCGCGCGTCGCGTTTAGTTTTTACTCGATTGGTTGCAAATCCTGGTCTTTGCAATAATCATCATTTTCGTCCTCGCCGTATTCCTCACGGAGCGAAATCGTGATCGCACCGGGAGCACCTGGAGGAATCGTGTCGAACGTGTTGAAAAACTCTGAAAACGTTTCTTCGCTCGCATTTCCTGAGGTATCAACGAACACGACGCCGATTTTGATATTCTCTTTCCCTTTCAGAATCTTGAAATCAACCGCCTCAATTTCGGGAATCTTTTCAGTTGAATGTTTCAACTCGTTGTTGAAATAAACGTTGTACAAAACTTTGCAAATGTCGCCGGCTGTAAGTTTCGGCCTTGCAACAGTCACGATAAGATGTTTTCCATCCATACTTTCACCTTTCAAAAAAACTTTGGGTTTGTTAAAACTATTTGTACTCGAAACAATACGTTTGATTTCGAGCAAATGCCTCCAGTTATCTCTCACTTTTTCGCTCAGATCAGCAAAGTCATCTTCGATGATGTATGATGCTTTTTTTGATGCTTTGATGACGAGTTTCAGCGATTTTGTTATCTTTTCTATTTTTGAGTTAATAGAAAAAATAAAGATTGCAATAATAAAAGTCATTACGATAACAACATCAATTAAAATAATCGTTGCCATATCACCCTCGCGTGTGGCATGATTTTTCGATTGATTCCGGTTCTCCGGAATGTCATTTCCTTGACTTTTTCTTTCCGAATTTCAACAACTTGAACATCGACGTTCAAATCAAATGATTCGTTCACTCTTTCTTTTGCAAATGAATAACATCGCCCATTTTTGCAAGGATTACGCATAACTTGCGCGCTTGCTGAATTGGAAAAGAACAAAATCACGATCAAACTCAATAAAACAATCAACTTTCTCATAACACTTTCCTTTCATCTTTTCAATTTGTTTCAAAAACGCCTTTTTTTACAGAACAGGCAAACTGTTTTAGAGAATAAAACACCACATCGCGGTTGTGTGACATCAATTCACGGGCACTCACGACTTTCCCAACGACTTTGAGTAAAAACTTATTAAAACTCCATGAACGCAGTCGTCATGCGTAAAAAGAATCATTCCAAACACTCTTCAAGTTTCATTTTTTTTGCATACGCATCGAGATTTTTTTGTGCTTCTTCTTTTATTTTAACTTTTGGCATTAACTTTGAATGGTATTTAAAAATAAGAACAGACGGTATACTACTTCGAGAATTGCCTTTTTTGTCATGGTAATAATTTATGAACCCCCAATGTGTCATGAAGTAATCTTCGTTAAATACCTTTTCCACGGCAAGAACTCGATCGCCAAAATGTTTTGTACGAATAATATACTTTTTCATTTTAAAGTTATCCTTCCGTATTCCGCGATCAGTAATGCTTCGGCGCGATTATGATCTTTTTTATGCTTGAGTTCTTCGTGCAAACTTGGAAACAACTTGATTGCAACTCCGCGACTTGCGTCTTTGTCGCACTTATTAAGTTTGAAATATTTTTTCCATTCTTGAGGTGTCACATCATAAAAAGGAATTGCAAGGATCGATGACACCGCAATGATTGCCATACGTGACATCCCCATCGAAAAGGCCGTCATCGCAGAATCTTTCATTGCTTGTGTTTTCTCAAGAAAAATAACATTCCGGCAATTCGTTTTCACATTCCTTGAAATGATTTTGAACACTTCGCGAACATCAACAATAGATTCTTTACGTGCCTTGTTCGTCGTTGTAATGACTGGCATATCGTATATCATTGTGTTGTTGATGTCCATTACGGCGATAGCACCAGTGACACCAGGGTCGATACCAAAGATAATCGTATTATCACTCATTTTTACTCATTTTTATTTCTTTTCACAAATGGCGAGATTGGAAAAAACTTTCGTACACAATCGGCTTGGCACTTTTTCTCGGCGGAAGAATCGGTGGCGGCGGCGACGGCGGCGGCAGCATTGGCGGCAGCATTGGCGGCGTCATCGCCGGCGGCATAGGCGGCGGCACGGGCGGCATAGGCTGGGTAACTGGAGGCGGCATAAGCGGCGTCACAAGCTGAGGAATAGGCGGCGCCTAATTCGCCTTTATCTGCCACCCCGTTCGCAAATCGACGCGATGTTTCGATTGCTCGTCGCGGTCTTTTGTCGTCTGGATACTTTTCTTCGAAGATATGCAACACATGTTCCGCCATTTCGCAAGCGCAAAGGCGATAGAGTCGTTTGTTGCAATACGTTCTTTCGATCGTCCACAACAACTCTGTGGGATTATCCCAATCATCCCACGCCGACTGCGGATCGTCGTATTCGTTCGCTTTGTTAATCGCCGAATTACAGACTTCAAGTGGCACCAAGTACTTGTCGACCCATTCTTTATTTGTCATGTTGTTGGCCTTTCAATTCAAAATTTGTTCTCGTTTTTCATTTCAATGACAACTTTTGCGAGGTTTCCTATAACTCGATTTGTTATTTCATTTTGCTCTGACACAAACATTCGCATCATGCGCAATTGAATTTGTTGCAAAACAACCAACAAAAAACAAGACACGCAGAAAATGAATGTCGAAATTTGATGAATCGCTTCAATATTCATTGACATTTCTCCTTATTCTTTTCGGCGAAAAGATTTCGAATAGAAGTCATTTCCTCTTTGGATAACGTTGATTCTTTCTTTGCTGCATCGATTTCTTTGGAAACAGCATCGAGATCAAAAAACGTTTTTACATTCTCAATTTTCTTTTTCAATGATTCAAAGAGAGATATGTTTTCTTCATTGTTAATAGCAACAGCATCACAATTCTCTTTAATGATGTTTTGAATTTTTTCTGACATTGGCATTCTTTTATTTGAGATGCTTTCAGATGGATCATAAGTATCGACGACCTCATGATCCGTTTGCATCCCCATTGCAACTTCCGGACAGTACGCGCGACAAAAGAATGTTGCGGCGCGATACTTAAGCATTTGCTCAGCCATTGTTTTCCATTTGCTTCCATTCTTTGTATACCATCCTTCGTCCTTTGCCATCTTGATTGTGATTCGTGACGATTCAAGGACTTCGTCGCTATTGTCGATTGCCCATGCAACGCATCCAAAATCATCATCGCTTCCCGACATTTTATAACGAAGAGGCGTCTTGAATAATCCACTTTTATTAATTGCGGCAACAAAGAATGACGCAGACCATGAAGGCCGCCCATGTACGATGTACATGTTCTGCATTACAAGGAGTGGCGACATGTTTAATCGTACCGCCATATCAAGTGCAATGAGGCAGTTTGCTATTGCACCATGATCATTTTTGTCCTTCTGCCGAAATATTTCTGGGACAATCGAGCTTGCCGCAAGAGACATTGCAACACGTTGTGCTTCCGTGTAATTGGACACGGCAAAGCAGCTACCATTTTTTTCCGGAATACTCTTATATTCAACTAATTCATTTGACATTGTTTTTCCTTTGATAAATTAAAATTCTTTCACCCTCGGCGTTCGGAACACGCGGGAACCTTCCTTGATCGTTGTTTGTTCTCGAACAGTTTGATCAATCGCTTCCAAGACGTCCGACGAATGTAGAAATCTTTCGCGCAAACGCATCATCGCCTCTTGCCAATCCGTCTTGACAGAATCCTTATTTTTTTTGAAAGTTACATTTCCAAAATCTGTTTTTATTCCGGCATGTTCGCCGATCAGTTCCATGATTTCGGCTTTATACTCGTCTGAACGACGCTGGTGATGTCTGATGCACGACTCTTGGTTAAAGTATTCGCGTATCAAACGATTTGCATCCGAAACTTTTTCAGCATCATCAATGATTCCATCGTCATGCGTTCGGTATCGCTGTCGAAAAACTTCCATGCGTTCATTTGGACTCGTGATTTCAGGCACTTCATCATTTTCAATATACTTTCGCCAAAAGTCAACAGCAGAGACAGTCATCATGTCGTAAGTTAGTTTGTCAAATTCAAATCTTGCCGTCTTGTGGTAAGCAAACTCATTACCACGAAAGAAAGCGACAATCATGTCGACTTTATTTATTTTTGAGATTCCTGCATACCACATGATTTGCATGTAATAATGAGTGGGAATCTTCGGCGATTCAGCATCAAAATCAAAACAATCACGCATCGAAATGTCTGACGTCTTAACTTCAAGGATTCGGTCGTCATAAACACGATCAGGAGAACCGCCTAGGAAATCAAATTTCGAGTGTTGCAATTTAACATCTTGCTTGCCTTCATCAAGATCATTTTCGAGCTCGTAGATCGATGCAACAATGTGCTCTGCTTTACGACCGCGTTCAAGAATCGGCGTATCAATGATTGGCTCACAAAAACCTTTGATTTCCTGCCATAATCGGTATTTCGATTTATACGGATTGCATCCGTATATTGCAGAAATGTCTGTTCCGCCAATCCTTTTTTTATACAAATTTTTATCCATTTTCATTTCCATCCACAAACGGCGAGACAGGAAAATATTTTCGTACACAATCGGCTTGGCACTTTTTCTCGGCGGAAGAATCGGCGGCGGCATCGGCGGCATCGACGGCAGCATCGGCGGCAGCATCGGCGGCATAGGCGGCAGAACTGGCGGCATCGGCGGCAGCATTGGCGGCGGCACGGGCGGAATTGGAGGCGGAATTGGCGGAGGCACGTGCTGCCGATCGTACCGCGTCTAATTCTTCTTGCGTCGCATCACCGTTTGCATATCGACGCGATGTTTCGATTGCTCGTCGCGGCCGGTTATC
>Ga0209628_10000572_pt1 | contig 22925 bp, 18 predicted proteins | sample TergutCu122P4_FD_187285 | JGI IMG/M metagenome (GOLD analysis project Ga0209628, IMG submission 187285) | Cubitermes ugandensis P4 segment gut microbial communities from Kakamega Forest, Kenya - Cu122 P4 (SPAdes) (version 2) | ecosystem: Host-associated > Arthropoda: Insects > Digestive system...
CTGATGGATACGGGACGTAAGCGGCCATGGGTCTGCCATGTTGCGTTGTGGTCGAAGCCACCCAAAGGGCGTTGCGCAAAAACGCGCCGAGGCGCGAAGCCACGTAGTTCGCGCAGCAAGAAGAACGCAGCACGCGAGCGTGAGCCTTGTATCATCGTGGCGTCACCAAGCCTGGCATTGAATGCGCGGCAAATGATGGCGCTCTACACGCGCCGAATGCAGATCGAATTGTCGTTCCGTGATCTGAAATCGCATCAATACGGGCAAGGCTTCGAGGATTCACGCACGCGTAAAGGAAAACGTATCGAAGTATTATTGCTATTGCAATCGTTAGCAGCATTCGCAACGTGGTTGGTCGGGTTGGCATGCGAGGCCAGCGGCATCGTACAACGGTTATCGCCTCGTACAAGACCGAAGAAAGAGCATTACTCAACCATGCGTGTCGGGCAAGAGGCGTTACAACGGGGCTGGCCAACAGGTATGACTTCCAAATGCATTGCGTTACTTCGCGCTCCGCCCGAAGAGGCGCTTGTTCCCAGCGGAGAAATAGTGTGAAATTCGTGGGGAAACCTCAGGGCCTGCCCCCGCGGGAATGACGGCACATTTGTGTAGTGCGTTCGCCTTCTTCGCGGCTTTACGTGAATAAAAAAACCGTCATTTTGCACGAAGCGAAGCGACGTCGCAGAATCCATAAAACAGGGCGCGATAAATCGCACCCCTACGCGCAGACGTTTTTTCTTTGCGATCTATGCGTTCTTTGCAGTGAATTTCTCTGATATCTGACCTCTGATTCACAGCAAAACACTCTCGATGCCGTTCTCAAGAACTTTCCGCACGTGGTCGCGCATCCATTGTTCGCCAAGGCGGCGACGCGCCAATTCGACGACGATGTAATCGGCTTTGGTTTTGGCGTCGCGGTTGAAGCGTGACAAGCCTTGCAAGCAGGAAGGACACGAGGTCAACACTTTGACAGGGCCTTTGAAATCGTCGAGGCGCACGTGCGCGGCGTCTTTTCGCAATTCTTCTTCCTTGCGGAAACGCACTTGCGTTGACACGTCGGGACGCGCCACCGACAAGGTTCCCGATTCGCCGCAGCAACGATCGTTCTGCATCACGCCGTTGCCCATCAGTCCGCGCACGACGGTGATCGGCTTGTACGCTTTCATCGGCGAATGGCAGGGATCATGGAAAAGATAGCGCGTGTCCTCAACGCCTTCGAGCCGCACGCCTTTTTCGTACAGGTATTCGTGAATGTCGAGGATGCGGCTGCCCGGAAAGATTTGATCGAAACCGTAATGCTGCAACTCGTGCAAACACGTACCGCACGACACCAGCACGGTCTTTATGTCGAGATAGTTCAGCGTGGTGGACATCCGGTGAAAGAGCACGCGGTTGCGCATCACCATCGCCTGTCCTCGGTCCTCATCACCGGCGGCGATCTGCGGATAGCCGCAGCACAAATAGCCGGGCGGCAACACGCACGATACGCCGAGTTCGTAGAGCATCGCTTGCGCGGCCAGCGCGGTTTGCGAGAACAAACGTTCGGAGCCGCAGCCGGGGAAATAAAACACCGCTTCCGAATCGCCGTTCACTTTGTGCGGGTCGCGGAGAATCGGCACCACCGTTGCATCTTCAATGCCGAGCATCGCCCGGGAAGTGCGCAAGGGCACATTGCCCGGCATCGGTTTGTTGATGAAATGAATGACTTGTTCTTTGATCGGCGGTTTGCCGACCGTTGCCGGCGGTCGTTTCGTTTGCCGCTGCGGCAAGCCGGTACGACGCGCCAGCAAATTGGCGAGGCGTTGCAGTCGATAGCCGAGGTCGATCACTGCGTGCTTGAACATTTTGATCGCCAGCGGCTTGTGCAGATTGAGGAACATCATCCCCAACGCTGCGCCCGGGTTGAACGGTTTTTTCTTTTCCTTGCGCAGGAAATTGCGCATCGCTATCGACACGTCGCCGAAGTCGATATCGACCGGACAGGGGTTCAAACATTTGTGGCAAACGGTGCAGTGGTACGCCAGATCATACGTTTCATCAAAGTGGCGCAGCGAGACACCGCGCCGCGTTTGTTCTTCGTAGAGAAACGCTTCGGTCAACAACGACACGCCCAGAATTTTGTTGCGCGGCGAATAAAGCAGGTTGGCGCGCGGCACATGCGTCGAGCACACGGGTTTGCATTTGCCGCAACGCAAACAATCCTTGATGGCGCGAGCGATGGTGCCGATATCGCTTTGTTCGAGAATCAGGCTTTCGTGACCGATCAGCGAAAAACTCGGCGTATAAGCGTTGGTCAAATCGGCGGGAAGCTCGGCGGAGCGCAGCAGTTTTCCGGCGTTGAAAGTGCCGTTGGGATCGACTTTCGCCTTGTAATCGGCAAACGGTTTCAACTCCTCGTCGCTCAAGAATTCGAGCTTGGTGATCCCGATGCCGTGTTCGCCCGAAATAACGCCGCCCAATGCTTTGGCCAGCGCGATGACGCGCGCGACGGCGGCGTTGCCTTGTTGCAGCATCTCGTAATCGTCGGAATTGACGGGGATGTTGGTGTGCACGTTACCGTCGCCGGCGTGCATGTGCAGCGCCACGAAAACGCGGCTTCGCAACACTTGCGCGTGAATCTCTTTGCAGCGCGTCGCCAGCGGCGTCAGCATCAATCCGGCAAAAAGGTCTTGCAACGGGTTGCGCAATTCTTTTTTCCACGACGCCGTTATCGAATGATCCTGCAAGCCGAGGAAAGTTTCATCCAGCCGGTCGGAGAGGTCTTGCCAACGGTCGCGCACTTGCTTGACCAGCAAACGCGCTTCGCCGAGTTTTTCTTCGAGCACCGCGTCGGTCGGTTTCAGATCGACGCGACCGCTGAAAACCTGCGGCAACGACGGGTCGTTGAAAAATGCCAGCAGCGCATCGCACAGTTTGAGTTTGTTGTACAGCGAGTATTCGATGTTGATTCGCTCGACACCGTCGGTGTAATCGCCGAGCCGTTCGAGCGGAATCACCACGTCCTCGTTGAGTTTGAACGCGTTGGTGTGTTTGGCGATGGCCGCTGTGCGCGAACGCTCGAGCCAGAAACGATGGCGCTCGTCGGCGCTGGTGGCGATGAACGCTTCGCCATCACGCGCCCGAGCGATACGCACCACTTCTTCGGCAACGCTCGACACCGTGTCGGCATCGTTGCCGACGATATCGCCGATCAACACCATCGTCGGACGACCGCGATGCGATGCTTTCGTCGCGTATTTCACCGCCTTGATGTAACGCTCGTCCATGTGCTCCAGCCCGGCCAGTTGCACACCGCGCGGCTGCGTGTCGAGATAGCGTTTGATCTCGACGATGGCCGGTGTCGAATGCTGCGCCAGTCCGAAAAATTCGAGACAAATCGTCTGCGTGACCGGCGGCATTTTGTGAAGGATGAAACGCGCCGACGTGATGATGCCGTCGCAGCCTTCTTTCTGAATACCGGGCAGCCCGTGCAAATACTTATCGGTGACATCTTTACCAAGCCCCGCCTTGCGAAACGCGCTGCCGGGAATGCGCAAGGTTTCGCTGCGCTGCACGGTTTTGCCGCCGGGGTTCAGCCAGTTCAGTTCGAACACCGCTTCTTCGGCGTCGTCAATTTTGCCGAGGTTGTGATCGATCCGCGTGACCTCCAGCCATTGCGCGTCGGGCGTCACCATGCGCCAGGACGCCAGATTGTCGAGCGTCGTTCCCCACAACACCGCTTTCTTGCCGCCCGCGTTCATCGCGATGTTGCCGCCGATGCAGGAAGCGTCGGCGGATGTCGGATCGACGGCGAACACCAGCCCCGCCGCCGCCGCCGCGTTCATCACTTTCCGCGTGACCACGCCGACGCCGGTCGCAAAGGTCGGCGTCGCTTCGGTATGCCCCGGCAACACCATCGGCTCGACCTCCGAGAGATGATCGAGTTTTTCGGTGTTGATCACGATCGCGTTCGTCGTCAGCGGGATGCCGCTGCCGGTGTAACCGGTGCCGCCGCCGCGCGGAATGATCGTCAGCCCCAGCTTGATGCAACCCTGCACCAGCCCGCGAATTTCTTCTTCGTTGTCGGGATACAGCACGGCGACCGGATATTCGACGCGCCAGTCGGTCGCATCGGTGACGTGCGCCGCGCGCGACAGCCCGTCGAACGCGATATTGTCCTTGTGCGTGTAGCGCGACAACGCGCGCACAATGCGCCGCCGCATCTCCTGCGTTTGTGAAAACCCGTTGGCGAACGCATCCACCGCACCGCGCGCCGCTTCCACCAGTTGCGCAACTTTCTCGGCGCGCTCCGGCGCATCGGCAAAGCTCGCCTGTCGCCGCTTCTCGATTTCGCGCAACCGATGATGCATCGCCTCAACCAGAAGCGCGCGACGTTTCGGGTTGTCGAGCAAATCGTCTTGCAGATACGGATTGCGACACACCACCCAGATGTCGCCCAACACTTCAAACAACATTCGCGCCGAACGACCGGTGCGCCGCTCCAGACGCAACTGATCGAGCACGTCCCACATCGGCGCGCCGAGCAGACGGATAACGATTTCACGATCGGAGAGCGACGTATAGTTGTACGGAATCTCGCGGAGACGTGGCGTTCCCGTCTCCGGCATCTCATCGGTCGTGGCGGTGGGCAATAGCTCAGTCATGATGCACGAATTTTGTTGGAAAGCTGAACATTTTACCGCAGCCGCCCTTTGCCCGCTTGAGCTTATCTTTCCATCATGTGCTTGCAAAAAACACCCAGGTTATCGACAGATAACGCGCGCCCTTCCCGATCGCCAGCGCCAGCACCGCCTGCCACCAGCAATGCCGCAGGACGCCCGACGCCACACACAGCGCGTCGCCGATCACCGGCACCCAGGACAACAACAGCGCCCACACGCCGTAGCGTTGCACCAGCGGCGGGATCGGGCGCGTGACCTTGTGCGCGAAAAAACGACCGACGCAATACGAGGTCATGCCACCCAGCGTGTTACCGATCGTGGCGACAACGATGGCGGTGACCGCCCATGTCGGCGCGAAATACAAAAACGCCAGCAACGTCAGCTCGGAAGTCCCGGGCAACAGCGTCGCCGACAAAAACGCCGAACTGAACAGCCCGGCAAGTCCCGCCCATTCAGTCATGACGAATCACCGCACCCTGCCCCCTTTTGAAAGGGGGTGTCCGTCGAAGACGGACGGGGGTTTGTTTCTCCCCTCTCCCCTTGCGGGAGAGACATCTACACAAGCGTGGCGTCATTCCCGCGAAAGCGGGAATCCAGAAAAGCGGCCGCGCAGATAGGGAAAACGCGCGGGAAAAAGCGTGTTTTACCGATGCCGCGATGAAGAAGTTAGCGATTGGAACAACTGGATCCCCGCTTTCGCGGGGATGACGGAGTTCTTCTTCGCGCCTTCGCGCCTTCGCGTGCGCCAAAGGCACCCCATATTTTTTCAACGCAGAAAAATTCTGATATTCTTTAACCATAACTTTTTCGAGGAAAGATCATGCGAATTTTACACACGATGCTGCGTACCGGCGACCTCGCGCGGGCGCAAACGTTCTATACCGAAGTGCTGGGCATGCGCGTTCTGCGCACCGTGGACCGCCCGGAACAGAAATACACCCTTGCCTATCTGGGTTACGGCGACGAAGCCGACGAGGCCGTGCTGGAACTGACCTACAACTACGGCACCGACCGCTACGACCTCGGTAACGCCTACGGGCACATCGCCATCGAAGTTGACGACGCCAAAGCCGCTTGCGACGCGGCGCGCGCCAGAGGCGCGAAAGTCGTGCGCGACGCGGGGCCGGTGATGGGCGGCAAAACCATTATCGCGTTCCTCGAAGATCCCGATGGTTACAAAGTTGAATTGATCGAGCGCGGTTCGCCGTAGTCAGAGGGCAGAGGGCAGAGATCAGAAATCAGAAATCAGAAATCAGAAATCAGAAATCAGAAATCAGAAAAACATCATCTCACGCGGAGGCGAGGAGCCAAAGAACGCATAGGTTGGCGGTGAGCGAAGCGAACCCCAACAATCAGCAAGCGTAGGGTGGATAAAACCGAAGAGCCAGTCCTTACCAAAATCCCAGCAGTCCCAGCAAAGTCGTGAATGGCTGCGGCGATTGTCCGTTCAGGATTACGGTGCCGTCTTTGTGGTTTGCGCTAATGCTTAGGATGCCATCTTTTTCTATCAGAACACCGCTTTTAATCATGGTATGGAGCGTGTCTGTTTTTCTTTGTGTTTCCGATGCATCGCCTCCGGCTGCGGCCTGCATCTCCAACAAGCGAATGACCAACGCGCGCGGCAGACTGAACTGCAAATCGACGGCTAGGTCGGAAGGCGAAAACCGGGTAATGTCGCCATCACCCTCGTAAGCAATACGGAGATTTCCCGTCATCATGCCTTCCGGCCAGCGCGCATTCAGGTCTTTGATGGTGAGCGCGGGCTTACGCTGCAAGAGCAGTTTTGCTTGCTCCCGTAAGAAAACGTGATGCATGTTTTCCCCGCTTTGTTCTCGCGCAACTTTTTGAATTGCTTCATGCGCTTGTGCGTCAATATTCTCAAGGAGAAGTGTTACCCCGGGCTTTTCGATGGTGATGGCGCCGTTTTTCGCGGTGACTTTGTCCGCATCGAATCGGGTTTTCCATTCCGCTATACCGTTGTTGATGGTTGCGCTGAATTCGATTCGGGCGTTTTCAAGCACGGTTTCGCTCATCGTGTCGTTGCTCTTGTCGCTAACCCGATACCAGAATCTGTCCAGAACAACGCTTGATGTGCCGACAGGGGTAAACTCGTAGCCTGCGAGTTGCTCTACGTCGGAGCGGAATGTGATTTGCCCTGTCTGGAACCGGTTTTCATTGCTCCCAACAACGGACAAACCGCCCATCACAATGTTCGCTTTTACCTTTGAGCGGGCGGAATCCCTGCTGATTTCTCCGTTCAGTCCACCCCAGGAGCATCGGCTTTGATCTTTCCCGACGGGAAACTCCATTCCGGGCGAAGCGATGCGGGCGCGGATTCCTCCATCCCAACCAACGGTCGTTTCGATCGTGATCGGCGCTTTCTCGCCAAACGGGTTGCTGCCGAAGGCATCAACAAGCATGGCAGCCGATTCCTCCGATATCGGGAAGAACGCGACGAGAAAAGCGACCGGATTCTCCGGTGGCACCAATTCGGAGCGAATGCTTGCCGCTGCTCTTGGGGACAACAGCGGACCGTGCCAGATGCGATGCTTATAAGATACTGTCGGTGATTCTTCCCCCGGAATCATTGACCCCCGTTCGGGCGACAGCGCCCACTCCGTGCGCGCTGTCGCGCTGAAAATGCCGCGCCGGTAATCAATCTGCTTTATCCAGATGCCGTACTTGGCCATTTCTTCCACGTCGGCACGAAACGTTTTTTCAACGCCCTTGCCCGTCCAATAACTGCCACCAATAATGAAAACCACCGCGATCAGGGCAGTCGCGCTGATGATTTTTTTCGTTGCTCCCATACTTTTCCCCTTGCTCTGGTTTTTGTCTCCGTCCGGCTGGCTCAGAGAAGCGCATTATGGCGCACAAGGAGGTCTTGTGTCATGTTCCGCGGCCTTTAATTTTCTTTTCTCCTGTGCGGAAGCGCCACATAGAAGAAGCGACGGCAAGCGCCGTCCGGGAACTCTTCCACATTGCCCTCTCCCGAAAGCAGACGGGGAAAGGAAAGAGCTTAGACAGTACCGCAACACAGCAACACAGCAACACAATTTCAATTGTTGCGGTTCGCTGCGCTCACCACAACCTATGCAACTGTTGTCAATTCCGATTTACGTGCGCCATTGTGGGCGCAACGGCTGCCACACAGACCGTCCGACAGCGGATGAACGGTTCCACGCAACGCCATAGAAAATCTCGAACGGCACGGCTGCCGAACCGTCGGCGACGGTCAGCGCGCGCGCGGCGTCCTGAGCGCACGATGTTGTGTGCAGTGTCGTGCTCAGTGTTGTATTAATCCAGCCGTCTCGCGCCAATTCATCGAGTGCATCGGCGGCAGAGGCGTAGGTGAATGTCAGGGTTTCGCAGTCGAGCACCGGTCGCGCCAGTCCCGCCGCCACCAGCGCATTACCCAGATCGACCAGTGTCGGCCAGGATGCGAAGGTGTGCGAAGCCGTTGTCGGCGAACACAACGCTTGCAACGGCAACAAGGTTTGCGGCCCCAATGTTGCAAACAGGAAAACGCCGTTGTCCGCCAGCGCGTTTTTGATGTCGCGGAACATCGCGGATGTAAGCGGTGTGAAACGGTCTGCGGCAGCAGGCATACCCAAAACCAAATCCGCCCGTTCGGCATCAGCGCGGTTTTGATTTGCCCCCCTCTCCCCTTGCGGTAAGCAAACCCCCGTCGGCTTCGCCGATACCCCCTTTGAAAAAGGGGCTAGAAAAGTGTGCGCTTGAGTCGAAAACGTATTAGCGCCATCCACCGCATCCATCCACACAGCGTCGGGATACAACGCTCGCAACGCTGCGCACATAACACCGGAACAAGCGCCAAAGTACGCAATTCGACGCGGCGCGCGCGCCTTCATGAGCGACGGCAGGCGCGCCAGCAACGCCCGCTCGATTTCGTCAGCAAGCGCGGAGGTCGGTTCCGGCAACGCTTCTACCACTCGGTGCGCACCCGATATTTGAGCGTGGTTTTGCCGCCTGCGGGAACCGGAACATCCCACATCGCCGAACTGGCGCTCGATTTGATGTGCGGATGACTCTCTTTCAACATTTTCCAGTCGCCCGGCACCGGCTCGACAACGCGCACGGTGACCGGCGCGTCTTTGGCGTTCGACAGTTCAATCGTGATTTCCTGCTCGAACACCCGTTTGGAGATTCGCGAAAAATCGGTGCGTTTCCAGTTGCCGGTGATGTCGAAGGCTTTGCCGAGTTTCAAACGCACTTGTTCGTTCTTCGGCGTGTGGTCGATCCGGTCTTCGCCGATGAAAAGCGGGCGGCCTTCTTTGTCTTTCTTGTACACGCGCACGGTGCCCTTCGGCAGCGGTTGACCGAGATCGCCGCCTTTATTATCGAATTCGATGAACACTTCGACGCCGCGCTTGTCACCGCGCTCCGGGGCTTTGCTTTCTTCGTAGTACCAGTGTTGCGCGCCCTCCATCCGGTATTCTTTCTTCACCGGCACACGCGCCGCCGACAGCAGCGCCACTTGTTTGGTTTGCTGGTCGCGCAGCGTGGTGGAACGCCCCAGGGTGTAAAGGTGGTACTCGAACAGTTCTTCGCGCGCCATCGGCGCGGCTGCCGCCATCGGCACGGCTTCCATCAACATGTCCGCTCTTTTTCTCAACATATCATCCCGAACGCGGTTGATTTCGCCGGCGACGAGTTGCAGTTTGGCGTTTTCGTAAGCCGCGCCGCTTCGGTTGGTCAGCGTCACCCAACCGGCGAGGTCCAATGTTTTTTCATCGTCGGCCAGCGACGCCACGTAATCCGCTTTCCAGGACAAGCCGCCGGACAGGTACGACAATTCGGCGCGTTGCGCGCCGCCTTTGTCGCTGTCGAGATCGACGACCAGCGTCGGTCGATCACGCAACGTCGTCGGCACATCGCTGTAAACAAGGCGGGCGTTCGCGGGCAGATTCGTTTCAATCCGGTCGGCGTATTGCAGCACCACGCCTTGATTGTTCGCCAGCACGGTTGCCTTCTCGCGGGTTTCGGTGTTGGTCTGCTCGTTGAGCCGCACCACGGTCACGGTTTTGCCGACGTATTTGTCGAGCAGTTTTTGCGGCGTCAACAAATCGAAATCGAAATTCTGTTCGAACAGGGTCAGTCGCGCGTTGGACAGGCTGCGCAGACTTGCCGTTTCCGGTTTGATCTGTCCCGACACTTCGCGCAGCGCCAACAGGTTGCGTCCGGCGCTCAAGGTGACTTCGCGCTCTTCGCGGATCAGCGCCAGTGATTCGTTGTAAATCGTCACCGCCACGGCTTTGCGGTCTTCGGCGCGGCTGATGGTTTCGGCGGGAGCCTGTGCAGTAGCGGATGCAGCCAGACCCATCGCCAGACAAAGCATCAATGAGCGAAACAAAAAGCGTGAAGAAAAATGGGGCATGGTGTTTCTCCAGAGGACAAATGAAAAAGCGGGTGATACCACGTTGAAACGTTTATCGACAATGCTCAGGCAAATGCTTCGGATCGATGTCGCTGCTTCGACAAACCCAGATCAGGTCGCCTTCATCGTCGATTTCCGGAACGAACTCCAGCGTCTTTTTCCTGAGCGGCGCGAACGCCAGTTCCAGACGAATGACGCCGCTGTCGGCATCGATCCAAACCCGGCGCACTTGCGGCGAGGTCTGATAAAAATCGGCGGCCTCCAGCGTCAGCGGAAAGCGCCCGTGCTTTTCCTGATAGAAGGAAACCGCTGCCGTTGCTTCTGCGCCGAGCATCTCGGCTTCGTGTATTCTGACGGAAACGCCGGAGGCTTGGTGCGCCGGCATTCCTACCAACGATCGCGCCACCACGAAAACCGTCAACACCAGCATCACGCTCATCATCCAAACCAGCATCACCGACACTTTTTGCGAGGCGCGCGCCGGAACTTCCTGGTTGTCGATCAGGTCGGTCGGCGTCACTTCCTTGTACACGACCAGCGTGCCCGCGATCAAGTCGTGCAGCGTTTGCTGACGAGCGGTGAACACATTGAGCACGTAGCCGATGCCGAACGTCAGATTGGAAACGATATGCGAAACAAACCGCGCCAGCGCGCGCAGAAAAGAAAGGCGCTTGCCGTAAGCGTCGGTGACTTTCAGGCCGATCGCCAGTTTCCCGAGCGTCGCTTGCCAACGCGAACTTTCGCTCAACGCGAAATACAGCAGCGATGCAACGACGTTCATGAAAACCACCAGACCGTACGCGCCAAAGATAAGCGCCAGCGACGACGCGGAAAAATCGCTTCCGCGAACCGCAAAAGCCGCCGACACCACCATGACGACCGTTCCCAACGCGCCAAGCACAATGCCAAGAATCACGATGTCGATGAGCCAGGCCAGAAAGCGGTACCAGAAGCCGGCGTAAATCATGTGCGCGGGACGGCTCATCGGCGCGACCATCGGCAACGGATCGACCGGCGGCGGTGGCGGCGCGATGGGCGAGAACGGCGACGGCGAACCAGAGGACAAGCTCGCGGACGGACGAGAGGGCGGTTTCGTCGGAAACGGATCGTCCTCGTCAAAAGCGTCCGTCTGCGAAGGCGCTTCCTCCGCTGGCGTTGTTGCCTTTCCGATTCCGATCTTCGGCAACGACGGTTTCGGAAACCGCAAAGAAGCGGGTTTCTCGCTCTTCGGTGGTGGCGGAGAAGCGGGCTGTGCGGGCGCAGGCGTCTTGCCCGGCGGCAACGGGAAGTCGATATTGCCGGCAATCACCATCGGGGTTTTGTCTTCGGCGCGCGAAGTATCGATCGAAACACCGCCCAGATACGACGGCAATCGCTGGCTGCACGAAAGACAAACCGATGCGTCGTCGGCGTTCATCTGACCACAAACGGGACACTCCATGAGGATTTCCTGAATGGTTGTATTTGTACCAATGAAACGCTGATTCTACGCGGAAGTTCAACACTTGTCACACTGCGCCGACAAAGAAACAACCGGTACAATAGACCGCTTCCGACAGCGCTGTTGTCTTTTGACCACACATGATCCTGAAAACCTCAGTTGACCGCTTGTAAACTTTATGGAAAATCGCATAGTAGCTTGCTTGGGAGCCTTTTTCACCATTCATCCATTGGGTGATTGCGCTACGCGCTCGCCAGCACTGCGCCCGCCCGCTTTTTTCTTTCCGATGCTGCGTTGCTCCTCCTCGCGGGGTGGCAGCCCGCGTCGTCGTCGCGCCTTGCCTGGCGCAGCGGGCGCAGCACTGGCGAGCACGTTCAACTGAGGTTTTTAGGATGATGCAACGAAAACTCTGGCATGCCCTGCTCGACGCCTGTTTTCCGGCGCGCTGTGTGTCGTGCGGCCAGCAGGCGCAGCGCGGCGCCTGGTGTCATGCTTGCTACGCGGTGTTGCCGCGCATTGAAAAAGGATGTGCGCGTTGCGCGACGCCGCTGCCACCGTCGGCGGGCGCGTGGTGCGGCGCTTGTCTGCACCGCGCGCCGCCGTTCGACGCAACGGTTGCCGCCTGCCTTTACGCGTTTCCGCTCGACCAATTGTTGCAGGATTTCAAATACGGCCGTCGGCTGGCGCTGGCGGCGCCGTTGGCGCAACTGCTGACCGATGTTTGCCTTCAGGCCATCACCTCGTCGCCCGCTGCTTTTCCGGAGCCGCCGACACACGTCATCGCCATGCCGCTGTCGGCGACTCGACAGACCGAACGCGGCTTCAATCAGGCGCAGGAACTCGCGCATCCCGTCGCGTCGGCGCTGAAACGTCCGTTGCTGATCGACGCGCTGACGCGCATCAAAGACGCGCCGAAGCAAGCGACATTGCCCTGGCGCGAACGCCACAAAAATGTTCGTGATGCGTTCGCGTGTCGCCGCGATCTCTCCGGCCATCGTATTTTGCTCATCGACGATGTGATGACCACCGGCACAACCGCTGCCGCTGCCGCGAAAACCTTGCGCAAAGCCGGCGCGGAAAAAGTCTTTGTCGGCGTCGTGGCGCGGGCAAGCGTGGCACAGGAAATGGGGGTACCGTAGTCAGAGGTCAGAGATCAGAAAAACTTTTTTAACCACAAAAAGCACGAAAGCCACGAAAAAGTAGCCGTCATTCTGCGCGAAGTCGCAGAATCCCAAGCCCCCTTTTGAAAGGGGGTGCCCGCCGAAGGCGGGCGGGGGTTTGTTTTTCTTCGCGGCTTCGCGGCTTCGCGTGAGAAGGTTTTCTGATTTCTGATTTCTGATTCCTGATCCCTGACCTCTGATGCCTGATTTTTGCGTTCTTTGCGGTTAAAATGATTTCATTACCGCTGCCGCGCCCCTGAAAAATGCTCTCCATCGTTCTCGTCCAACCCGAAATTCCGCCGAACACCGGCAACGTCATTCGTCTGGCAGCCAACACCGGCGCGGCGCTGCATCTGGTCGAGCCGCTTGGTTTTGCGCTGGAAGACCGCGCGTTGCGACGTGCCGGACTGGATTACCACGAATACGCGCAAGTGCGCGTTCACGCCGATTGGGCGGCTTGCCGAACGGCGATCACCGAATCGCTTGCCGACGTGACGCCGTCGCCGCGCTGGTGGGTGTTGACGACCAAAGGCAGCCGTTCGTTGTTCGAAGCCCGTTTCGGCACGCACGATGTGCTCATCTTCGGGCGCGAAACCGCCGGGTTGCCCGACGACATCCTCGCCGATTTCCCGACCGACGCAAGGTTGCGCATCCCGATGCGCGAAAATGTCCGAAGTTTAAATCTTTCCAATGCCGTCGCCGTGACGGTTTACGAAGCCTGGCGGCAGACGGGGTTTCAGTAGCAGAAGTCAGAGATCAGCGGTCAGAAATCAGATACCCTCTCTCGCTTGCGGGAGAAGGAAAGGTTGGCCATTTTAAATTCTAAGTGGGTAGCAAAGCAAAACCATCCAGAGAATTCTCACGCGAAGGCGCGAAGGCGCGAAGAAACGATTTCCAGATGGATAGGCATGTCGAGCGTTCAACAGAATCAAGCAGTGATATTGCTGCGCTGAGGCTTCGGGTTAATGTGCCGTCAGGTGAAAAAGCATTCACCCATGCGAGACGCTCCTCAGCATCCCTTCGCGTCTTCGAGAGAGATTTCTTTCTAATCCCTGATCCCTGATTCCTGACCTCTGACAGCCAAACACGTCTGAAGCATCGCCTGCCAGGACGGCAACGAAATCCCGAGCGTCTGCCGCAACCGCTCCGACGACAAGACGCCATACGCAGGTCGCGTTGCGGGCAATGGGTATTCTTCGGTCGTAATCGGAATCAAACGGGGGCGTTTGTGGGGACTTTTGCTATCTGCCGGCAGCGCGGCAAAAATCGCCTGCGCGAAACCGAACCAACTCGTTTCGCCGGTCGCCGACAGATGGTACAAACCGGCGTTTTCGCGCAAGCGCGTTTTCCCTTGAGCGACAAGCTGTATCGTCGCCGCCGCCAGCGCTTCGCTGTCGTTGGGCACGCCGATCTGATCGTCAACGATGCGCAACGCTTCGCGTTCGCTCGCCAGCCGTCGCATCGTCAGCAAAAAATTGTGCCCGGTCAATCCGTAAACCCAACTCGTTCGCAGAATCAGCGCACACGCGCCCGATTGACGAACCGCGATTTCGCCGGCGCGTTTGCTGAGGCCGTATTCGTTGAGCGGGTGAACGGTGTCGTCCTCGACATAGGGCGTTCGCTTGTTGCCGTCGAACACATAGTCGGTCGAATAATGGATGAGTGTTGCGCCCAGGCGTTTCGCTTCTTCGGCGAGAATGCCCGGCGCGATGCCGTTGATCTGTTGCGCCAGATCGGGTTCCTGTTCGGCGCGGTCAACGGCGGTGTAAGCGGCTGCATTGATGATGAGATCGGGCGCAAATTCACGAACCGCTCGCGTCAGCGTTTCGGGCTTCGTAAAATCAACGCGGTCTTGCGTCGTCACATGCAACGTCGCCTGCGGGAAAGCCTGCGGCAACTGCCGCGCCAACGCGCTGCCGATCTGGCCTTCGCCGCCGATCAACAGAAGACGCGTGAATGTTTCAATTTCGCTCATGATCCCCCACTTTCTTCGCTTTTTTTCACCCTCCCCCCTCGCGGGGGAGGGTGCCCCGAAGGGGCGGGAGAGGGGGCTTTACCCCTCTCCCCCAACCCCTCTCCCGCAAGGGGAGAGGGGCGTTAGTTATAAACCTCTGCATCTTTCAGCAAAACACCGGCGGCGTCTTTCGCGGCCAGCATCGGCGCTTCGGAAAGCCCCCAGTCAATCGCCAGCGCCGGATCGTTCCACAACAAGGTGCGCTCGTGTTCGGCGTGCCAGGTGTCGGTCGTTTTGTATAAAAATTCCGCAACGTCGGAACGCACGACGAAGCCGTGCGCGAAGCCGGGAGGAATCCACAGCATCCGTTTGTTTTCCGCCGACAGCGTGACGCCGACCCAGCACCCGAACGTCGGGCTGCTGCGGCGCAGATCGACGGCAACATCGAACACTTCGCCGACGACGGCGCGCACCAGTTTTCCCTGCGCGTGCTGAATCTGGTAATGCAGGCCGCGCAATACATTTTTCGCCGAGCGCGAATGATTGTCCTGCACGAAGTCGAGGTCGAGTCCGGCGGCGGCCAGCGTTTTGCGGTTCCAGCTTTCAAAGAAAAAACCGCGCGCGTCGGAAAACACGCGCGGTTCGAGCATCTTAACGTCGGGAATGGCGGTGTCGATGATGTTCATGGCGACTATCCGTTGGTTTGCCGACTGCTCCACACCGGCACATCGAGCAGACGTAGCAGATACTGGCCGTAACTGTTTTTCGCCATCGCGTTGCCCAATGCGCGCAGTTGCGCTTCGTTGATCCAGCGCTGGTGGTACGCAATTTCTTCGGGACACGCGATTTTCAATCCCTGCCGACGCTCGATGGTTTCGATGTACTGCGCGGCTTCGAGCAACGATTCGTGCGTGCCGGTGTCGAGCCAGGCCATGCCGCGCCCCATCAGTTCGCAGCGCAGCTCGCCGCGCTCAAGATAAGCGCGGTTGACATCGGTGATTTCCAGCTCGCCGCGCGCCGACGGCTTCAGGTTCGCCGCGATGTCGCACACCCGCGCATCGTAGAAATACAAACCCGTCACCGCATAGCGTGACTTCGGCGCTTTCGGTTTTTCTTCGAGACTGATGACTTTTCCCTGCGCGTCGAATTCGGCGACGCCGTAACGTTCGGGGTCTGACACCGGATACGCGAAAACTGTCGCGCCTTCCTGTTGCGCGTTAGCGCGTCGCAGTTGCGTGTGCAGATCGTGACCGTAAAAAATATTGTCGCCCAGCACCAGCGCCGAAGACCCGCCGTCGATGAAATCACGACCGATAATGAAAGCCTGCGCTAATCCATCAGGCGATGGCTGCACCGCGTAAGAAAAATTCAATCCCCAGGCGTTGCCGTCGCCGAGCAACTGCTGAAAACGCGGCGTGTCCTCCGGCGTCGAGATCAACAAAATGTCACGAATGCCGGCCAGCATCAGCACCGACAGCGGATAATAAATCATCGGCTTGTCGTAAACCGGCAAAAGCTGTTTGGAGATGACTTGCGTCACCGGATACAGCCGCGTTCCCGACCCTCCGGCGAGAATGATACCTTTGCGCGCGCGTTGTGGTGAAGTCATGGCGGCTCCTTTTATGGCCGGGCGTATTGTAAGTCGATCCACTGCTGGTACGCTTTGCTGGTGATGTTCGTCAACCAGCTTTCGTTGTCGAGATACCAGCGCACGGTTTGGGTCAAACCGCTCTCGAACGTTTCAACAGGTTGCCAGCCGATGTCGCGGCGAATCTTGTCGGCGTTGATCGCATAGCGGCGGTCGTGCCCGGGGCGGTCTTTGACGAACGTGATTTGCGAAGCGTAATCGCGCCCCGGTCGCAGCGTTGACAATACATTGCACAGTGTATGAACCACGTCGAGGTTTTTCATTTCGGCGTTGCCGCCGATGTTATAAACCTCACCGGAAATGCCTTTTTCGAGCACGGCGCGAATGGCCGCGCAGTGGTCGCCGACATAGAGCCAGTCGCGCACGTTTTGCCCGTCGCCATACACCGGCAACGGCTTGCCCGCCAACGCATTGACGATCATCAACGGAATGAGTTTTTCCGGAAACTGCCGAGGCCCGTAATTGTTCGAGCAGTTGGTGGTCAACACCGGCAAACCGTAAGTGTGATGATACGCACGCACCAGATGGTCGGACGACGCTTTCGATGCGGAGTAAGGACTGTTCGGCGCATACGGCGTGGTCTCCGAAAAAGCAGGATCGTCTGCGCCGAGCGAGCCATACACTTCATCGGTCGAAACATGCAGAAAACGAAACGCCTTCTGCGCGTTTTCGGACAACGCGCTCCAGTAAGCGCGCGTCGCTTCCAGCAAAGCGAATGTGCCAACCACGTTTGTTTGAATGAATTCGGCGGGACCGTGAATCGAACGGTCAACATGACTTTCCGCCGCGAAATGAACGATGGCGCGCGGCTGATGCTCATTCAGCAGCCGCGTGAGCACCGCGCCGTCGCCGATGTCGCCGCGCACGAAAACATGGCGTGCGTCGTCCTTGAGGGCAGCCAGATTGCCGAGATTGCCCGCATACGTCAACTTGTCGAGATTGAGCACAGGTTCGGCGGACTGCGCCAGCCAGTTCAGAACGAAATTCGAGCCGATGAAACCGGCGCCGCCGGTGACGAGAATCATGTGGTTCTCCGAGAAGCAGGAATTGCCATTATACTAGCAACATGGCGACGGCGGTGATGGTTATCATGCTATCCGGCGTTTGGTGAAATCTGAAACAGTACGTTAACCCAATGAACATGATTCCCTGGCTGTTCCGCAACCTCAGAAAACATCGCGGCCTTCTTCGCCCGATAAGACGCCTGCTTTCCCGTAACGCCATGTTGGATTACTGGTATCGAAGTTATGTGGAGAAATTGCGGTACAAAGACGTTACCGACGTTCACGACCTTCCGCCCATTTTTCACTACTGGGCGAACAGGAAAACGTCTTTATCAACCGGGACTGCTCCGCAGAGGGATTTGAGGGCATCCGGTCGCAAGACATCTTGCCGCTCCTCATCGAACGCTTCTCGTTTGATTTCTTTCTGGGTTTTTCCAACGTTGTTTTTCCGTTTATCGATCGTTGCTTCGGCCCCAACTTCAATGTCGATAACGAATGGGATCGCGCTTTCATCGACCGGGTTCAGGCGCGCGATGAGGACGAGATTTTGTCCGGGCGCATCAAGCCGACGCAAATGCTGGCCGTTGTCAGCAAACGTGAACGCGGAAAAGAAATGTACTTCAAAAACATGAGTCCGGCTTTTTGCGTGCGCGATCCTGATCTTATAAACAAATTAACCGCAAAGAACGCATAGAACACAAAGAAAACCCTTTAACCACGAAAGGCACGAAAGCGCTCTTCTTCGCACCTCCGTGAGAGACCCTTTCGTGTCCTTCGTGTTTTTCGTGGTTAAATGCTTTTCTTTTGGTTAAAACATCGCCAAGGCAGCCATGCCGCTTACTTTTGCGAACCACGCCAACCCACATACCACTCGACAAACCGCTTCAATCCTTCTTCAAGTGGCGTGTGCGGCGCGAAGCCGGTGGCTTTCGTCAGGCGCGAAACATCGGCGTAGGTCGCCACGACATCGCCCGGCTTCATCGGCTGGTAATCGCGGATCGCTTCTTTTCCGAGAATGCGCGACAGTGTGTCGATGAAGGTTTCCAGCGCCACGGCGTGATTGCCGCCGATGTTGTAGATCGCGCAGGGTGCCGCGCTCTCAGCCCCCCTCTCCCCTTGCGGGAGAGGGGGTGGGGGAGAGGGGGGAAATGCCTCTCCTCTCCCGCTTTCCGCGGGAGAGGGGCAGGGGGAGAGGGATGGAAGGGGAGGGCTTTTATCCGGCAAACGCACAGCAATACGCACAACACCTTCAACGATGTCGTCGATGAACGTATAATCGCGCTGCATCTTTCCGTGGTTGAACACTTTGATCGGGCGACCGGACAGAATCGCGTCGGCAAACAGCATCGGCGACATGTCGGGTCGTCCCCAGGGGCCGTAAACGGTGAAGAAGCGCAGCCCGGTCGTCGGCAGTTTGAACAAATGGCTGTAGCTGTGCGCCATCAATTCGTTGGCTTTCTTTGTCGCCGCGTACAAGCTGACCGGATGATCGGTCGCTTGATCTTCGGAAAACGGCAAGGTGTGATTCGCGCCGTACACCGACGACGACGACGCATAAATCAGATGGCGAACACCGTGATGACGGCAACCTTCGAGCACATGACCGAACGCCGTCACGTTGTTTCGAAGATAAACCTCCGGGTGTTCGAGCGAATAACGCACGCCCGGTTGCGCCGCCAGATGAATGACGTGCGTGAAGCCGCCATCGCGGAACAGTGCGCGCGTCGCATCGGCATCGGCCAGATCGAGACGGCGTAACGAGAAATTCGGCAATACGGCCAGCCGCGCCGCCCGCGCTTCTTTCAGCGCGGGATCGTAATACGGGTCAAAGTTATCAATGCCGGTCACGCGCACGCCGTCGTCGCACAAACGTTCGGCGACGTGCATGCCGATGAATCCGGCGCAGCCGGTGACGAGAACATGATCGTGTTCGGAAAAAGAGGTCATGATGCAGAATGATCGTTAGAAGGGTTCTGGTTTATAGAGGAACGCTCCTGCGAGGACGCGCAGTGCTTCGCCCCCCTCTCCCGCCCCTTCGGGGCACCCTCCCCCGCGAGGAGGGAGGGAAAATCTTCGGTCGCGCGTTTTTGCAGTGCGTAGAGTTTCGCGTATTTGAGAAAGCTGGCGAACGCGCCGATAGCGATGTGCGCGAAACCGGCGGCGCCATCGAGAAAGCCGCGCTTGATGAAATAGAAGCGGAAGAAACGCGCCAGCGGCGAAGCAAACATTTGCCAGGCGCTGGTGCGCACACCGACGGCAAACAAACGCTCGGCCTGCACGGTCGTATAGCGATTTTGTTTCGCCAGATACGTGTCGAGCGATTCGGCGGAAGCGTGCAGCAAGTCGCCGGAGAGGCGTTCCGTTTTTCCCGCGTTACCGATGAGCACTTTCTCATGCACCGCATCATCGCTCCAACGCGCCCGACGGCGGTCGAACAAGCGCACCGTCCAGTCGGGATACCCTTCGCCGTGCGACAGCCAGCGATCAAAAAATCGGTTGCGACGACACAGCGCATACGCCGCCGCCCGTTCGCTTTCCGGCTGCGCGAAAACGGTCGCGATGGTTTGCGCCAACGCATCGCTGATGCGCTCATCGGCGTCCAGACACAACACCCAGTCGTGCCGCGCTGCGGTCACTGCCGCGTTCTTTTGCGGGCCGAAGCCCAACCAGGGCTGTTCGATGAAACGCGCGCCGAATTGTTCGGCGATGCGGCGCGTGTTGTCGGTGCTGCCGGAATCGACAATCACGATCTCCGCCGCGAATGGCGCCGACGCCAGACACGCGGCCAATTCCGCCTCGGCGTTTTGGGTGATGAGCACCAGCGATAGGGGGTGCAGCGTTGTGTCAGAAGAAGGCATAAATGGCGTCAAAAACGCGGAAGCTGTTATTATCGCGCGCTTTTCCGGTTTCGTCGCCTCCGGCGGAATTCGGGGCGCGATTGTTTTACAATGTCGTGTCCGTTCCCCTCTCCCGCTTGCGGGAGAGGGTGGCCGAAGGCCGGGAGAGGGTGTTTCGCGGAGGCTGACAGCAGCGAGCAACTCCATCCCGCCCCCTTTTCAAAGGGGGTGTCGGCGAAGCCGACGGGGGTTTGTCTCCCTTGAAGGGGAGGGAAATTATTTAGCGCACTGTCCGCTGATGCGCCCGACTATTTGTCAGACGAGTTATATACGCTACTTCACATGCCCGCCTCCATTCTGATCATTCGTACTTCGTCGCTGGGCGATGTCGTTTACGCCAGCGCGGTGCTTCACGACATCCGCCGGGCGCTGCCCGACGCGCAAATCGACTGGGTGGCCGAGGAAGCGTTCGCGGCGGTGCCGCAACTGGCGGGCGCGCGGCGGGTGATCCCCTTTGCGTTGCGGCGCTGGCGGCGGCGCTGGTACGACCCGCAAAACTGGCGCGAGCTGACCGCGTTTCGGCGGACGCTGCGCGAAACCCGCTACGACATCGTGATCGACCTCAACGAACAAGTCAAAAGCGCGCTGATTGCACAGGCGGCATTCGGCGAGCGTCACGGCTTTAACCGTGCGTCGATCCGCGAACCGCTGGCATGTCCGCTGTACCAGGTCACGCATGCCGTGCCGCGCACGCTGCATTTTGTCGAACGTTGTCGGCGATTGACCGCGGCTGCATTGAATTACGTGCCGGAAGGCCCGCCGCGCTGGCAATGGACTGGGGAAGAACAAGCGCCATCGAATGCGTTGCCGGATTTTTTGTTGACGCCGCCGGAAACACCTTATGTGATGCTGCTGCATGCCACGTCGCGCGACGACAAACTGTGGCCGGAGGATCGCTGGCATCACTTGATTCATGCGTGTCACGAGCGCGGGCTTCAGGCGTTGCTGCCCTGGGGCAATGCGGAGGAACGCGCACGCAGCGAGCGGCTGGCGGCAGGACATGATAACGCGCGTGTGTCGCCGAAGGCATCGCTGCCGGCGTTGGGCGCCTTGCTAAAAAAAGCGCGTTGGGTGGTCGGCGTTGACACCGGCCTGACCCATTGGTCAGCGGCGCTGGGTACGCCAACCGTTGCGATTTTCACCGCCACGTCGCCGCGTCAGTTGGGCGTCGGCATTCAAGGCGCGCACGCGGTCGATCTGGGCGAAGCGGGTGCGCCGCCTGAAGTCGATGCCGTGCTGGCAACGGTTAGCACGGTTTCTGCGCAAGCGTCTGCGCATTTCACCCTCTCCCCCTGCCCCTCTCCCGCGGAAAGCGGGAGAGGGGAGGCATTTCCCTCCTCTCTCCCTTGTGGGAGAGAGGGGAGCAAAGCCAGAACAGGAAGATAAATAATGATTTGGCGCATGTGTTATGCCCTGCTCGGCGCGCTGCTTTTGCCGCTGCTGTTCGTTCGCTTGTGGTGGCGCGGTCGCAAAAATCCGGGTTATCGAAAAAACATCGGCGAACGTTTCGGGCGCTACACCACCCCACCACTGCGCGACACGATCTGGATTCACGCGGTTTCCGTCGGAGAAACGCGCGCCGCCGCGCCGCTGATCGCGTTGCTCGAACAGCGTTATCCCGATGCACCGATTGTGCTGACGCACATGACCGCCACCGGACGCGCCACCGGCGAAACCCTGTTCGGCAAACGGTGCAAGCACCTTACGCAGTTGTGGCTTCCCTACGATTACCGTTTCGCCGTGCGCGCGTTTCTCAACCATGTTCAGCCGAAATGGGCACTGCTGATGGAAACCGAAGTGTGGCCGAACGTGATTGCCGAATGCGCGCAACGCAGCATTCCTTGCTTTCTCGTCAACGCCCGCATGTCGGAACAATCCGCCGCGCATTACGCGCGCTTCGCGTCGTTTACCCAACCACTCTTTGCGGCGCTGACCGGCGTCGCCGCGCAAACCGAAGGCGACGCGCAACGGTTGCAGGTGCTCGGCGCAAGCAACATCACCGTCACCGGCAATCTCAAATTCGATATCGACATGCCGGAGAACGCGCGAACCCTGGGCGCGATTCTGCGTCAACGTTTCGGTCAGCGTCCCGTCTGGATCGCGGCATCGACACGCGATGGCGAAGAAACCTTGTTGCTCGACGCCCTGCTTCGTCAACCGAATGCGCTGCCACCGGGAACGCTAACCGTGATCGTGCCGCGCCATCCTGAGCGGTTTGAAAACGTCGCCGAACAACTCCGCGCGCGCGGGCTGGCGTTCATCAAACGCAGCGACGAACGCGACGTGCCGCTAGAGATTTCGTTCGTGCTCGGCGATTCGATGGGCGAAATGTTTGCCTACTACACCGCCGCCGATCTTGCGTTCGTCGGCGGAAGCCTGCTGCCGCTCGGTGGACAAAACTTGCTGGAACCGCTGGCCGCGGGAACACCCGCGCTGATCGGTCCGCACACCTTCAACTTCAAAGACATCAGCGACGCCGCCTGCGCCATCGGCGCCGTCAAGCGCGTGAGCGACGCCGACGCACTCGTTGCTCACGTCGGAACCTTATTGCAAGACAACGAAGCAAGACAAACCATGCGCAACACCGGCCTTCGCTTCTTGGAAGAACATCGCGGCGCGGCGGAGCGGTTGGTGCGGTGGTTGGCAGGGATCAGAGGCTGATGTTTCCCCACAAATTATCCAATAAATTCAATCAATTAAAGTTGGATGAACGCGATGTGCGCATGTGATCGGGTTATCCTTACGGTATCCACACCAATCAG
>Ga0209628_10000573_pt1 | contig 22920 bp, 24 predicted proteins | sample TergutCu122P4_FD_187285 | JGI IMG/M metagenome (GOLD analysis project Ga0209628, IMG submission 187285) | Cubitermes ugandensis P4 segment gut microbial communities from Kakamega Forest, Kenya - Cu122 P4 (SPAdes) (version 2) | ecosystem: Host-associated > Arthropoda: Insects > Digestive system...
ACGCCCGCCAGCAACGGGTTTCCCTGGCGGGCCTTCCTTGCACAGTCAATCCTGGTAAAAATCGACAAGCGGACTGAATGCCCGTTTTTTGGGTTTTGGAGCAAACAAGCATGATCAAAAAGAATTCATTTCTGGGCATTTTCGCGGTTCTGAGCCTGCTGCTCGGGCTGGCGGCATCGGCCCCGGCGGCGGCGGCCGAAGACCCGATGGCCAACGCGCGTTATGTTGGCGAAAAAGTCTGCGGCGACTGCCATGACACGGAAAGAAGCCTGTTCGGGCACACCCAGCACGCCAAGATTTTCCGCGAAAATCCCCGCAACGATGTCGAAAAAACCGTTTGCGAAACCTGCCACGGCCCCGGTTCGCTGCATGCGGCGGATACCCGCGACAAAACCAAGATCATCGGCTTTTCCAAGGAATGGGGCACGCCCATCGCCAAGATGAACGCCCAGTGCCTGAATTGCCACGACGGCGGCGAGCGCATGTACTGGAAAGGCTCCATCCACCAGAAGAACCAGTTGGGCTGTTCCGACTGCCACAACCCCATGGTGCGCCTCTCCGGCAATGGCCTGTTGAAGAAGGCCAGCATTTCCGAGACCTGCCAGACCTGCCACCAGCAGCAGCGCATGGAATTCCGCAAGAAGTCGCACATGCCGGTGCCGGAAGGCAAGATGAGCTGCGCTGACTGCCACAACCCGCACGGCACTTCTTTCAAGCGCCTGTTGAAAGCCGATACCGTCAATGAGTTGTGCTATGGCTGCCACGCCGAAAAGCGCGGCCCCTATCTGTGGGAGCATGCCCCGGTGCGCCAGAACTGCCTCAATTGCCACACCCCGCATGGCTCGTCGAATGACAAGCTCTTGCAGCAGTCGCGTCCGATGCTGTGCATGAGCTGCCACACCCGTCCGGGCGATGGCATGGCGCATGCCTTCCGCAACCCGATTCCGGCTGCCGGTGGCGCTCCGGCCGCCCAGATCGTCGGCCGTTCCTGCCAGAACTGCCACGCCCAGATTCACGGCAGCAATGCGCCCGACGGCAATCGCTTCCGCCGCTGATCGAGGAGAATGGACATGACCGGAAAAACGCACACATCAATCCTCCCGCTCTCGGAGAAAAAGGGAATGAGTCTTCCGCAAAAGAAACTGCTGGCCATCTGCGTCGGGGCTGTTTTCGCGCAGTGCGGCATCACCACCGAGGCCCGCGCGCAATCTTCCTTCGGCAATTCCGCCGCCGGCGCCGATACTGTGATGGGCAACAGTTACAACCCGCCGGGGCGCAGCAACATTTTCGTCGCCACGGAAGAAGACGGTTACGACACCGTGCGCCGCACGCCTTCAGGCCAGAGCTACGGGGTGCCCATTGACCGCTCCGATTTGCTGGCGAACAAGACCGAAAGCGGCTGGCTCTATTCGGGTTCCGTCGAAATCGGTCTGCTCGGCGGCAGACCCAACGCCAACTATTCCAAGTACCTCGAATACCGCGATCCGAAAAAGGGTCTTGGCATCAACTGGTTCGACGTTCAGCTTGAGAAGCCGGACTCGGCTTTTTATTTCAACGCCTATGGCGGCGGCGTCGACCAGAACGACCAGTTTTACGATCTGCAATTCGGCCGCTACAACGACTGGCGGGTGCGCACCTTCTACACCGAAATTCCGCATGTCTACAGCACCACTTTCAAACAACGCTATGTGCTGAATGGCAATGTTTTGCAGCGCACCGATCTCGGGGTGAACACCACGGCAACGGGGGCCGGCACGGCGCCCTTGGGCGAAGTCGACCTGGTGCGCAAGCGCATGGGTGTGCGCGGGGACTGGACGGCAATCGATTCGTGGAAATTCTTTGCCACGGCCACGACGGAAAAGCGCAAGGGCGAACGCCCCTTCGCCCTTCATGCCGATAGCGGCATCGAGGGCTTCGAGCCAATCGACCAGCGCACCAGTGATTTTTCCCTGGGCGGGAGCTACGTTCAGGGCAAGACGGCCTTCAACCTGAGAGCAGGCGTGTCGATTTTTCAAAACGACAAGAGCACCATCCAGGTGTCGAACAACGGCCTGGCGGCCACTGGCGCTGTTGCCGCGCTGGCGATAGATAACTACAGCCTTCCGCCCGACAACAGGAACCTCTTTGTCAAAGGCGATGGCCGCTACGAGTTCGATTTCTGGAACACCCGGCTGACCGGCGGCTTCTCCTGGAACAAATCGACCCAGGATGATCGCATCAATCCGGTGGTCGACCCGGGCAACGCCGTTGCCACGGCAGCCTGGCTCGGGGCCAATGGCTGCGGGATGATTCGGTGCAATTCCGATCTGCGTATTGACACCACCCTGTATAACCTGGGTCTCAGCACCGAGCCGGTGGACGCGCTCACCCTGCGGGCGGGCGCTCGCTACCTGAAGAACGACAACAAATCGGATCCCTGGATTACCTACAACCCGTATACGCAAAGGTGGTGGCAGCAAGACAACGCGGCGCTCACGGGCGCGTTGCCCAACAACGCCATTGCCGCCCTCAACAACAACCTAAGCCGCATTGGTCGCGCCCGCGAAGACAAAACGGTCAATTACACCCTCTCGGCCGAATATCTCATCGACAACAAGCAGTCCCTCGATCTGGCCTTCGAGCGTGAGAATATCGACATGACGGACCGGGAGCGCGATAGCACGCACGAAAACAAGTGGAAGCTCACCTACACCGGGCGCAACCTCCTGGATAACGTGACCCTGCGCGGCTCGGTCGAAAACGCCAGAAAGCGCGGCAGCGCCTACGATGTCAACGCGGGCGGCATGGGGCTTGCAGGCGCCCTGGATGCAATCGAGTACGCGAGAAATTACGGCTATACGGGGAACCCTGGTCTACTCGGTTACAGCATCGCAAATCTGGATTTCATGCTGCGGAATGGACTCCTCACGCTCAACACCGCCGCCAATGGACTCTACAACGCGACGATTTTCAATATCATGAACTTCCAGAAACTTGATATTGCCGACCGTGACCGCTTTGTATTCAATGGCCGTGTGAATTACTCGCCGCGTGAAGACATTGACCTTGGCTTGAGTGCGCAAATAGCCAATATCAAGTACCCCAAGAGCGATCAAGCCAGCGTCACCAAGGAAAGGCAGAACAGCATCAATTTCGATGCCAACTGGCAGCCTTCGGCGGAAACCCAGTTTGGGGCCTGGGTATCAAGGCAGACCAGCAAGACCCAGGCCAGGGAGAACAACTATGCCAACAATGATCCCCGCATCGCAACCAATCAGATGGCCAACTGCGGCAACCCGGCGGCGGTGACGGCTGTCACCTCCTATGCCATGCTCGCCTGTTTGTTGCAGAACTACGCCATACCGGGCCTGACCACGGCGGCCGATACCGATACCGCCACCAACGCGCTCGGCTTGACCTTGAGCCATGACCTGGGCTGGGCGCGGCTGGGTGTTTCCTACACCTACACCCGGAGCAAGACCGCCATCAAGCACAACTACCCCGCGGGCGCCTTGACCGCTGCGCAGCAGACGCTCTTTAACGCGCAGGGGGATTACCCCAGCATGATGACGCGCATGGATACGCTGGAGATCAATTTGGCCAAGGACTTCACCAAGAACCTGACCGGTCGCCTGATGTATCGCATGGACAAGTTCAGCAACAGGGATTGGCACTACGACTACCTGAGCGGCGCCCCAGACGGCACGTTCAATGGGCAGGGTAATTTGTTGTCCGACATGGGGCCGCAGAATTTCATTGTTCAGACTTTCGGCGCCTTCCTGCAATACAAATTCTAAGCATCCGGCCTTGAGGAGGATAAAAATTGAATAGCATTGAATTCAAATCGTCCCGGTCCGCGCTGCGGGGATGGGTCATGGCGGGCGCTGCCCTGTTGTTCGGCTTTGGCATGGGGGATTTCGCCCGCGCCGATGCCCAAACCACGGCAACGACCATTTGCGCCGCCTGTCACGGCGCGGATGGCAACAGCCCCATCGCGCCGAACTATCCCAAGCTCGCCGGCTTGCAGAAGGAATACATCGTCAAGCAGTTGAACGATTTCATCTCGGGCAAGCGCAAGAACGACACGATGACGCCGATGGCTCAGCAAATCGCGCCGGAGGAAATACAGGGCATCGCCGAGTATTTCAGCAAGCAAAAGTCGACGCGCGGTGAGGTGACGAGCCGCATGACGGCCAGCGCCGGCAAGGTGCTCTATAATGCGGGCAATGATGAAAGCGGCGTACCGGCCTGCATCGGCTGCCATCAGGCGAGAGGGGGCGGTTACCTGGGGCCGACCGGCATCTACCCGAAAATCAGTAATCAGCCGGCGGACTACATCAAGGATCAATTGAAGGCGTTTGCCGCCGGTCAGCGTTCCAACGATGTCAGCCGCTTCATGCGCACCACCGCCAAGCGTATGACAGAAGAGGAAATGGACGAGGTTGCCCAGTACTTGTCGACGGTGGGCGAGTAAGTCATAAGTTCAGGAGAAATTCGTGAAAAAAATTCTGACATCCATCATCGCCTTTGCCCTGCTGCCGCTGGCGGCGCAGGCGCAGACACCCGCGCCCAAGGCCTGGAACGAGCTGACGCCCGAGAAGGTGCAGGCCCTGAAAGCAAAGGCCGATCCCGCGCGCGGCGAGGCCGTTTTCGTCGCCTGCGTCGGCTGCCACCGCAAGGAGGCCACCGGCCGATCGAGCGGCGCTTATCCGCGCCTGGCCGGGCAACACGCGACGGTGCTCATCAAGCAGATGCTCGATATTTACTCCGGGCTGCGCACCAATCCGAAGATGAAGGATTACGTCGAAGATCACCTGTCCGATCCGAGGGATATCGCCGATGCCGCCGCCTATCTGTCCGCCCTGCCGATTCCGGCGGACGCGATCGGACGCGGGCCGGGCATCGCCGCTGGCTCGGGCAAGACACTGTATGACCGCGATTGCGCCCACTGCCACGGCAGCAACGGCGAAGGCGACGCCGCCAAGTTCTACCCGATGGTCGCCGCCCAGCACTACCGCTATCTGCTGCGCGAGATGCACTACATCCGCGACGGCGACCGCGGCAACTCCAATCCCGATATGGTGAAAGTCATCAAGCCCTATCACGAGGACGACCTCACGGCTCTGGCGGACTACATGTCCTCCCTGCCGCCGCCGAAGAAGTAAGCGTTTATCTCCCACCCAATATCAGCCTCGTCCCCGGAGGAGGGTATTGGGCTTTTTCTTTTGCGCCGTTGGGGTGAGCGTTGGGGTTCGCTTCGCTCACCCGCAACCTACATTCGTGCGCCTGTTTATAGGTTGGCGGTGAGCCGCAGGCGAACCCCAACATCAGGCCGTCCCGGATAACGAAAGCCGCCCAGCACGTCATTCTGCGCGTGTCATTCTGCGCGAAGTCGCAGAACGCAGAATCCACGCGGCGTCTGGATTCTGCGACTACGCTTCGCTTCGCGCAGAATGACGATGGAGGCCGTCCCGCAGCGCCAGACTTTTGATCGCCCACCCTATCCCTTCCCGCTGCGTTTGATTCGCTTCATGTTTCACCCAACAGCCAGGGCGCTGGGTTATCCTTCGCCCATGCCGTTCTCGAAAATCATGTCTGTGCGCGGGGGTTGGCTGGCGGCGGCTGTGCTGCTCGCCGCGCCTGCGGTGACGATGGCGCGTGACACCACGCCCGCCAACCCTTGGGCATTGCCAGAAAACAGCGAGGCGTATCGCGCCGAGTGCGGCGCGTGTCATTACGCTTTTCCGCCGGGCTTGTTGATTGTCGATGATTGGCTGGCGCTGATGTCCGATCTCGAACATCACTTCGGCGCGAACGCCGGGACGGAGCCGAAACAGGCGCAGGCGATTCGCGCTTTTCTGGAAAAAAACGGCGCGACCGATCGCAAAAAATATGCCAGTCAGGAAGAAGATTTACCGCGCATCACGACGCTGCCGTGGTTCATGCAGAAGCACGCGGGGTCAGCCAGCGTCGTGGCAAAAGGCCGCGTGAAGTCGCTGCTCGATTGCGCGGCCTGCCACAAAGGTCCGTAGCCGGACGCATGACGGGCGCGAAGCAGGCGGATTTACTATGGGTATTGCTGGCGAGCATGCAGCACACGCAGCACTTCAATGCAGGTCAACGCAACACGGTACACAACGATGTAGTTTGGATGGGCAACAATTTCCCGCGTGCCCGGCACTCGGCCAGGGCGGAACAGGTAGGGATGTTCTGGCAGCGGCCAGGTACTGGCCCGGAGGGCATTGCCAAGATGTTCAGCGGCCCAAGCGTCGCGCTCCCCCACGAACTCGATAATGGACAGCAAATCTTTCTCGGCTTGCGGCTTCCAGATGACTGGAAGCATTACTACGCGACCTTCTGGCGCTGTTTGGCCTTTGCCGCAGCGATAAGGGCTTCCATTTTAGCCATGACCTGATCGTGCGGGATGCCGGGGCGCGGGTCATCCATTGCTTCTTGCACCTTGGCGCGAAACCAGCGGTCATAGCTATCAGCCTGTTCCTGGGTATCGAACTCGGAAACGCGAGGATCCAGATGGGTTGCGTTGGTCATGCGGAAGTCTCCAAAGTTGTTAACCATGAAACCAGCGGGTTCGTCCCGAGTGTATTACTGCTTGCTTGCTTTAGCAAATACTGGCTATTCAAGCGCAATGCGCAGCGCGACGGTGGTTGCCCACGGGGCGAAGAAGGCCGACAGCGCGAGGCAGGCGGCCAGTAATGACAAGTGCGCCGTGGCGCCCAGTCCGCTGATGTGGGATTCGACGGCGCCGGCGCCGAAGATGAGCACCGGCACGTAGAGCGGCAGCACGAGCAGCGACACCAGCACGCCGCCGCCGCGCACGCCCAAGGTCAGTCCCGCGCCGACGGCGCCGATCAGGGAGAGGATGGGCGTGCCGAGCAAGAGGGCGATGACCAGCACGCCGAGGGCGTCGGCGGAGAGGTCGAACTGCAAGCCGAGCACCGGGGCCAGCAGCGCCAGCGGCAGGCCGGAGAGCAGCCAGTGGGCGACGATTTTGCCCGTCACCAGGACGCCGAGCGGCACGGCGGACAGGGCCATTTGTTCCAGCGTGCCATCGGCATGATCGAGCGCAAACAGGCGCGGCAGCGAGAGCATGGTGGCCAGCAGCGCGGCCACCCACAGCACGCCGGGCGCGATGCGCCGCAGCGTCGCCATTTCCGGGCCGATGCCAAGCGGAAAGAGACTGACGACGATGACGAAGAAGAAGAGCGAGGTCAGCACGTCGGACTTGCGCCGCATGGCGAGCAGCACGTCGCGCCGGATGACGGCGATGAAGGCGGCAGCGAGGTTTGCGCGGGCCATCAGTCGAGCCGCAGGGTGTCGACCCGCCCGGTGAGCGGCAGGTCTTGATGGCTGGTGAGCACGGCCATGCCGCCATCATTGAGATGGGCGTCGATGACGCCGCACAGATTGCTGACGGCCGCTTTGTCGAGCGCCGTGAGCGGTTCGTCGAGCACCCACAGCGTGCGTCTTTCCAGCAGCAGGCGGGTCAGCGCGACGCGGCGTTTCTGGCCGGCGGAGAGCACGCGCGCGGGCAGGTGTTCGCGGCCCTTCAGTCCCAGTTGCCGCAGCGCCTTGAGGGCGGCTTCGTCGCGGATGGTCTCGCCGGCCAGCGTGGCCGAGATGCGGGCGTTTTCGAGCGCCGTCAGTTCGTCCTTCACCGCGCCGGCATGGCCGCAATAGAGCAGTCTGCCGCGATAGTCTTCGGCCAGCGCGCGGATCGGTTCGCCGTTCCAGCGGATTTCTCCGCTGGCCGGCATGGACAGGCCGCAGAGGATGCGCAGCAAGCTGGTTTTGCCGCTGCCATTGGTCCCCTGCACCATCAGGCAGGCGCCGCGCTCAAGCCGGAACGACAGCCCGCGAAACAGGCTTTTTTCGCCGCGCACGCATTCCAGGTCGATGGCTTCAAGCATGAGGTATGAACCTTCCCCCCGCCCCCTTCCCGAGGAAGGGGGTGACGAGGGTTCGCGGGCTTCGCCCGCTCAAGAAATGAAAGGGTGGATTTTACCTGTTCGATGGGCCGAGCCGCAGCCTCAGCGCGGAGAGCAGGCGGAAAGGATGCAGGCTGGCGGGGTCGAAATGCGGCGCGTCGATGGCGTCGAGGGTGTTTTTCACCAGCAGGCCCAGGTCGGTGTCGCCTTCCATGAGCAGACGCCGGTTGAAGAACAGGGTGTCCGGGTCTTCCTCGCGCAGGGCGAGGGCGAGAAAATCCCGCGACTTGGCGGAGATGGTCAGGTCCGCCTGCGCGGCGTTGCCGGCGATGAGCGGGCGGAAGCCCTTTTCAGTCAGGGTGAATAACAGGGCCAGCCCGCCGTCGGTGACGCGCAGGCAGACGCGCTTGCCGGTCAGGGGCTGGAGCGCCTCGCGCGGCAGAATGCGGCCCAGGGCCAGATTGAGCGCGGTGACCAGCCCCAGCGTGTGCGGCAGTTGCGGCAGGCGCTCGTTCACGGCGCCAACGATGCGGGGCAGGGTGAATTGCGGAATGCGCGCGCGGCGCAAGGTGTCAAAAATATCCATGGGCGGCAGTTTAGCGCGTTTGGGTAGGCGTTTGTGTTGGGTCGATTTGGTCAAGCCCCGGCTTGCCATGCCAGAAGCCGTTGCAGGGGTCGGCGAGGCCGAGTCCGGCCATCCGGCTGCGCGCCGCAGGCGCGTCGAGCGCGCCATCGAGGCGGGCGCGGAAAATATCGATCAGCTCAAGCGTGTGGCGCGATTGCGGGCTGAGGCGGAGGATGTCGACGCCGAGGTCGCGCATGGCATCCACTTCGCCGATGAGGTCGTAGACTTTCGCCGACTGGGTCTGTATGCCGTTGAGATTGAGGAATGCTTGTTTTTCCCGCGTCTGGATGACGAGGCCGTCGGGAAAATCAATGCATTTGAACTGACAGTCGTCTTTTTGCAGATTGAAATGGCGGGCGGTGAAGCAGCGCGCCGAAAAAGCGAGCGGCAGGCGGCCATAGGCGAACACCTCGGTTTCCATGCCGGCGGGACGGTGGGTCTGCAAGGGGCGCAGGGCCGCGGCGGACATTTCCACCGGCATCACCCAGCGCGTGGCGCCCAGGCGGGCGAGCAGGGCGAGGGTCGCGCTGTTGAAGACGTTGAGGAACGGCCCGGCGACGAAAGGGCGTTTTCCCGCCGCCAGGAGGCGCACGGCGCCCATGTCATTGGCTTCGGTGAGGAACGCCTTTTCATCGACGATTTTGCGCAGGGTTTTCAGATCCGATTCGGATTCGATCAAAGTCTGGCTACAGAGGACGGCCTGTTTGCCGGCGGCGGCGAGTTTTTGGGCGATGTCCGCCCAATCCTGCACGCGCAATTCGTGCCGGCGCGCGCACACCGTTTCGCCGAGATAGACGATGTCGACCGGCGCCTGCGCAACGGCGTCATAAAAATCGAGCGCCTGCTGGCGCGGCCAGTAGTAGAGGAGGGGGCCAAGCGAGAGCTTCATTTTCCGGGCTTCATGTTGCAAATTTCATTTCCAGGGACGGTAGTACGCGCCGAGCGTGTGCATGCTGCCTTCGGACACCTTGTTCAGTTCCGCCATCCAGGCGTCGCGCACGGAATAGGTTTGCCGGTTGCGCAGCGCCGCGTCAACCGCTTCGCGCCACACTTTGGTGACCTGCGCGACATAGGCGGGGCTGCGCTGGCGGCCTTCGATCTTGACCGCCTTGACGCCGATCTCCATCAGCTTCGGCAGCAGTTCGAGCGTGTTCAGACTGGTCGGTTCCTCGATGGCGTAATAGGTTTCGTCATTGACCTCGAAGCGGCCCTTGCACAGCGTCGGATAACCGGCTTTCTCGCCTTGCGCGAAGCGGTCGATGAGCACGCCGTTCAGGCGCGCCTCCATGCCTTGCGAAGTCTGCTCGTAGCGCACGGCCTTGCCCGGCGAGCACACGCCGACGGTGTTGGGCGAATCGCCCGTGACATACGCGGAGAGCGCGCAGCGCCCCTCCACCATGACGCACAGGCCGCCAAAGCCGAACACCTCGATTTCAACCGGCGTGTGCGCCACCACATCCGCCACCTGCGCCATCGCCAGCACGCGCGGCAGCACGGCGCGCTGGATGCCGAATTCCTGATGATAAAAATTGATCGCCTCGTAACTGGTGGCCGAGCCTTGCACGGAAAGATGCAGGCGCAACTGCGGATGCTTCGCCCGCGCATATTCCATCAGGCCCGGATCGGCCAGGATGATGGCATCAATGCCGAAATCGGCGGCCTTGTCGACGGCGGCTGTCCAGCGGCCCCAGGTGGCGGTCTGCGGATAGGTGTTGAGCGCCAGCAGCACCTTGGCGCGGCGGTCGTGCGCGTAGCGGACGCCTTCGCGCAACTGCGCGTCATCAAAATTCAGGCCGGTGAAATTGCGCGCGTTGGTGTCGTCCTTGAAGCCGGTGTAGACGCAATCCGCGCCGTTATCCACGGCGGCTTTCAAGGCCGGCAGCGCGCCCGCCGGACAGACGAGTTCAAACGGTTTTTGGGTGAGCATGGTTGAAGCGGAATGATGTTGGAAAAAACACGCAGAGAGCGGCTTACTATAGCAGTTTTGAGCGGGAAAACGGATACCGGAAATAGGTCGGGATGGGGCTGGAAGCCCGACATCAAAAGTCTGGCGCTGCGGGACGGCCCATGCCTGCCCCCGCGAAGGCGGGGGTCGGGGTTCGCCTTCGGCTCACCGCCAACCTGTCGCCGGTTTTTCCGTCATTCTCGCGCCGGGGGGGAATTGCGCCGCGCGGTGCCGGAACGCTCATTCGGAGCGCAGCAGATCCGACAGTTCGCAGTCGAACACCGTCATCAGCCCTTCCAGCACGTCCTGATTCCAGTAACGCGCCTTGCCGTCGATGAGACGGCCCAACTGGGCGACCGAGATGGATACGCCCGCTTGTTGCAGTTGGCGAACCAGCTCCGATACCGAGCGCACGCCGCGCTCGGCCATCATCACCCGAACCCGCCAAACGATCTTTCTTCCCGGTTTGGAACGTGACTTTGCCATGGCGTCATTTTAGGGTAGTTGCGCATTTACAACAATATTTTTGCATCACATGCAAAAATATTGCAAAAAACATTTGACGGGATGTCATCCTTTTGGCAGACTGCGCGTTCTTGAGCAAGGCGGGATAGCGCAGCGCGCAGCGCGCCGGGTTCATACCCCGGAGGTCGAAGGTGCGAACCCTTCTCCCGCAACCACGAACATGATGATGGAAAGGACTATGAGCATTCAGCACACCCTGGCGGCGCGGCAGCCCGGAACGAACCGGCTCACGGTTCGCGTCGGCGCGTTGTGCCGCTTTGCGCCAACGGCGTCTACGCGAACGCTGAAACCCATCAATCATGCGGGCCTCGCCGGCGCTCATCTTCCGAGCCTGCCTTTCGGCTATGGCGGGGAGCGTAATAGCAGGCAATCCGGGAGGATGACCATGTAGTCATCCTGCGTAATCGAAAAGATTACGGTTCCAGACAAAGGAAGCCCGGATTGGCGAAAGCAGTCCGGGCTTCTTGCTTTTTGGGGCTGTGCAGCAGAAACAATTGAAATCTGTTTTGATGCGCACGAGCAAGCAAGGTGCATGCGCCCGGCTGTTAACCGGGATGGCGCCTGGTTCGATTCCAGGGTGCGCAGCCAAAGCGGATTTCCAGAAAAGGGGCCGTCCTGCGGCGCCAGACTTTCAACAGATCACGCTTGCGCTGGGCTGATTGGCTATGCCGCTTGCTTTGGGCGCGAGACCAGATTACGGAAGACGGTCCCAGCCGTCTTCCGCCAGAGTTTGCGGTAACGAAAGACAGGCCCTCGCCAGGCCAACCCCACCGCGCAGGGGAGTAAAACGCGCTGTCGGTGTCCGGGCGGCCCCCGGATGAAAGACAGCGGCCACGCGCGGGCAACGATTTACTGACGGTTTGCGTTCGTGACGGGACGCCAGGAGCAGGGAAGGATGTCCGAAGCCGCAGGCCGCTGGTTCGAATCCAGCCGGGCAGGCCAGCAGACCCCATTTCCGGATTGTTGCCTGATAACGTTTGAGGAAGACATCATGACGAAGCAGCACAAAATTTATTCTGATTTCATTGACGGCAAGGCGCTGGCGCAGTTTTTCAGCGCCCTGAGCCAGCCGTGGGCGGTGAAGGGGGCGCTGATGCCCGATGCCCACGCGGGTTACAGCCTGCCGATCGGAGCGGTCGTGGCGACGGAAAACGTAGTCGTTCCGGCGTGGGTCGGGTTCGACATTGGCTGCGGGATGCTTGCTGTGGAAACCACGTTTGAAACGGAAGCCGTGCGAGGCAAGGCGAAGGACATTTTCAACGCCATCTACCGCGACGTGCCAGTCGGGTTTGCGCACAACGCCAAAGCGTCTCAATGGGTGGCCGGCGAGGCGCTGCCGCGCTCGAACGCCTTGCAGGGCATCCTTGACCGCAAGGGCATGACCGATCTGCACTCGCTCGGTGGCGGCAATCATTTCATCGAGATTGGCGCGGATGAACGCGACCGCGTGTGGATCGTGATTCATTCCGGCTCCCGCAACCTCGGGCATTCCGTCGCTACGCACTACATGAAACTCGCGGCCGGTGATGGCCGCGCCCGGGAGGGGCATTATCCATTGAGCGTTGCGTCGGAGGCCGGACGGGACTACCTCGCCGATCTCGCTTTCTGCCTCGAATACGCGCTTGAAAACCGCTGCGGCATGGTGGCGCGTATTGAAAAGGCGATTGGCAAACAGGTGCGCGCGGGCAAGGTCGTGTGGGATTCGCTGATTAACCGGAATCACAACCACGCCGAGATAAGGGATGGCGTATGGATCCATCGCAAGGGCGCCACCCATGCCGAGGCGGACATGATGGGCGTCATTCCGGGCAATATGCGTGATGGCAGTTTCATCGTGCGCGGCAAAGGCAACCCCGAGGCGCTGTGTTCCAGCGCCCACGGCGCCGGGCGCGTCATGGGCCGCGCGGAAGCGAAGGCGAAACTCGATATGGGCGTCTTCCGGCAGGAAATGGAAGATCGCGGCATCCGCGCCCGTGTTGAGGCTGCGACACTCGATGAGTCGGCTTCGGCTTACAAGGACATCTTCGAGGTCATGGCGATGCAGCGCGATCTCGTCGAGGTGTTGCACCACATCAAGCCGATTATCAATATCAAGGGATAAACGCCCGCCAAGGCAAGACGGGCAAAGGAGATGGCAATATGCAAATTCTTGCGCTCGACATTGCGGGCACCCCGTTTCGCTGGCTCGACATTGAGCAGGCCATCGGCTACGCGGCGGCTGGGCGGGTGGCGTGGGAGATCGGCGAGCGGGAACTGGTCTTTCATGGCGGCACGCGCCGTTCCGGCGAGCGCAGCCGGGTTGCGCTGCGTCCGGTGATCGCGCTCGCCAGAAGCGAGGCGATGGTGCGTCACCTGCAAGCGCTGCCTTTGGGGCACGAGAACGCAATGCTGTTCCGCCGCGACCGGGACATCTGCGCCTATTGCGGCGAACGCCGCGACCGCCGCTTGCTCACGCGGGACCACATTTTGCCGCGGGCGCGCGCAGGCAAGGACATCTGGATGAACGTGGTGACGGCCTGCCGGCACTGCAATACGCGGAAAGGTTGCCGGACGCCGGAAGAGGCCGGTATGCGTTTGTTGTATGTCCCTTACGCGCCCTGCCGGTTCGAGCACTTTATCCTCTCGGGCCGCCGCATTCTGGCGGATCAGATGGCATACCTGGCCGCGCGGTTGCCGCCGCACAGCCGGGCTGCTTGAACAAATCCTAAGCGCCCGCGATGGTCATGTGGTCAATCAGGATGGAGCCGGTTTGTTTGGAACCGCGCACCAGCACATCGCTGCCGACGGCGGCGATGTTGCGCAGCATGTCTTTCAGGTTGCCGGCGATGGTGATCTCCTGCACCGGATGGCCGATTTCGCCGTTTTCGACCCAGTAGCCGCAGGCGCCGCGGGAATAGTCGCCGGTGACGTAATTGACGCCCTGGCCGAGCAGTTCGGTGACGAGCAGCCCGCGGCCCATGAGGGCGGCCAGGCCGGCCAGATCGCGCTTGCCGGGCCGCACGATGAGGTTGTGCGCGCCGCCGGCGTTGCCCGTGGTGCGCATGCCGAGCTTGCGCGCCGAGTAGACCGAAAGAAAATAGCCTTTCAGCATACCGGCCACGACCACTTCGCGGTCTTGCGTGGCAACGCCGTCGTCATCGAAGGGGCTGCTCGCCAGGCCGCGCGGCAGGTGCGGGCGCTCGCTGATGTGAACCTGCGGCGAGAAAACCAGGCTGCCGAGGCTGTCGAGCAGGAAAGAGGATTTGCGGTACAGGCTGCCGCCGGAAACGGCATGGACGAAATGGCCGATCAGGGTCGCGGCCAGCGGCGCTTCAAACAGCACCGGCGCTTCGCAGGTGGCGATCTTGCGCGCGCCGAGCCGCGACAGCGCGCGGCGCGCGGCGTATTCGCCGATCAACTCGGGTTCGGCCAATTCGCGGGCATCGCGGTGACTGCTGTACCAGTCATCGCGCTGCATGGCGTCGCCCTCGCCGGCGATCACCGAGCAGGACAGATAATGACGAGAGGATGCGTAGCCGCCCATGAAGCCGAGGCTGTTGGCGGAGACGAAATGCGATTGCTGGGCGGAGACGCTGGCGCCTTCGGAGTTTTTCACGTGCGGGCTGACGGCGAAGGCCGCCGCTTCGCAACGCCGCGCAATGTCAATGGCTTCTTCCGCCGGCGGCGTCCAGGGGTGATAAAGATCGAGTTCCCTTTCGCCGCGCGCCAGCAGTGCCGCCTCGGGCAATCCGGCGGCCTCGTCCGGCGCGGTGAAGCGGGCGATGGAGAGCGCGGCGTCCACCGTGGCATGCAGCGCGGCGCGGGAAAAATCGGACGTGGATGCGTAGCCGCGTCGCTGGCCGAGATACACCGTGACGCCGACGCCTTTGTCGCGGTTGTACTCGATGGTTTCAACGTCGCCGCAGCGCACGGTCACCGATTGGCCGAAGCCTTCGGAGACATCGGTTTCGCAGGCGCTGGCGCCGCGCGATCGGGCGTAATCGAGCACCGCCTGCGCCATGGCGCGCAAAGTGTCATGCGGATAACTGAATCCCTGGGAAGACATCGTGAATGAGGGCGAGGCAAAGATATAATCATACCAATGAAGACACTGGAAGATTCGGAAGATTCGGAATTTGATGCCGCGCCCGAGCGCCCCAGCAAATCGCAAAGAAAGCGCGACATGCTTGCCTTGCAGGAACTGGGCGAGGAACTGGCGGCGCTACCGCCGGCGCGGCTTGAGCGCATCGAGATGCCGGAAGCATTGCGCGGCGCGCTGCGCGAAGCGCAACGCCTGAGCAACAAGCATGAGGCGCGGCGGCGGCAAATGCAGTATGTCGGCCGCCTCATGCGCGATGCCGATCCGGCGCCGATCCGGGAGGCGCTTGACGCCCTCAAAGGCGTTTCCACGGCTGAAAATGCGCGCCAGCATCGTCTGGAGCGATTGCGCGCGCAACTGCTCGAAGATGAGGCGACGCTGACGGAAATCGGCGCCGCCCATCCCGGCGCGGATCTCACGCGCCTGCGCCAGTTGCGCCGCAACGCCCTCAAGGAGCGCGACGAAGGCCGCCCGCCGCGCGCCTTCCGCGAATTGTTCCGCCTGCTACGGGAAATGGAAAATGAATGACGAACTGTTGATTGGCCTGGTGTCGATTTCCGACCGCGCTGCCAGCGGCGTGTATGAAGACCAGGGCATTCCCGCCCTGCGCGAGTGGTTCGGCGCGGCGCTGGCCTCGCCCTGGCGGATGGAAAACCGCCTCATTCCCGACGAGCAGCCGGTCATCGAGCAAACCTTGATCGCGCTGGCCGACGCCGTTGGCTGTCATCTCATCATCACCACCGGCGGCACGGGGCCTGCGCCGCGCGATGTGACGCCCGAGGCCACCCTGGCGGTGGCGCACAAGGTGCTGCCGGGTTTTGGCGAGCAGATGCGGCAAGTGAGTTTGAAATACGTGCCGACCGCGATCCTGTCGCGGCAAGTGGGCGTGGTGCGCGGCGCGACCCTGATCCTCAATCTGCCCGGTCAGCCCAAGGCCATCAAGGAAACCCTCGACGGCATGTTCGCCGCCGTCCCCTACTGCCTCGACCTGATCGGCGGGCCGTACATCGAGACCAATGAAAACGTCATCAAAGCCTTCCGGCCAAAATCGGCGCTGCGGGTGAAATAGCGCGTGCGGGGCGGAGGGTGGAGGGTGGAGGGTGGATAAGGGGGGGGGGGCCGTCCGCTGGCGCCAGACTTTTGTTCGCCTGCGGCTGAACTGTGCGCCGCGCCCGAAATCAGGGCCGTCTCGCAGCGCCAGACTTTCGATGTTGGGGTTCGCTCCGCTCACCGCCAACCTACACCGGTTTTCCTGCCATTCCCGCGCTGCGCAGGGTAAATGCGATTGCCCCTCCCCACCCCCTGCCTCTCCCCTTGCGAAGGGGAGGCGCGACGCTCAAGGCGTAATCGCTACTTTCAACACGCCATCGCGCTGATTGGCGAACAACTCGTAGGCGGCTTTGATGTCGTCGAGTTTGTAGTGGTGGGTGACGAGCGGCCGGAGATCGGTTTGGCCCGAGACGATGACTTCCATCAGCCGGCGCATGCGGTCCTTGCCGCCGGGGCAGAGCGTGGTGACGATGGAGAGGTCGCCCAGGCCGGCGGCGAAGGCGTTGAGCGGAATGGTGAGGTCGCCCGAATACACGCCCAGGCTCGACAGGCAGCCGCCCGGACGCAGCACGCGCAGGGAAGATTCAAAGGTGTTTTGCGTGCCCAGCGCCTCGATGGCGACATCGACGCCGCGCCCGTCGGTGATTGCCATGATCTGGTCGACCGGATTACCCTTTTTGAAATCGACGACATGGGTGGCGCCGAGCGTGCGCGCGATCTCAAGCCGCGCGGGCACGGTATCGACGCCGATGATGGTGGTGGCGCCTTGCAGTTTGGCCCCCGCCACCGCGCACAGGCCGATGGGGCCGAGGGCGAAGACGGCCACCGCGTCGCCGATGCGGATCTTGCCGCTTTCCGCGCCGGAAAAGCCGGTGGACATGATGTCCGGGCACATCAGCACTTGCTCGTCGGAAAGCGCGTCGGGCACCGCGCACAGGTTGACCATGGCATCGGGCACGCGCAGATATTCGGCCTGCGAGCCGTCGATGAGGTTGCCGAATTTCCACCCGCCCGCAGCCTTGAATCCGTGTTTCGTATCGGGGCCGTCCTGCGCGCCGCAGCCGCACAGGCAGGCGTGGCTGTAGCCGCTGGGCGTGATGGCGCCGGCGATGACGCGCTGGCCTTCCTTGAAGCCCTTGACGCCGGCGCCGAGCTTTTCGATGACGCCGACCGGCTCGTGTCCCACGGTCAGCCCCTTGGCGACCGGGTATTCACCCTTGAGGATGTGCACGTCGGTGCCGCAGATCGTGGTGGTGGTGATGCGGATCAGCGCATCGAGCGGGCCGATGTCGGGAACCGGCTTGTCTTCAAGCTCAATCCGTCCCGGCTCGACAAAGACGGCGGCTTTCATCATTTTGGCCATGCGGGGACTCCTTCATTTTTGCGAGAAGATTTGAGTCCATAATTTTACAATATCGTTTCGCGCGCGGACAATAATTTTTACATTACGATTCCTGGGCCAGGACGCGCGCGGCCAGCCATTGCTCGACAAACTCCACCCCCCAGGCGACGCCGAAGCCGGTGAGATCGGTGCTCACCGCGCCCAGCCCGCCGCTACAGTTGGAGGCCGAGAGATCCATGTGCACCCAGGCCAGATCGTTGGTGAACCGTTTGAGAAAACGCGCGGCGAGAATATGGTCGGCCTCGCCTTCGGGGGCGCATTGTTTGATGTCGGCGACCTTGCTCTCCAGCCCCGCTTCGTAATCGGCGTCGAGCGGAAAGACGCAGACGCGCTCGCCGCTCGCCTCGCCCGCCGCCACGGCCAGCCGCGCCAGTTCCGAGGAGGTGGCGAACACGCCCGAATAGCGGCTGCCGAGGGCATACGCCATGCTGCCGGTGAGGGTGGCGAAGTCGACGATCAAGTCCGGCTTCGCGCTGCGCGGGCTGCCGCCGCGGCTGGCCAGCGTCAGCGTGTCGGCGAGCACCATGCGGCCTTCGGCGTCGGTGTGCATCACCTCGATGGTGGTGCCGTCGAGGGCGGTGACGATGTCATTTTGCTTGTAGGCTTCCGGCGAGAGATGGTTCTGCGCGATCGGCAGCCAGGCATCAATGGCGATCGGCATCTTGCGCGCGATCAGCGCCTGCATGAGGCCCAGCGCGACGGCGGAACCGTTCATGTCCTCGTGCATGCCGGCCATGTATTTGGCCGGCTTCAGATTGTGGCCGCCGGTGTCGAAGCAGATGCCCTTGCCGACCAGCGCCAGCCGCGCCTGCGCCTTTTGGGGCCGCCAGGCAAGATGCACGATGGCGGCATGGTCGGGCGCGCTGCCCTGGGCCACGGCGACGAAGGCGCCCGCGCCCATGCGGCGCAACTGGCGCATGTCATATTCCGCGAACTGCCAGCGCCGCTCGCGCGCCATCTGGCGCAGGCGCTTGCGATAGACGGGCGGCGTGAGTTCATTCGGCGGCATGGCCGTCAGCGTCCGGGTCAAAATATTGGCCTCGGCCACGGCGGCGATTTCGGCGAAGCCATTCGCGTCACGCGCGCCGTGGAGATGGATTTTGACCAGCGGGCGCGGCGCCGGTTTTTTCCTTTGCGTCGGCAAGCAGGCGCCGTTCAGCCAGGCGACATACAAAGCTTCGCGGGCATTTTCGCGCCGCGCCTCGCTGCTGCCGAATAATGCCAGCGTCAATTCGCGCGGCTGCTCTTCCATGAGCGGCGCCAAGGCGCGGCGCAGCACGCTCTGCCGCTCGAAGGCGCTCTTGCCGCCTTCGAGCATGACAAAGCTTGCCAGCCCGCCGCCCTCCAGATGGACGGTCACCGGCGTCTTGGCGAGACTTTCCGCCTTCATGCCGCGGCGCTTGAGCGCGGCGCGCAGCCGTTCGAGCGCGGGCACGCCGCGCAGGCCGTCGAGTTTTTTCACGAAAGGCAGCACCAGCACGGCGTGGGTGGCGTGTTCGAGCGCGGCGGCGCCGAGCGGGGCGGCGGTTTGAGCAAGTTTGGCGAGCATCATCGGGTTCCTATAAAATCCGCGTTGATTATATCCTTGCCTCCGAACGCGCCCTTTCATGCAGCCCTACCTCGACCTGATGCGCCACGTGCTCGCACACGGGCACCTGAAAAGCGACCGCACCGGCACCGGCACGCTGTCTGTCTTCGGCTGGCAAATGCGCTTCGATCTGGCGCAAGGCTTTCCGCTGCTCACCACCAAGAAACTGCACACGCGCTCGATCATTCACGAACTGCTGTGGTTTCTGCGCGGCGACACCAATATTCGCTACCTGAAAGAAAACGGCGTTTCCATCTGGGATGACTGGGCCGATGACAACGGCGATCTCGGCCCGGTGTATGGCTACCAATGGCGCTCCTGGCGCGCGCCCGATGGCCGCGTCATCGACCAGATCGCGCAACTCGTCGACGGCTTGAAGCGCAACCCGGATTCGCGCCGCCATATCGTCTCCGCCTGGAACCCGGCGGACATCGACAGCATGAAACTGCCGCCCTGCCACGCGCTGTTCCAGTTTTATGTCGCCGGGGGCAAACTGTCCTGCCAGCTCTACCAGCGCAGCGCCGACATCTTTCTCGGCGTGCCCTTCAACATCGCCTCCTACGCCCTTCTCACGCTCATGCTGGCGCAAGTATGCGGTTATCAAGCGGGCGATTTCGTGCACACTTTCGGCGACGCCCACCTCTACACCAACCACCTCGAACAAGCGCGCCTGCAACTGACGCGCGCCCCGCGCGCGCTGCCGCGACTGCGCCTCAATCCGGCGGTCACCGATCTGTTTGCCTTCCGCTACGAAGACTTCACGCTGGAAGGCTATGATCCGTACCCGCACATTGCCGCGCCGGTGGCGGTATGAGCGCGGTACTATTAACCTTCCCCCCGCCCCCCTTCCCAAGGAAGGGGGTGACGGTCGTTCGCGGGCCACATGTGGCCCGCTCAAAATAGATGAATATTCTCCAAACCACCTTCCCCCCGCCCCCCGACCCAGGGCTGGCTTTGCACAGCCAGCCCGCTCGGGCAGCGCAGAGCAGTGCTCTGCGAAACCCTGCCCTCGCCCCAAGGAAGGGGGTGACGGTCGTTCGCGGGCCACATGTAGCCCGCTCAGAGTAGATGAACATCCCCCCGCCGCGTCTCTCCCTCATCGCCGCCGTGGCCGCCAATGGCGTCATCGGCAACGGCAACGCCTTGCCCTGGCGGCTGCCGGAAGACCTGAAACATTTCAAGGCGCTCACGCTCGGCCATCCGGTCGTCATGGGCCGCAAAACCTTCGAGTCGATTGGCCGCCCGCTGCCGGAACGGCGCAACCTCATCGTCACCCGCAACGCGGCCTATGCCGCGCCGGGATGCGAGACCGTCGCCTCGCTGCATGCCGCGCTCGCCGCCTGCCGCGACGCGGATGAGATTTTCGTCATCGGCGGCGCGCAAATCTATGCCGAGGCGCTGCCGCTGGCGGCGCGCCTCTACCTCACCGAAATTCAAAAAGAATTTCCCGGCGACGCCCGCTTTCCTGAAATCGACCGCCGCGAATGGCGCGAAACCGCGCGCGCGCGCCACCGTTCCAGCGCGGGCCTCGGCTTCGACTTTGTCATATACGACCGGGCGGGCGAACAAAAGTCTGGCGCCACGGCACGGCACGGCGCGGACAAAAGTCTGGCGCCGCAGGACGGCCGTTGAGACGGCGAAGACAAAACGCATCCCGGATGATGGCAAAAACATACAAGCTGATCGGCGACATCGGCGGCACGCACGCGCGGCTGGCGCTTGCCGCGCCGGGCAGCGCCGATCCGCTTGCGGAAAAGCATTTCGCCACCGCCGATTTTCCCGACTTTGCCGCGGTGCTGGCCGCCTATCTTGCCGGGGTTGGCGCGCCGGTGACGAGCGGCTGTCTCGCGGTCGCCGGCCCCATTGAAGATACAGGCCGCCGCGCCCGTCTCACCAATCTGCCCTGGACGATGGATTGCGCCGCGCTGGAACGGCGCTTCGGCATTGGCCGCCTCGCCCTGGTCAACGATTTCGCGGCGGCGGCAATGGGCGTGACCGCCGCGCCGCCCGCGACCCTCACGCGCGTGCAGGAAGGCGCGCCGCTGAACAACGCGCCCCGGCTGGTGATCGGCGCGGGCACCGGCTTGGGCATGGCGATCCTCACGCCTTGCGATGGCGGCTGGCAAGTGCTGCCGAGCGAAGGCGGTCATATTGCGTTCGCGCCGCTCGATGAGCAACAGGACAGGGTGTGTCAAGCGTTGCGGCGCGAAGTCGGGCGCGTCACCGCCGAGCGCATCGTCTCCGGCCCCGGGCTGAGCGCGATTCACCGCATTCTCGCGGGCGTCACGCTCGATGCCGCTGAAATCACGCGCCGCGCCCTGCAATCCGCCGATGCGGCGGCGCGCGAGACGCTGAATGTTTTTTTTGCCGCCTACGGCGCGGTGGCCGGCGATATGGCCATGGCCGTGCTGGCCCGTGGCGGCGTGTATCTGGCCGGCGGCATCGCCGCCAAGTTGTTGCCCGCGCTTCCCGCCAGCCCCTTTCTTGCCGCCTTCAATGCCAAAGCCGAGCACGCGGCGCTGGCGCAACGCATGCCTGTCACGGTCGTCACGGATGCGTCGCTGGGCCTGCGCGGCGCGGCCTTGCTGGGGATCAGGGATCAGGGATCAGGAATAGGTTGCGGGTGAGCGTAATCCCTCACCCCCTGCCTCTCTCCCTCCCGCAAAGCGGGAGAGGGGAGGCATTTACCTCCTTCCCCCGCTTGCGGGAGAAGGTCGGGATGGGGGCTGGAACCCCAACACTCCCGCGCAAAAGGCTGGCGCTGCGGGACGGCCTGCAAAACGAGAAAATGCCGCCCGCCCAATGAAAACCCGGCCAAGGGCCGGGTTTTCATTGTCGGAGAGGATGGCACGGTACGCAATATCGCGTGCTACCTGCTGGCCACCTTACGGGCAATTTCCTGTTTGCTCTGCCGCAGCAATGCGATCTCGGATGGTTGCAGCATCCGCGGTACGGACAAGGTACCGAGCCTCTGATTCAGTAAGCGCGTCGAAGGCGTGACCGAATCTTTCTTGCCACCAGCGTTCGAGTTCTGTTCCATGTTTCTTTCTCAATTCATCGAGCGTGCGTTGTTCAAGGCGCAGTTTTGCCGAATGCGGTTTGCCTGTCAAGGCGACGGCGGCAATAACGTTACCCCCGTTTGACTCGATGTGACCGCGCAAATTGGCAAGCGTTCCGCCCATGCCAACGAAGTCGTCCACCATGATGTACTCCGCGCCGGGAAGAATGGGGCCATCGAATGCCGGTTGGCGCGCCAGCCGTGAGAATCCGTCTGCGCCGGTATGAGAAACGACATTGACTTGTACTACCCCGCTGTCTACCGGGCAGTCCAGATATTTCGCCAATTCATCGGCAAACACTTCTGGGATGGCATTTACGCCGTGCTTTTCATAGGCGTGAGCGCTGACCAGAATCGGATGATGACCACGCAGGAACGTGGAGAGCTTCTCGACTTGCCCGCGGTTGAGCGTGGCGTTGACCAAAAAGCTGGCGGCGACGGCATCACCGGTTTTTGCCTCCCAGTAAGCCGGATGTTGTTTGACAGCCGATTCGCCGGCATGTATCAGTGCGTCAGGAAAATTCTGCCAAGGCGTCCGCGGCGGTTTCATAAGGCAAAGTTCTCTCGAACGCTTATCTCAGCACCGCACCAGCACCAGCCCCGCCAGCGGCGGCAGGGTGAGGGTGAGGGAGGCGGGGCGGTTCATCCAGTGTTCATCGGTGGCGGTGAGCGGGCTGGCGTTGCCGAGGTCGCTGCCGCCGTAGTGGCGGGAATCGCTGTTGAA
>Ga0209628_10000574_pt1 | contig 22918 bp, 15 predicted proteins | sample TergutCu122P4_FD_187285 | JGI IMG/M metagenome (GOLD analysis project Ga0209628, IMG submission 187285) | Cubitermes ugandensis P4 segment gut microbial communities from Kakamega Forest, Kenya - Cu122 P4 (SPAdes) (version 2) | ecosystem: Host-associated > Arthropoda: Insects > Digestive system...
TGACCCGCCATACCAGACAGGTAACATCTCTAAATCAGCCGCCATCTTCTGTACTAAATAAGGTGGCGTATAGTGTGATTTCCCGCAAAAGATTTCCATCTCATGACCGGGATTAAATAAAAATAATTGTGGCATTAACTTACAGTTTTTTTTAATCTAAATTTTCGTCAATTGCTTCAATCTTTCTTACAATGGTTTCCATCTCTTCTTTTATTCGGGCAATTTTTTTGTTTAACTCTTTCAGCAATCCGTCGCCTCCTTTTGCAGAAATGAAGCCAATATTATTTTCATACGTTTGCAGTTCATTCTTCATCCGGTCGAATGTGCGCATCAACCTATCGCGCTCGTTATATAGTTTATTTTTCGAGCCATCTGACATGTTGTCGGCCTGAACGGCGCGCGTCTGCTGTCCCCGTCGGTCGTGTTCGTTCACTTTCAACCTTTCGAACTGTTTATCAACAGCCTCGCGGAATGATTGGTGAAGCTTATCTTTCTCTTTAAACGGCACAAACCCGATGGTGTTCCATTCGTTTATGTAGCCCTTTAATAATGTAACGGCCTGGTCGTCGGTCAATCGCTTGTCAATGGTTTTTATTTTTTCGATTACTGCAAGCTTCAATTCCAAATTTTCATTTTCTTCGGATTTATGTGAGTGTGCTTCTTTGCTTTTCCGTTCAAAGAAATAATCACAAGCGGCAATAAACTGTTTCCATAGCACATCCGAATACTTGCGTCCTGTATGCCCGATTTTTTTCCACTCGTTTTGCAGTTCGACAAATTCCTTTGCAGTTTCTTTCCAATTGTCACTGTTTTTCAAGGATTCGGCTTTTTCAACAAGCGCCTTTTTCAAGTCGTAATTCTGGTCTATTTCCTTCTTGATTGTTTTATAAAACTCCATTTTCTTGTTGAAAAAATTATTGGAAGCGGTACGGAAGCGTTCCGATACCTTACTGTTCTGTCGCTTGGATGCAAAGCCTGTTGAGCGCCATTTAGCCTGTAAGGACTTCACTTTCTCGGTCTTTTTTTCCCAATCCTTTAAGGTTTTAATCGCCGAAAAATCTATCCCTTCTAACTCCTTGCATATCGCGTCTTTACGTTTGAAGTTTTTTTCTTCCTGCCCTTTCAGGTCATCGTAATAATTCTGCTGTCGTTTATTTACTGCCGCTGAGGCTTCTTTAAAACGCTCCCAGATTGAATTCCTGTACTCTTTTGAAACAGGACCAATTTCACGCCATTGTTGATGTAGTTTTTGCAATTGATGAAATGCGGAAATAACATCAGGTTCGGCTGCCAACCGCTCAACCGTTTCGCAAAGAACCGTTTTCATTTCGAGGTTTTTCTTGAAATCATATTCCCTGAACTGGTTATTAATCTTTACTATGTCGTAAAACCGCTCATTATACAGTTGATAATTACGCCACAACTCCCTTGAGTACTCTTGCGGTATCAGTTTTATTTCTTTCCATTTACGTTGAATTTCGCGAAACTCTCTATATCGCTTGTTGAAATCATCCTGGCTCTCTGTCAGAATCTTGAGCCGCTCTATCAAGTGTTGTTTGATAATCAAATTTGTCTCCTTTTGCCGTTCTTCATCAACGACCATGGTAGCTCTTTTTTCCTTAAATTCGGCTAATAGCGCTTTGAACTGTGCCTCTGTCTCATCTTTCGGAGTTATAAAATCCTTCTCATCGCCTCCGCTTTCCAGGAACTCTTTCTTTTTCGCCTCTATTTCGGAGCGTCGCAATCGGTAGTAGGTCTGTTTGAGCGTATCCACTTCGTTACGGTGATACTTTTTCGGCGCTTCAATGAGTTGTCTTAATTGTTCAAATATATCGTCCTTGGATTTTTTTGTCGGATCATTGGTTGATTTTTCATACGAAGTTTCTATTTCGTCTGCTTCCTCACTTTCCTCTTCCTCTTCGGCTGTCTCATCCGGCTCATCGCTTGGGTATTCGTCTTCAAAGGCCATTTCATCCGCTTCGTAATCTGTATCGGTTAATGCTACCTCCTCAATTTCTGAATAGACCTCATCTAATGCGTCTTCCGCTAAGTTATCTTCCATCAGGAAATCGTCCAATTGAACATCCGCTATCGATGCTGCATCTTCCTGTTCGGGTTCTTCCAATGCAGATTCTACCGGGTCGGAAACCGCTTCCAACACGGCTTCACCGGTCTTGAAGACGGCTTCCAAGATAGCTTCTTCGGGTTCAATTACTTCCGGCTCAACTTCCTCCGGGACGATTTCTTCCGTTACAATTATTTCTTCCGATACCTCTGTAACAGAACCATCAACCGAAATAATATCTTCACTTGAAGATGTATCGTCCGGACTAACTGCCGATTCCAACGCTGTTTCAACCGGATTCTCTGCCGGCGCTTTAGATGTTTCCAATTTACCTGTCTCTTCGATTAGTTCTTTTTCTAATGGTAAATTTGCTTCCTGAGTTTCATTCATAACCTTGTCAATTTTTTAATCAAGCAGGGAGTATACCCCTCTACAAAAGGTACAAAGTAACGGGTATTTTTCGGAATATCCAAAAAAACTAACAAAAAATTTGTAAATATTTTTTTCAAAAAAATTATTTCGTTGATTTACAGGTCGCTGATTTTTTTTCATTTTTTAAAAATTTTCATCATTAGGGCCAAAAATTCACTATTTTTTGACGCAACGCCGACCTCTCTTTTGAATGTTTTTTAAAAGCGCCGACAGCCTCCGTCTCTTTCACTTTTCTCCGTGCCTTTCTCTGTGCCCTCTGTGCAAATGTGCTAAAGATTACTCTGTATCTTTTTCAATCGCACATTCCGGATTTCGCCGGTCGAAAGGTATGTCCACAGCGTGAAACCGGTATCTAATAATCCGGGGCGTAAGTGAAGTGATTTACCTTTCGTTTCCAAGTCTACTATTTGATAGGTTCCTACAAAGGCTTCGATTCTATCTTTAGTGACTCGTAACTCAACGGGATACCATTGGTTATCGCGGAGAGAAAAAAACTGTGTGGTTTCGTTTTCTAAAGCATCATAACCGTCGATGCTTGAAAGGCCGTTCACTATGCCGCGCCATCCGCCAAAGATTAGTGAAGCGTAGGTGTCTTCGTAAGGAAACGACAGGGCCGCAAAGATGTCGTCCCCTTTTACCCGCCTTGCCTCGTATGTTACGATATAATCGTTGACAGGCAGCGCGTCGCCTACCCAGCGGACACCCGTCATCAATCCCTCTTCAGCCATTGGCAATACCAATACACCATTCTTTACGTAGGGCTTGCCCTCACCTCCATAATGAACACTTTCCCATCCCGACAGGGTCTCGCCGTCGAACAACACAATCCAACCATCCGAAGTTTCATGGTCGGCGGCCTGCTTGACCGTAGCCGATTGCTGCGGGTTGTCCTGCGAGTGGCTTCTCCCAAAAAGGGCAACTACTAACGCCGCCAATAGAATCATCTTTTTACTCTTTTTTGCTTTCATATCTGCTTATTTTATGTTGTTTGTCCTATATAAAAAAATCCCGGAACTCACGTTCGGGGATTTTCAGTAATGAATAATGAATAACGTTTAGCATTATGCTCTAGCTCTCGGGATGTTCCCGAGTTAACCGCATAGAAGCCTGAATTAACCACGTCAAGAAGACGTATAACCAATCGCCCTATCAGTGCATAGAAATCTATCCCTAGCACAACCGGCTCTCAGCCAAATAAATTAGATTTGAAGAAAATGATGACAACACGATGCCAAACTCTATTATCCTTCTTCATCTAATTCTAATCAAATGCAAAGGTAAAGACTTTTAGCGGACGAAAAAAATATTTTGCCATTTATTTTACTTTTTTTTTTCTTAAAAATTTTATTCTGCTGATATTTAGTGTATTAAAAAAATGTGATTTTAAAAAAAAATGAAAAATTAAGCTGAAAAATTGAATTTTTGCTCTATAACAAACGATGCTCTCTGCAAAAGTTGATTGTCTCTTCAAGCCCGGCTTTCAAGTCATATTGGGGTTTAAATCCGAGTTCCTGAAAAGTCCGCTCTGTCTCACATGCCCAGTTTCTTTGCCTCAATATTTTAAACTTATCCCTGTTGAGCGTCATCGGTTGCTTGCGTACCTTTCCCCGCATTTCGGATAATATACAAGCTATATAGCACATCCACAGCGGAATACGCATGTTTAATACAAAACGTTTACCAAGCAGTTGTTTGACGATTCCCACAAATTCGCTATCGGTATAAACATCCCCATCCGATACAAAATAGGTGGTATTGCGGATATCCGGATTTTCAAGCGCTTGGAAAGTCGCCACAGCCAAATCTTTAGCATAGATAAACGTTATCCGCTGCGGTTTAATGCCTGCTTTAAAATCAAAGCCGGCCTTTATGCTTATCAGCTCCATCAGATAATCTTTTTCACCTGGGCCATAAACACCTGTTGGACAGAGAATAATATACGGGAAATCGGGTTGCGCTTTTATAAACAGCTCGGCTTGCAGCTTGCTTTTGCCGTAAATGGTATCGGGTTGCTGTGCATCATCTATCCGTATGGGTCTATCTGATTTTTCAGCTACCGGCCCAAAACTGCTCAGACTACTCATCAATAAAAACTTTTCAGGGATATTACCGGCTTTTGCCAGCGATTCGACCAGCGTCTTCGTAAACAGTGCATTAACCTTATAAAAATCTGACATATAAAGCGTTTTAGTAAGGCCTGCATTATGAATAACATAATGCCATGGCCCAAATAAAGATGCCGCTTCTCGCAACTGATTGGTCAAAGCCGCTTCATCGTCATACCGCAAATCGATAAAACGGATACGTTCATCCGTCAAAAACGCACGGGAACTTCCCTGCCGAACCCCTGCCCAGACCTCATACCCGCGCTCTAAAGCTTCCCGTACCAAATAGCCTCCGATGAATCCACTCGCTCCCGTAATCAATATTCTCTTTTTTTTGTTCATAAATTTCTATGCCCTTTTTTTTGAATTATGCTCTGTGTATCACTGTGTCCTCTGTGTCTCTGTGCTGAATTATTCTGCATCTCTGTGCTGAATAAACATACTACAAATTATGCCTCTTCAGTATCCGATGCGGAAAATCCCCATGCCCAACGATCTCCACTGGACATAAATAGGTCTTCTCTAACCACTCATCCGACATATCCGAACCAGGATGATAATGTAGCGTCTCATTGACACAGGCGACATTTTTCACTAAGGGTAGCAATGTGCCTACATCGTGCGAAACAAGGATGATAGAAGTGTCTTTATTTATCCCGACCAATAATTCATAAAACTGTGATTCAAACTGTTTATCTACATACGTACTCGGTTCATCAAGGATTAGTAATTGCGGATGTGATACGATGGCGCGCGCAAGCAATACACGCTGCAGTTGACCGCCCGAAAGCGCGCCTATCGCTCGATGGGTATACGCTTCTAATCCTATCTGAACAATCATCCGACGTATTTGCTCTTTTTGTGTTTTCGTGAAATCTCTTAAACAGGGCTTCTCGCCGACAAGTCCCGATGACACGACCTCATAGACCGAAATAGGGAAACGCCTGTCAATTGGGTTGCTTTGCGGTAGATACCCTATTTTTAGGGACGATACCGGATAGCCGTTTTCAAAAAATGTTATCCTGCCGGAAGATGGCTTCATCAACCCTAAAATAACCTTTAACAACGTCGTTTTACCGCCACCATTCGGGCCGATGATTCCTAAAAAATCGTCTTTCCATACACTAAGCGATACCTCTCTTAGTACAAATTTAGTATCGTAAGAAGCGCTAACACTTTCTATTTCAATCAATTTCTCCATTTGTTGCCAGCGCTTTTACAATTCTTTTCATTTGTTCATCCCATATTGGGTCTAAGGGATTTATCATCACGATACGCGCACCTATCTCATAAGCAATCTGCTCGGCATGTTTCCTGTCAAACTCCATTTGTACAAATACCACTTTGACCTGGGCCGCCCGCGCTTCTTCAATTAGCTTTCGGATGCTTGCCGGCGACGGCTCTTTGCCATCTTCTTCCAAGCTGTATTGCGTCAGATTGAACTCTTCTGCAAAATAAGTCAATGCCGGATGATAGATGACAAAACCACGATATGTTAGCGATTCTAATTGTTTATGTAAATCCCTTTCTAACTGCTCTAACTCTTCCTTTAGAGACAAATAGTTTGTCTTATAATATTCCTCTCTTATAGGATTTAATGATGAAAGAGCCTTTAAAAAATTCTCCGACATAGCATAAGCGCCTGCAAACGAAGTCCATATATGCGGATCATCCCCATGCTCACAATGGCTATGCCCGCTCGCACTGATTTTTTTCACTTCGTAAAAAGAACTCGTCGTATCTAATCCGTGTGCCCCTATCTCCTCTTCTGACATCCCCCTAACCCCCTTTAAAGGGGGAATTGGTGATTCCTCCATCCCCTCCGACAAATCAAAGAACTGTGTGTCCGACTGATTGGCCTTTAGTGTTTTAATAAGAACCTGTTCAAATCCAAGTTTGTTGATATAAAAAAACGCTTCGCTCTTCCCCACCCTATGCATCTCCCGAAAAGTAGGGTCAAAAGTCTCCGGGCTACGTCCAACCGGTACCACTGAAAAAAAGGTATAGTCGTCGCCTGCAATCTTCTGCCCAAAGTAACACAAAGGCTCAATAGACACGGCTATCTCTTTCCTGTTTCCTTCCCTTGAACCCCCGCAACCCGCCATAGCAAGCGGTATTAATAAACAAACCGAAAGCTTCGTATAAAGTCGTTTTTTCCCTAAATAATGCACCGGATATAATACGGCAACAAATCCAATAGCCACTACCGTAATAAAAGTAATGAACACATCACTCCATTCAACTACAACCGGATAGGAATCCACAATAAATGTCCCGGCTGTCTCACCCAAGCGAATCAGTCCGAAATGCTGCTGTAACAAGCACAACCCAATTCCGATAATTAGCCCCAATGCAGCGCCTAACAGGGATATCATCCACCCCTCAAAAAGAAATATCCGATTAATGAGCCGGATATCTGCGCCCATACTGCGTAATTTTTTCACATCTTCTTCTTTTTCAATCATTAACATAGCAAGCGAACCTAATACATTAAATAATGCCAACACCAAAATAAAGCAAAGCATAAAAAACGTCACCCATTTTTCTACTTGTGTGATTTTAAAATAATCCTCCTGTTGCTCAAAACGATCCTTGACCGTAAACCCATCACCTATCAGATTAAAAATCTTTCTCTTTACCGATGCTATATCTGCACCGGGCGTTAGCTTTATTTCGAGTGCTGTTACCTCCTTCTCATAATCAAGCATTTCGCGTAAAAGATCTATCGGAAAAAGCATAAACCCCTCATCATATACCGGCTGGTTGATTCGATAAACCCCTGCTATCGAGACATATTCCACGACCATAGAAGCTGTCACGTTGGCCATATTGACGCTTCCGAGACGAGGCGGCATGATAATTTCCATCGGATAGGCAAACGCAGGATTGACGCCCAATGACGCCGCTAGCCCCTGCCCTATCACTGCATAATGAATATCACCTTCGCGCAAAAGAAAGCTGCCGTCGATAATGGCCGTATCAATCGGTACCAACTGTCGAAACGTCGTATCTACTCCTTTCAGTACCGAAATCTCCTGCCGGTCGCCATAGCTGACAAGGGCATTTTCCTGAAGCACGCCACAAGCATGCTGTATCCCAGACATATTGCAAACTTTCGTAAAAGCGTCTGTCGTCGGATCAAACACTTTGCCTTCAATCGACTGAATTTTCAATTCGGGATCAAATACGCTGAAAATCGTCGTCGTAAGACTTTTAAATCCATTAAAGACCGATAGCGTACAAACCATAGCGATAGTCGCAACCACCACGCCAAAGACGGAGATGGCCGAAATTAGATTGACAACGTTATGCGATTTTTTCGCAAAAAGATACCTGCGCGCTATGTAAAAGGCTAAGTTCAATCGTCTATATCTTCAGTAGTTTGTCAATATTTTCAACATAGTCGAGCGAATCGTCTAAGAAAAACGCCAGTTCGGGTATCCGCCGCAATTGATTACGTACGATTTGACCCATATCATAACGCAGCGTCCTTTTGTTTTTCTCAATCGCCTCAAGCAGTTCCTTCCCCTTTTCCGAGGGGAAAATACTCAGATATACTTTCGCCAGACTCAAATCGGGACTCACATGTACCGCACTGACCGAAATAAGCGTGCCATGCGACATAGCCGTTTGCTTGCGAAACAGCTCGCCTAATTCTTTTTGTAACAACCGTTCAATCTTACTTAATCTTGTTCCTTCCATATTTATTATATTTTCCAAATAAGCGAAAGTCCGTCACGAATCGGGATAATTACTTTTTCTACCCTATCGTCATTTTTTATCTTTTTATTAAAATCCATTATACCTTTCGTCTGTTTATCCAAAACAGATAAATTCTCTTCCAAAACTTTCCCGTCCCATAAAGTGTTGTCTGCCAAAATCAATGCCCCTCTATGGAGGTCCGGAAAAATTATATCGTAATATCTGCAATAATCGCGTTTATCTGCATCAATGTAAACCATATCAAACGTTTCATTAAAAGTCGGAAAAAGTGTTTCTATCGCCCCCCAGAACATGCGAATTTTATGTCTGTGAGGCGATTGTTCGATAAATGGAACTGTAAAGGGCTGCATCTCATCATTTTTCTCTACCGTATAAATCAGCGCATCTTCCTCCAACCCTTCTGCCATCGAAAGCGTTGCATAACCTGTATAGGTGCCAATCTCTAAGACCCGTTTGGGTCGCATTATCCGACACAACATTTTTAGCAACCGCCCTTGAAGATGTCCAGCAAGCATGTGCGGATGCGTCAATTTAACATGCGCCTCCCGATAAAGCGCCGAAAGCAAGTCGCCTTCCGCATCAATATGCCCTAAAATATAATCCTCAATCGTCAGCACAACAATAGCTTTTTTTTGGTATTTAGAGTTACGAGTTAAGATGACATCTCATAATTCATAATTCACAATTCATAATTGAACACTCTTAATTCCTAATTCCTAATCCCCTCTATCGCCAGCCTGTATGAATCCAATCCAAAGCCCACAATAACCCCTTTACATACAGCCGAGATAAGAGACTTGTGCCGAAACTCCTCGCGCGCATGTACATTTGATATATGTACCTCTATTACCGGAACGTCAACCGCCTGAATAGCATCACGTAACGCTACGGAAGTATGCGTATAACCGCCCGCATTAAGCACGATACCATCCAAAGAAAAGCCGGCTTCGTGAATTTTATTTATCAACGCCCCTTCCGAATTACTTTGAAAATATTGAATATCACAATCAGGGAAAATGGCTCGTAACTGTTCGAGATAGGCGTCGAATCCCAAACGCCCATAAATATCCGGTTCCCGCCGGCCCAGCAAGTTCAAATTTGGCCCATTAATTATAAGTATCTTCTTCATATCATATAAATATCTTACCTTTGTCGCTTCAATAAGACTGCAAAGTTAGCGTTTTTTTTTAAATAATCAGTCATGGCAAAAAAAGTTACAAGCATCATCGACAAATATACGGCTTATATCCGCTTAGAAAAAGGGCTTTCTGACAATACGGCGGAAGCCTATATCGACGACCTGAACAAATTATTGAATTATATCGGCAGCTTTCCCGACATCAACATCTTGAAGCTATCATACAACGACTTACAACATTTCATCGCACAATTAAGCGATATAGGCATTTCACGCCGCTCACAGGCGCGTATCATCTCAGGGGTCAAATCTTTTTACCGGTTTTTGCTAACTGAAAATTATATCGAATCCGACCCGACCGAGCTATTAGAAAGCCCGAAGGTAGGACAAAAGTTGCCGGAAATCCTGACCGAAACCGAAATAAACAACCTTATCAACTCCATCGACCTATCCAAACCCGAAGGACAGCGCAACCGCGCCATGCTCGAAGTCCTTTACAGTTGCGGGCTGCGCGTATCGGAACTCATTGGTTTGCAATGCTCAAACATCTATTGCGACGAGCAGTTTATCATCGTTAAAGGGAAAGGCAACAAACAACGGTTAGTACCCATTTCCGAAAAAGCCCTTAAAGAAATTGAATATTACTTGATTGACCGCATCCTGCAAAAAGTACAGAAAGGATTTGAAGACACACTTTTTCTGAACAGACATGGCCGCGCCCTATCCCGCGTAATGGTTTTTTATATCATCAAAGAACAAGCCCAGATAGCCGGTATCCATAAGACGATAAGCCCGCATACTCTTCGCCACTCATTCGCCACCCATCTATTGGAAGGCGGCGCCAACCTCCGCGCCATCCAACTGATGCTCGGCCACGAAAGCATCACCACAACCGAAATCTACACCCACATCGACCGCGAATTTCTCCGCAAAGAAATCATCGCCCACCACCCTCGTAACCGAAAACCCCAACTCCCCCTTTGAACTTTCCTATGAAAATCAAAAAAAGACTACAAAAATGAGTCCACTCCGAAAAGTATTTTTAACCACAAAGAACACAAAACTAACACAAATGACATAAAGAAAACAACCTGTTTTACAGCGATTTGTGTTCTTTGTGAATTTCCTTTGTGTTCTTTGTGGTAAAGTTTTTTGATTTTTCGGAGTGGACTCAAAAATAGATATAAAAAACGAATCTTCAAAATCATCGCTGAAAAAGCAGGTTGAGGAAATGTAGTCTCTGTGAAACTCTGTGCGGAAATATTGTCCCCTTACGGGTAAAGGAAATCGTTGTACGGGAATCGGGTAACGTGGATATCTTTTATGCGCTCATACATCATTCGCTTCAATTCTTCGATGTTCGTTTTGTTCTTGGCGGAAATAAAGATGCAACTGTCAGGCAATTGATTCATCCAGGTGGCCTTCAGTTCGTCAAGGGAAATATTTTCCTGCGTGCGCGGCGTCAGGTCATCTTCTTCCTTCGGTACAAAGGCAAACTTGTCTATCTTGTTAAAAATCAAGATGACAGGCTTGGGCGTTTTATCTATTTCGGTTAACGTATGATTGACGACCTCAATCTGTTCTTCAAAAGAAGGATGCGATATATCTACGATATGTAAAAGCAAGTCGGCATCGCGCACTTCGTCCAAAGTCGACTTAAACGATTCGATAAGCTCTGTAGGCAACTTCCGGATAAACCCAACCGTATCGGATATCAGAAACGGCAGATTGTCTATGATCATCTTGCGTACAGTTGTATCTAAAGTCGCAAACAACTTATCCTCAGCAAACACCTCCGTCTTGCAGAGCAGGTTCATCAGCGTCGACTTACCTACATTCGTATAACCTACTAATGCCACACGAACCATCTTACCACGGTTTTTTCGTTGCGACGACATCTGTTTGTCAATCTCTACCAATTCTTTTTTCAGTTTAGCAATTTTGTCCATAATGATTCGCCTGTCCATCTCAAGCTGTGACTCTCCGGGGCCGCGCAAACCAACACCTCCCCGTTGCCGCTCTAAGTGCGTCCAAAGGCGGGTTAGGCGTGGCAACATATATTGGTATAACGCCAGCTCAACCTGTGTTTTGGCATGAGCCGTTTGCGCCCGCTTAGCAAAAATATCGAGAATAAGATTCGTCCTGTCTAATATCTTCACACCTAATTCTTTCTCAATATTACGAATCTGTCGCGCCGACAGCTCATCGTCGAAAATGACAAGCCCGACTTCATGCTCAACGACATATTCCTTTATCTCCTGTAGCTTCCCCTTCCCAACAAAAGTTGTCTTATTGGGACAATCTAATTTCTGCATAAACTGCTTCACCGTTTTAGCGCCTGCCGTCTCGGCAAGAAACATCAGCTCGGCAAGGTATTCCTTCACCTGACGCTCATTTTGCTCAGGCGTAATCAACCCGACTAATACCGCATTCTCTGTAATCGCTCTCGAAATGATAAACTCTTTCATTGTTTTTTGCTCTGAAATAAAGGACAAACGTACAATTAAATTATCATTTTTAAAAATTTGCCAACCAAAAAGAGACTATAATAATAAAAAAAGGCGTACCTTAGCGTCTTCAAACAAGCTCAATTGGCATGGAAGAACTGGAAAAACTATATGTTCAACTTGTAGGTTCACAAGCTGATACAACACAGGCGCTGCCCTCTTTGTCGGGTTCGGGGCGCAGATATTTTCGTCTCTTAGGGAAAAAAAACATGATAGGGGTTTGTGGTACATCGGCAGAGGAAAATAATGCGTTTATCTATGTATCGGGTCATTTTCGCGGGAAAGGATTACCGGTCCCAGAAGTGTATGGCTGTTCTGATGATAAACTTTTTTATCTGCAGGAAGACTTGGGTGATACGACGCTTTTCGACACGATTGAAACAGGACGACAACGAGGTTTTTTTAACGAAGACAATCGCCGGTTGTTGCATCAGACGATTTCTCTTTTGCCTTCCTTCCAGGTGTCAGGCGCTCAAGGACTTGATTTCTCACAATGCTATCCTCAACCTGTGTTTGATAGCCGGACGGTTATGTGGGACTTGAACTATTTCAAATATTGCTTTCTGAAGACTGCCGGTCTGGAGTTTCTGGAAAATCGCCTGGAGGACGATTATGAAAAAATGTGTAAAATATTGCTGCAAGAACGCTCATTGACGTTTCTTTACCGCGATTTTCAGGCACGAAATGTGATGCTAAAAGAGGGCAAGCCCTATTTCATCGACTTTCAGGGCGGGCGGAAAGGGCCGGTCTATTATGATGTGGCCTCTTTTCTATGGCAAGCTAAAGCCAACTATCCGCAAACGCTCCGAGCTGAATTGCTGAACAGCTATATCACAGCTTTACGCGCATGGATGCCTGTGGATGAAAAAGATTTTCTTGCCCATTTACGGCATTTTGTGCTGTTTCGTATACTTCAAACGCTTGGCGCTTACGGTTTTCGGGGTTATTTCGAGGGGAAAACGCATTTCATCGAAAGCATCCCTTTTGCCTTAAACAACTTGCGGGAACTGTTAGAAGATGATTTCGTAGAATACCCGTACCTGTGTGAACTATTACGCAAACTGACAGAGTTCAAACAGCCCATTAAGCCAACTGACCTTGAAATAAAGATTATCAGTTTTGCCTATAAAATGGGCATCCCGGAAGATACAAGCGGCAATGGCGGCGGGTTTGTATTTGATTGTAGGGCAATTACCAATCCGGGTAAATATGAACAATTTAAGGCGCTTACCGGATTGGATGTGCCGGTTATCCGGTTCTTAGAAGAAGAAAGCGAAGCTACCTCATTTCTGCAAAATGTAAATAAATTAGTTGATGCCTCTGTGGAACGCTACCTAACACGTGGTTTTACAAGCCTCATGGTATGTTTCGGATGTACAGGCGGACAGCATCGCTCTGTCTATTGCGCACAGCAACTCGCGGAGCATCTTTTAAAAAAATATAAAGTAAAAATAAACCTGCTCCACCGGGAGCAAAATATAACCATCATTCGTAAGTGAAAACAGCCATGATTCTTGCAGCAGGGTACGGGACGCGCCTGAAACCGATAACCAACCAACGACCCAAAGCGCTTGTCCCCGTTGGGGGTAAGCCGATGATCGAGCATATCCTGCTAAAAATAAAAGCAGCAGGATTTACGCATGTCATTATCAACATCCACCACTTGGGAGAGCAAATCGCTAATTATTTATTAGCTAACAATCATTTCGGACTGAACATCGACATCTCGGACGAAAGTATGAATATCTTGGATACGGGAGGCGGTATCAAAAAGGTAAGCCATTATATTGATAACAATGAGCCTTTCTTAGTTCATAATGTGGACATTTTTTCTAATGTGGATTTACAGGCTATGTACCGGTCGCATACAAACACAAATGCGCTGGCTACCTTATTGGTAAGCCGTCGATGGCGCCCTCGCCAACTGCTGTTCAATAAAGAAGAACGGTTATGCGGATGGCGAAACCGTGAGACGGGCGCTGTCAAGTCCTCTATTCCGGATTTCAACCCCGCCTCCTATGAAGAATACGCTTTTGGCGGAGTTCACGTTATTTCACCGGAAATCTTTCATCTTATGCAAGATTGGCCGGAAAAGTTTTCTATTATCAGCTTTTACCTGTCGACCTGCGTCCAAAATCCTATCTGCCTTTACACCGAAGAAAACCTCCGCTTGATTGACGCCGGTACCACACCCGGAATCGAAGAAGCCGAACAATGGCTTTCTTGCCAAAATGTCAGATGAAAATAACGGCTTTATTTTTGCATTCATTCAAGTAAAAACTTTAATGATGAATTTTAATAATTTTACAATCAAGTCGCAAGATGCTGTCGAACAAGCTGTCAATATCGTTTCGCAGCATAATCAGCAATCTGTTGAGGCGATACACCTGCTTAAAAGTGTCATTTTGACAGACGAGAGCATCGTTCAGTTCCTATTTCTGAAACAGGGGCTCAACCTTCAAGGAATAAACCGGCAGTTAGACCGTAAAATCGTATCTATGCCAAAGGTGACCGGTGGTGAACCCTATTTTAGTAACGAGCTTAAAACGGTTTTTCAAAAAGCAATTGATTATAGTAGCAAGTCGGGCGACAGGTATGTGTCGCTCGAACATCTCCTACTGGCTTTACTGACCGAGAAAAGTTATGCTTCACAAATACTGAAAGACGCCGGTATGACCGAAAACGGTTTACGGGCGGCTATCGACGAATTGCGTAAAGGAAACAAGGTAACTAACCAATCGGCCGAAGATACGTATGACGCACTGAGCAAATATGCTGTCAACCTGAATGAAAGGGCGCGCTCTGGAAAGTTAGACCCTGTCATCGGTCGCGACGAGGAGATACGGCGCGTTCTGCAAATATTAAGCCGCCGCACAAAAAACAACCCCATCCTGATAGGCGAACCGGGCGTGGGTAAAACGGCTATCGCCGAAGGGTTGGCACATCGTATCATACGGGGTGACGTGCCCGAAAACCTGAAAAGCAAACAAATTTTTTCGTTAGATATGGGAGCGCTCATTGCCGGCGCCAAATATAAAGGCGAATTTGAAGAGCGCCTGAAAGCGGTTATCAACGAAGTGATACAGGCAAATGGCGAAATCGTGCTGTTTATCGACGAAATACATACGCTGGTAGGAGCAGGTAAAAGCGAAGGCGCCATGGATGCGGCCAACATACTGAAACCGGCTTTGGCAAGGGGCGAACTGCGGGCAATCGGCGCTACTACCTTAGACGAATACCAGAAATATTTCGAAAAAGATAAAGCGCTCGAACGACGCTTCCAAATGGTGATGGTGAACGAACCAGATGAGGCCGATTCAATTTCTATCCTGCGCGGACTGAAAGAGAAGTATGAAAATCACCATAAGATACGCATCCAGGATAACGCTATTATCGCTTCCGTGCAACTGTCAAACCGGTATATAACCGACCGCTTTTTGCCGGATAAAGCCATCGACCTGATGGACGAAGCGGCTGCCCGACTACGTATGCAGGCGGATTCTGTCCCCGAATCGTTGGACGAGGTGACAAGGCGGAGAGCACAACTTGAAATTGAACGCGAAGCCATTAAACGTGAAAAAGATACCCATCAATTGGAACAGTTGAACGCCGAAATCGCCAACCTGAAAGAGGAAGAAAAGAAACAGAAAGCGAAATGGCAAAACGAAAAAGAACAACTGAACAAAATCCAACAGATAAAAATCGATATTGAAAACCTCAAGTTTGAAGCCGAAAAAGCGGAAAGAGAAGGCGATTACGGGAAGGTGGCCGAAATACGCTACGGCAAACTGAAAGAAAAAGATTTATTAATTAACGAAACGCAAAAGAAACTGCACGAACTGCAAGGCGGAAAAGCGATGATCAAAGAAGAAGTGGACAGCGAGGATATTGCCGAAGTGGTAGCCCGCTGGACGGGTATTCCTGTCAGCAAAATGATGCAAAGCGAAAAAGAAAAATTGCTCCACTTGGAAGACGAACTGCATTATCGCGTGATAGGACAGGACGAGGCTATCCAGGCAGTGGCCGATGCGGTGCGACGTAGCCGTGCCGGACTACAAGACCCTAAACGACCTATCGGCTCGTTTATCTTCTTAGGGACAACAGGCGTCGGCAAAACTGAATTGGCAAAAGCTTTGGCCGAATACCTGTTCGACGACGAAAACATGCTGACACGCATCGACATGAGCGAGTACCAGGAGAAGTTCAGCGCCAGCCGCTTAGTTGGTGCGCCCCCTGGCTATGTTGGTTACGAAGAAGGTGGCCAACTGACGGAAGCGATACGACGCAAACCCTACTCGGTCGTCCTTTTCGACGAAATAGAAAAAGCGCACCCGGACGTTTTTAATGTCTTACTGCAAGTTTTAGATGACGGACGACTGACCGATAACAAAGGACGTACCGTCAACTTTAAAAATACGATCATCATCATGACAAGTAACATCGGCTCATTAATCATACGCGAAAACTTTGAACTACTGACCGAAGAGAACCGCGAAAAGGTGATTGCCAACACAAAAGCCGAAGTATTAGACCTGATGAAAAAAACGATACGACCCGAATTTCTGAACCGTATCGACGATGTGATCATGTTTACTCCGTTGAACGAAAACGAAATACGCCGGATAGTGGACTTACAGTTAGCTCTCATTCAAAAAATGATAGAGAAAAACGGCATCGTGCTGAAATTTTCGGAAGCCTCTCTCAACTTTCTTGCGGCCAAAGGCTATGACCCACTTTTTGGCGCACGCCCCGTAAAGCGTGTCATTCAAGAACTTGTCCTTAACGAGCTTTCCAAAAAAATCCTCGCCTCACAAATAGAACCCGGCTTGCCTGTTTATGTAGATAAAACCGATTATGGATTGATATTTGGCAGAGAATAGAATAGTTCGTATCTTGCGCCGTTTTTTTTAAACTTATAACTATGAATAAAGAGGATGATTTCTTGTACGACGACGATGATTCGGTCAAATTTATACGCAATTTTTTGCCCGAACCGGTAAAAAGCAAATTTAATGACGACGATATCAATTATATCGTTGATCTGATTTATGAGTTCTATGATTCAAAAGGTCTTTTGGAAGGCGACGATGATGATATCGTTGATATTGACATCGACGAAGACGAGTTGGTTGCTTTTATAATTCACAACGCCTTGTCCGATGGTATCGGCAATTATTCCGCCGAAGATGTCGCTTTGGTTATTCAGGGCGAAACGGACTATTGCGAATCGATTGGATTGTTTGAATAATTGAAAATCGGGACGATTGATTTAGGCGAATATCCGGTATTACTTGCTCCTATGGAGGATGTGACGGATTTGTCATTCCGGTTGTTATGCAAACAATTGGGGGCGGATATGGTATATACTGAATTTGTATCGAGCGATGCGCTGGTACGACATATCAATAAAACAAAGGAAAAGCTGAGTCTTGCCGTCGATGAACGACCGGTTGCCGTTCAAATGTATGGTAAAGAGGTGGCGCCAATGGTCGAAGCAGCGCTACTGTGCGAAGCGGCTAAGCCGGATATCTTAGACCTCAATTTTGGATGCCCTGTTAAAAAAGTGGCTAATAAGGGCGCCGGAGCGGGTATGTTGCAAAACATACCCCTGATGCTCGTTATAACACGCGAAATAGTGAAGGCTGTCAAGATTCCTGTAACGGTTAAAACAAGGTTGGGATGGGATCACAATAGCCGAATCATCGTCGAACTGGCTGAGCGTTTGCAGGACTGTGGTATAGCGGCATTGACTATCCACGGCCGCACAAGGGCGCAAATGTACACAGGGGAAGCCGATTGGACACTTATCGGCGAAGTGAAAAAAAACCCGCGAATGTATATTCCAATCATAGGAAACGGTGACGTCACTACGCCGGAGCGCTGCAAGGAATGTTTTGATAACTATGGCGTCGACGGTGTGATGATAGGACGCGGAAGTATTGGCCGCCCTTGGATTTTTCGTGAGATAAAACACTTCCTTCAGACCGGAGAGCACTTGCCTGCTGAAGACTTTTCATGGTATCTGAATATCTTGAAACGACAAGTGCAGCAAAGCGTTGAAAGGTTAGATGAACGACGCGGAATCTTACACATCCGCCGCCACTTAGCCACTACCCCGCTATTCAAAGGGATACCCAACTTCCGCCCAACCCGCATAGCCATGCTTCGCGCTGAAACCCTGCCCGAATTATTTGAAATTTTGCTCAACACAGAGAACACAGAGCTGTGACCGCACTTTGAATTTGCTCACCACCTTGGCACAAGTTTGTAGTTAAAGTCTATTGGCAGTCTTGTTTGAGTTCATTATACTAATAGAATGAATAGCTCCCCTTATCGCACTATAAAGGCCTTTTTGAATTGCCTGAGATTGCCATCCGGATGATATAGCTCCGCATAAAAGATATAAATACCCGGCAATAGTGGACTATTATCAATACCTTTGCCGTCCCAACGCAACTCCCCATCCTGCGCTATTAATTGATTGTTGGCTAATTCGGCCACTTTTTTACCATTCGTTGCATAAACCTCTGCACGACAGCGGAAGCCGGCTTTTGTTGTCTGATAGGAAAGGACGTAATAACCGAAGCCCGGAACATATTCAGGCGCATTGATAAAAGTCTTATCCTGCAAGTCAGAGTTCTTGTACTGTGAATTTTTGTAACTCGGAGTACCATATCCCACATCGGCAGTAGCAGATGTCCAGTTGGATGCGTCCTGTGAATCATTATTTGGGTCAATTCGTTCCAAAGACACACCTTTTTTATTTTTAATAGATGGGCTATGCCATTTGGTTGAATAGCTGACCTCATCAATGATGACCTGGTCGGTATTTCGGAACAAAACGATAGAAGCGCCATCGTTATTCAACGTGGGCAGTCGAAGCTCATAGAGCGATTCCGTAGAGGGCATAAAATAATAATCTGCCACTCCCGAAAAATCCTTTGTCAATACCACATACCCATCCGGTGAAATCGTCTCTTTTATCGAACTCAACGGATAATGTGTATTCAACGAACCATCCGTCTTCCGTACAGCAATAACTAAGTTCGTTAAAGTTAAAGGACGGTCAGAACGGTTATACAACTCTATGTATTCGCTTGCGCCGACAAACTGGTCAGGTAAAATTTCATTGATGACAATATCAAAAGGTTCTGCTATTTCCCATTCATTGATGTTGTTGCTCGGATTTTCCTGATTAGTTCCTGATGTAGGCGGAGGCGAATTGATTGCGCCGGGCGTTCCACCCTTTTCATCGGTCGAAACGTGCCATGAACCGTCATCTGCCCGCTCGTATGACTTACCTGCCTTAGCCGAAGGATAACTCATCTCATCGATTAATTCGCCTTTCGAGTTCATAATCCCAATTGTCTTGCCCGTATTAGCTAACGCAGCAGGGAAAGTGTTAATCCCAAGCGCCAATGCACCTTCCTCAACGAAAATGTCCCTCCCGTCGCGATAAAGTACAGCATAACCTCCTACAGGTAACTTCACTTCAGGCAATTGCGTATTCCTCCCATCATAAACAAACACCCATCCCTTTAAGGAAATATCATTTGAAGAAGCATTAAAAATCTCTACATACTCCGTTTGAGGAAGCATAGTCAAGCCCACGGGGTTTGCCATCACCTCATTTATCAATACATCGCCAGGCTGAGAATTATCATCAGCCGGAAGCTCGGATTCGTCCTCCTCGTCTCCAGAGTCCCCCGTGTCCCTCGAAACCACCGAATTAACCCCTCCCGGCGTCCCCCCCCTTTCATCCGTCGAATCATGCCACGACCCATCATCAGCCCGCTCATACGATTTACCAGCCTTTGCCGATGGATATGTCATTTCATCAATAAGAACGCCTTTAGCGTTTTTCAACCCGATAGTTTTACCGGTATTCGCTAAAGCAGATGGAAACTTATCAATACCAAGCGCCAAAGCCCCTTCTTCGACAAAAATTTCTCTGCCTGCGCGGAAAAGTACGGCGTAACTTCCTGCTGATAACTTAACATTCGGTAATATCGTTTCTTTGCCATCATAAATAAAAGCCCAACCGTTCAAGGATATAGCCGTATCCATGTTATTCTTAATCTCAACATATTCCGTTTCAGGGAGCATGGTCATCCCTATGGGATTAGCCATCACTTCATTGATGATAACATCACCCTGTTTAGAATTTTCTACAATCGGCTGACCCGTATCACTATCGGCTGTCGGGGGCGAGTTGAATGTACCCGGCGTACCGCCTTTTATGTCCGTTGATAGATGCCATGTCCCGTTATTGGCTCGCTCATACGACTTACCTGCTTTGGCAGCAGGATACGTCATTTCATCAATCATAACCCCTTTCGCATTTTTCAACCCAATTGTTTTCCCTATGTTCGCTAAAGCCGACGGGAATTTATCGATGTCCAACGACAAAGCGCTGTAAGCCACCGAAATAGCGCGACCGGCACGGTACAACACCGCATAACCTCCGGATAACAGTTCAACGTCAGGTAATGGCGTTGCTTTCCCATCGTAAATAAATGACCAACCGTTTAATGATATACACTCCTTTGAAGCATTATAAATCTCCACATACTCTGTTTCGGGAAGCGCCGTCAGGCCGACAGGGTTGGCCATCACTTCGTTTATCAACACATCACCGGGCTGCGAATTATCTATTATTGGCTTTTCAGGGTCGTCGCTTGGATTGGAACCGGGGTTGGATGGAGGCGGAGTGGGAGGCGGCGAATTGACCGCACCGGGGGTTCCTCCCTTTATATCGGTCGATAAATGCCAACTATTATCATCCGCTCGTTCGTATGATTTGCCTGCTTTGGCATTGGGATAAGTCATTTCATCGAGGATAACGCCGTGTGAGTTCTTTATTCCGACAGTTTTGCTAGTGTTGGCAATCGCCGACGGAAAGTTGCTGATGCCAAGCGCTATGGCGCCTCTATTTACGGAAATATTCTGACCGGCGCGATAAAGAACAGCATAACCACCTGCTTGCAAAACCGTATCGGGTAGTCGCGTATCTTTTCCATCATAAACAAACGCCCATCCATCGAGTGACCAATCGGTTTCGGAAGCATTATAAATCTCTATATACTCCGTTTCAGGAAGCATAGTAAGGCCCACAGGGTTTGCCATCACCTCATTGATTAAAACATCGCCGGGTTGGGACTTGTCAATATTGGGCGTACCGGGTGATGGGGGTTCCGAGTTGGCAGCTCCGGGCGTACCTCCTTTAGGGTCGGTTGATACATGCCAAGTGTCATCATCCGCTCGTTCATACGACTTTCCAACTCGCGCATTGGGGTAGGTCATCACATCGAGGAGTATTCCTTTCGAGTTCTTTAATTCGATTGTTTTGCTCGTATTGGCAATAGCTGCGGGGAAGTTGCCGATTCCAAGCGCTAAGGCTCCATCAGCAACAGATATTTCCCTGCCGTAACGGTAAAGAACGGCATATCCACCGGTCTGTAAAACCGTATCGGGCAGGCGTGTCTCTTTGCTGTCATAAATAAATGCCCATCCGTTGAGTGACAAATCATCTTCGGTAGCATTATATATTTCTACATATTCCGTTTCCGGAAGCAATGTCAGGCCAACGGGGTTTGCCATCACCTCATTTATCAATACGTCGCCGGGTTGGGATTTATCGTTTGTTGGAGTACCTGTTGACAATGGTAGCGAATTGACAGCGCCGGGCGTACCTCCCTTTTCATCGGTGGATACGTGCCAAGTACCGTCATCAGCCCGTTCAAACGATTTGCCTGGCTTAGCTTTCAGATAGCTATATTCATCGATGATTTCGCCTTTCGTATTTGTTATCCCGATAGTCCGCCCGTCATTGGCTAATGCCGCAGGGAACTTATCAATCCCAAGCGACAGCCCGCCTGAAGCCACCGTTATCGGCCGCCCCGCACGATAAAGAACAGCAAACCCACCGGAAGGAAGAACCACATCCGGCAAAGTCGTTTCCGTCGCCATATAAATAAACGCCCATCCTTTCAACGAAATATCGCTTTCAGAAGCATTATAAATCTCCACATATTCTGTCTGAGGAAGCGCAGTAAGTCCATTCGGATCAGCCATCACCTCATTAATCAAAACATCCCCCCTTCGAATATTATCTGTTGGACTATCCAGCGTATCCGTATCATCCCCAGTGTCCCCACCGTCTCCCGAATCCCCAGTGTCCCCACCTTCTCCCGAATCCCCAGTGTCCCCCGAGTCCCCCGAATCCCCAGTGTCCCCCGAGTCCCCAATGTCCTCACCGTCTCCCGAATCCCCAGTGTCCCCACCGTCCCCTGCCACCGAATTAACCGCCCCCGGCGTCCCCCCCTTCTCATCAACAGAAAGATGCCAAGTACCATCGCCAGCCCGCTCAAAAGATTTGCCGGGTTTAGCCTTCGGATAGCTATATTCATCGATGAGTTCGCCTTTGGTGTTTTTTATCCCGATAGTCCGCCCGTCATTGGCTAATGCCGCCGGAAACTTATCAATCCCAAGTGATAGCCCGCCTGAAGCCACCGTTATCGGCCGCCCCGCACGATAAAGAACCGCATATCCCCCTGCCGGAAGTACCACATCCGGCAAAGCCGCTTCGGTTGTCATATAAATAAACGTCCACCCTTTCAAAGAAATATCAGCTCCTGAAGCATTATATATCTCCACATATTCCGTTTGAGGAAGCAGAGTAAGCCCATTCGGATCAGCCATCACCTCATTAATCACAATATCCCCCCATTGAGATGTATCCCCAGACATATCCGGTCCATTTGGTTCATCCGGCTCATCATCGTCCCCCGAATCTCCCGAATCTCCCGAATCCCCAACGTCCCCCACCACCGAATTAACCGCCCCCGGCGTCCCCCCTTTCTCATCAATAGAAAGATGCCAAGTACCATCTTCAGCCCGCTCAAAAGATTTGCCGGGTTTAGCCTTCGGATAGCTATATTCATCGATG
>Ga0209628_10000575_pt1 | contig 22825 bp, 23 predicted proteins | sample TergutCu122P4_FD_187285 | JGI IMG/M metagenome (GOLD analysis project Ga0209628, IMG submission 187285) | Cubitermes ugandensis P4 segment gut microbial communities from Kakamega Forest, Kenya - Cu122 P4 (SPAdes) (version 2) | ecosystem: Host-associated > Arthropoda: Insects > Digestive system...
AGATGGTCAAGGGCATGGGCGGCGCCATGGACCTGGTGGCCGGCGTGCCGCGCGTGATCGTGCTGATGGAGCACGTCGCCAAGAAGAAAGACGGCGGCATCGACCTGAAAATTCTGCCCAAGTGCACCCTGCCGCTGACGGGCGTGGGCGTGGTGGACCGCATCATCACCGACCTGGGCGTGTTCGACGTGGTGGAAGGCGGCCTCAAAGTCACCGAACTTGCGCCGGGCGTGAGCTTTGACGAGACGCAGAGCAAGACCGGGGTGACGCTGCTCAAGTAACCCATCAATCGAGAACAACACCATGACCCTACTCAAAGGCAAAACCGCCCTTGTCACCGGCTCCACCAGCGGCATCGGGCTGGGCATCGCCATCGAGTTGGCCAGGCAGGGCGCCCACATCGTGATGAACGGCTTTGGCGACGTGCAAGGCCCCAGGGCCAGCATCGCCGCGCACGGCGTGCGGGTGGAATACCACGGCGCGGACATGAGCGAGCCGGCCGAGATCGAGGACATGATGAAATTTGCCGCCGCCAAATTTGGCGGCGTGGATGTGCTGGTCAACAACGCCGGTATTCAGCATGTGGCGCCGATCGAGCACTTTCCGCCCGAGCGCTGGGACGCCATCATCGCCATCAACCTAAGCTCGGCCTTTCACACCACGCGGCTGGCGATTCCGTACATGAAAAGCAAAAACTGGGGCCGCATCATCAACCTGGCGTCGGCGCACGGGCTGGTGGCGTCAAAAGACAAGTCGGCCTATGTCGCCGCCAAGCACGGCCTGGTTGGCCTGACCAGGGTGACCGCGCTGGAGCTGGCCGCCACCGGCGTTACCGCCAACGCCATTTGCCCCGGCTGGGTGCTCACGCCGCTGGTGCAAAAGCAGATCGACGAGCGCGCCGCGCGCGAGAGCATCAGCGTGGAGCAAGCCACGCGCGAGTTGCTGGGTGAGAAAGAGCCTTCGCTGCAATTCACCACGCCCGAGCAGTTGGGCGGTCTGGCGGTGTTCTTTTGCACGCCCGCCGCCGACAACGTGCGCGGCGTGGCCTGGGCGCACGACGGCGGCTGGACGGCGCAGTAACTTGCCGCGCGTTTTGCATAAAAACAGCCCTTGGCGCCCGCCAGTCAAGCGCAACACGCTATGAAAGTTCTAGCAAACGGACTGAGCATAGAGGTCGAGGACAGCGGCGGCCCCGGCGAGCCGGTGCTGCTTGTCATGGGGCTGGGCGGGCAGTTGATTCACTGGCCGGATGCGTTTGTGCGCACGCTTGCCGATGCCGGCTACCGCGTGCTGCGCTTTGACAACCGCGACGCCGGCCTGTCGCAATACATGACGCAGCGGGGCGCGCCCAATCTGGTCGCGGCGGGCCTGCGGCGCGTGTTTGGCCTGCCGCTGCGCTTGCCGTACACCTTGCAGGACATGACGCGCGACGCGCTTGGCGTGCTGGACGCGCTGCACATCGCCCGCGCCCACGTCGTGGGCATGAGTCTGGGCGGCATGATCGCGCAGCGCATCGCCATCGCTGCGCCGCAACGCTGCGCCACGCTCACCAGCATCATGAGCTCCAGCGGCGCGCGCGGCCTGCCAGGCCCGCGCCCGCACGTAATCCGGGTGATGATGCGCAAGCCGCGCGGCCACGGCCTGGAAGCGATCACGCGCTACTACCTTGACCTGTACCGCGCCATCGGCGGCCCGGCCTTTACCGCGCCGCAAGAGCAAATGCGCGCGCTGATCGCGCGCACCGTCGAGCGCGGCCACAACCCGCAGGGCAACATGCGCCAGATGGCCGCCGTCATGGCCGACACCACGCGCGCCGCCGAGCTGGCGCGCGTGCGCTGCTCCACGCTGGTGCTGCACGGCGACGCCGACCCGCTGCTGCCAATAGCGTGCGGGCGCGACACCGCGCGCCGCATCGCGGGGGCGCGCTTTACCGCCATCCCCGGCGGCGGTCACGACCTGGCCCCAGGCGCGTTTGACGAATTCGCGCGCCATCTGCTGCCGTTTTTGCGCGAGCATCCGTTTTCAGCATGACTGACCACACGCCTGAAAGCGCGCTGGGCAAACCAGCCACGTATGTCAGCCAGTACGACCCGGCGCTGCTGTTTCCCATCGCCCGCGCGCCGCAGCGCGCCGCGCTTGGCATCACCGGCCAGCCGCGCTTTTTTGGCGCCGACTTGTGGACCGCGTTCGAGCTGTCGTGGCTCAACCAGCGCGGCAAACCGCAGCTTGCCATTGCCCACATCGTCGTGCCGTGCGAGAGCACGCACCTGATCGAAAGCAAATCCCTCAAGCTGTACCTGGGCAGCTACAGCGCCACCCGCATCGCCAGCGCCGGCGAAGTGCGCCGCCGCATACAGGACGACATCAGCGCCGCGCTGTGGCACGGCGGCCCGGTGCGCGCCACGGCGGGCGTGCGGCTGATCGACCCCGGCGAATTCGACCAGCAGCCGCTGCAAGAGCTGGACGGCCTGAACCTGGATCGCCTTGACATCGACTGCAACCAGCATGAACAGCCAGCGCCCGAGCTGCTGACCGCCGCCTTCGACGAACAGCCGGTACAAGAAGTGCTGACCAGCCGCCTGCTCAAAAGCAACTGCCCCGTCACCGGCCAGCCCGACTGGGCCAGCCTGCAAATCAGCTACGCCGGCCCGCAAATCGACCAGGGCGCGCTGCTGCGCTACATCGTCAGCTACAGGCAGCACAACGACTTTCACGAGCACTGCGCCGAGCGCATCTTCACCGACATCTGGAGTCGCTGCCGCCCCGCCAAACTAACCGTCTACGCGCGCTACACCCGGCGCGGCGGCATCGACATCAACCCCTGGCGCACCAGCCACCCCGGCCCGCTGCCAGCCAACGTGCGCACCGCGCGCCAGTAAGGCGCACCGCCATGCCCAGCCCACGGCTAACCCTGTCACTGCAATTTGCCCGCTTCGACGGCAGCGCCGCGCACCGCGCCGCCTTGCCGCGCACCCACGTAACGCGCTGGCTGCGCGCCGCGCTGGGCAGCGGCGTACAAACGGCGGAATTTGCCGTGCGCATCGTCGGCGCCGCGGAAGGCCACAGCCTCAACCACGCATATCGCGGCCAAAATCACGCCACCAACGTCCTGACCTTCAGCTACAGCCACGCCCCGGATGTCATGGCCGACCTGGTACTGTGCGCTCCAGTAGTGCAACGCGAAGCCGCCGCAGCAGGCAAACCGCTGGCCGCCCACTACGCGCACCTGCTGATACACGGCGCGCTGCACGCGCAAGGCTGGGACCACGAAACCAGCCCCGCCGACGCCACCGCAATGGAAGCCCAGGAAACCGCTATCTTGGCCCGCCTTGGCATCGCCAATCCGTATCGCTGAATGCACTATTGAACAAATAGCTGCCAGCGCTTGTTATGCAATGATTTAATGGCATTTTATATTGCGAATCATTGTGCAACAAGCGTTGGCAGCTATCATAAATTGAGCAAACGCTGCAGGGGCGCAGGGCGATCGCATCTAAATTTTTAGAGCGGTTTCTGTTTTGTCATGAACACATCTGACCGTTCGGGCTGAGCTTGTCGAAGCCTGTTCTGAGCTTGCCGAATGGCCGGGGCGCAGGGCTTCGACAAGCTCAGCCCGAACGGGTTGTTAACAATTAAACAGAAACTGCTCTAGCGGCACTCTCCAACTTCGTCATTCCCGCGCAGTTCCCGCCTGCGCGGGAATGACGATGGAATTAGATGCGATTGCCCTGTATAGGGGCGAAAAATTTTTCGCCCTTGGGCGCTTGAAGAAGAGCCGCGCTCGAAGGACGCGCTGCGGGGCGAAAGATTTTTCGCCCCTACGGATCTGGCTGCGCTTGCCCAGCCGCCGCGACACGCAGCGGGATGGTTACTGGGCCGTCGTTGATTAGCGCTACTTGCATGTCGGCGGCGTATTCGCCGGTGGCTACCTGGGGGTGGGCGGCGCGGGCGCTGGCGACGAAGTGATCGTACAGGCGGCGGCCTTCTTCTGGCGGGGCGGCGGCAGTGAAGCTGGGGCGGTTGCCGCTGGTGGTGTCGGCAGCCAGTGTGAATTGGCTGACTATGAGCAGGCCGCCGCCGGTGTCTTGCACGCTGCGGTTCATCTTGCCTGCCTGGTCGCTGAAGATGCGCAGTTTGAGCAGTTTTGTCAGCAGTTTGGCGGCCACGGTTTCGTCGTCGCCGCGTTCGGCGCACAGCAGTACCAGCAGGCCGGGGCCGATTTGGCCGGTGATGCGGCCGTGCACGGTTACCCGTGCTTCGGTTACGCGCTGGATCAGGGCCTGCATGGCGTTTTCATGAGTTAGTCCGGGTGCAGCGGCTCTTCGCCGGTGGGCAGCACCTGGATGCTGGCGTGCAGGCCGGGGACGGCTTGGGCCAGTTCTTGCTCAAGCTGGGCGCGCAGCAGGGCGGCGCGCGCCAGTGTCCAGGTGCCGGGCAGGTGCATGTGCAGGTTGACGAAGTGGCGCTGGCCGGCGGCGCGCGTCATGACGTGGTCGAAGGTGACGGTTTCTTGCGCGCGCTGGCGCTCGGCTACCACGCGCGCCAGCACGGCGTCGATGCGTGAGCGGGTGTCCGGGTCGGCGGCAACGTCCATCAGCCCTTGCGATGAGCGCCAGAGCAGCCGCGCGCCTTCGCGCAGGATGTTAAGCGCCACGCCGATGGCCGCCAGCGCGTCCAGCCACAGCCAGCCGGTGAGCATGGCCAGCGCCAGCCCGGCGATGACGCCGACGGATGTCCACACGTCGGTGAGCAGGTGTTTGGCGTCGGCTTCCAGGGCGATGGAGTTGTGGCTGCGCGCCACGCGCAGCATGACCCATGCCAGCAGCCCGTTGAAGGCCGAGCTGATGACCGACAGCGCCAGGCCCCAGTCCATGCGCTCCAGCTGCTGCGGCTGCCACAGGCGCGGCAGCGCCGCCCAGATGATGGCCGCCGCCACGCCGATGATCAGGATGCCTTCGAACCCGGACGAGAAATATTCAGCCTTGGCGTGGCCAAACGGGTGTTCGTCGTCGGCCGGCTGCGCGGCCACGGTGAGCATGGTCAGGCCAAACATTGCCGCCGCCAGATTGACGAACGATTCCATCGCGTCCGACAGCAGGCCGACCGAGCCGGTCAGGTACCAGGCCGCGGTTTTCAGCCCGATGGTCAGCAGCGCGACCGCGATCGATACCGCCATCAGACGGCGCGGGGTTAGCCAGGGGTTGGTGGTGGTCATTGGCGGTCAAGCCAGCAGCAATCAGGCCAGTGTTATGCGCGCAAACTTGCGCTTGCCCACCTGCACGACGTAAGTGCCTGCTTGCAGCTTCAGCCCCTTGTCGCTGATGACGCTGGAGTCCACGCGCACGCCGCCGCCGTCGATCAGGCGGTTGGCCTCGCTGGTCGATGGCGCCAGGCCGGATTGCTTTAGCACCAGTCCTATGCCCAGTGCGCCGCCAGCGCCCGCGCTCAGGCGCACCGCGGCAATTTCATCGGGCACGCCGCCTTTGCTGCGCAGGGCAAAGTCGCGCTCGGCGGCATCGGCGGCGCCGGCGCCGTGAAAGCGCGTGGTGATCTCGCGCGCCAGCAGCACCTTGGCGTCCTTGGGGTTGCGGCCGGCGGCCACTTCTTTTTGCAGCGCCTCGATTTCGGCCAGCGACTTGAATGACAGCAGCGTGTACCAGCGCCACATCAGCTCGTCGCGGATTGACAGCACCTTGGCAAACATGGTACTGGCATCTTCGGTAATGCCGATGTAGTTGCCCTTGCTCTTGGACATTTTTTCCACGCCGTCGGTGCCTTCCAGCAGCGGCATGGTCAGGATGCATTGCGGCTCCTGGCCGTACTCCTGCTGCAAGTGGCGGCCCATCAGCAGGTTGAACTTTTGCTCGGTGCCGCCCAGTTCCAGATCGGACTTGAGCGCCACCGAGTCATAGCCCTGCATCAGTGGGTACAAAAACTCATGCACGCTGATCGGCGTGCCGGCCTTGTAGCGCTCGGCAAAGTCGTTGCGCTCCATCATGCGCGCCACGGTGTAGCGCGCGGCCAGCTCGATCATGCCGCGCGCGCCCAGCTTGTCGCCCCACTCGCTGTTGTAGCGCAGCTCGGTCTTTTGCGGGTCCAGCACTTTATAGGCTTGCGCCTTGTAGGTTTCGGCGTTGGCGCTGATCTGCTCGCGCGTGAGCGGCGGGCGCGTGCTGTTGCGCCCCGACGGATCGCCGATCAGCGCGGTGAAGTCGCCAATCAAAAAAATCACCGTGTGCCCCAGGTCCTGCAACTGGCGCAGCTTGCCCAGCACCACCGTGTGGCCCAGGTGAATGTCCGGCGCCGTGGGGTCCAGCCCCAGCTTGATGCGCAGCGGCTGGCCGGTGGCTTCGGCGCGCGCCAGCTTGCGCAGCCAGTCACCTTGCGGCAGCAGTTCGTCGCAGCCGCGCATGGTGACGGCCAGGGCTTCGCGCACGCGGTCGGTGACCGGATGGGCGGCGGTAGTATGGGCGTTGGGTGCCATTTATTTTTTGTAAATGCGGTGATGGAGCGGCTATACTTGCCGATCGGGCCGAGATTTTACCGGCCATGTTCCAGCCCCGTGTCCCAACCGTTTGGGATGTTTTTGACAGTACCCTTGATCGACACTCGCGCGTGAAGCAAGCACTGATTTCAGCCGGTCTGGCGGCAGCGGACTTTATCCACACGCACCCGCGGCACATCGCCGCCGTGGTGGCGGCGCTGATGCTGGGCAGCGGCGGCGGCGCGTATGCCGTGGCCTCGCTCGCCCCCACCGCGCCGGATGCGCCGCTGCGGCTGGTCTCCGAACCGGTCGCGCCAGCCACGCTGGCCGCGCAAGCCGAGCTGCTGGACACCCACACCTTCACCCTGTACCGCAGCGAGCAGGTGCGCGCCACCGACACGCCCGAGGCGCTGCTGGGCCGCTTGGGCCTGGCCGACCCGCAAGCGGCGGCCTTTCTGCGCAAAAACTCCACCGCGCGCCAGGTGCTGTTTGGCCGCGCTGGCCGCACCGTCACCGCCGAAGCCAATGACCAGCTTGAGCTGCAAACCCTGCGCGTGCGCTGGATCGACGCCGACGCGGGCGACAGCTTCAAGCGCCTGGTGGTAGAGCGCGCGGGCGGCGACTTCAGCGTGCGCATCGAGACCGAGCCCCTGACCGTTGGCCAGCGCATCGCTGGCGGCGTGATCCGCTCCACGCTCTATGGCGCCACCGACGAAGCCGGGCTGCCCGACGGCGTGACCAAACAACTGACCCAGATTTTCGACTCCAACATCGACTTCCATCGCGGCCTGCACAAGGGCGACCGTTTTTCCATCGTCTATGAAACGCTGGAAGCCGATGGCGAGCCGCTGCGCGCGGGCAAAATCCTCAGCGCCGAATTCGTCAACCGCGGCAAAACCCGTCAGGCCATGTGGTTCCAGCAAGAAGGCGCGGCCAAGGGCGAGTACTACTCCTTTGACGGCGAAAGCCTGCGCCGCGCCTATCTGGCCTCGCCCCTGGCCGTATCGCGCCTGACCGTCACCAGCGGCTTCGGGATGCGCAACCACCCGATCCTGGGCTACAGCCGCGAACACACCGGCGTTGACTACAGCGCCCCCATCGGCACCCCGGTGCGCGCCATCGGCGACGGCGTGGTGCAGTTTGCCGGCCTGCAAAACGGCTACGGCAAGGTCATCTTCATCAAACACCGCAATCAGCGCGACAGCACCGTTTACGCGCACCTGTCGCAAATTGGCGTGAAAGTGGGCGAAAAAGTCGCGCAGGGCGAAACCATCGGCGCCGTCGGCGTCACCGGCCGCACCACCGGCCCGCATCTGCACTTTGAGTACCGCGTCGATAACCACCCCCGCAACCCGGTCGAAATGCTGGCCGAGCAGCACGAAGCCGCGCCCATGTCACCGGCCGTCAAGGCCGCCTTCGCCAAAGTCAGCGCCGGCATGAAAGTCCAACTGGCGGCGGCCAGCGAGTTGACAAGCGGCGGCTACAGCTTTGAATGAAAGCCGTTTGGCGGCCAAACAAAAAGGGCGCCCGCTGGCGCCCTTTTTCAATGCAGGAAATGGCTTTTATTCGTCCACCGAAAAAGACGACCCGCAGCCGCAAGTAGTCGCCACATTGGGATTGTTCTTGATGACGAACTGCGCGCCCTGCAAGTCCTCCTTGTAGTCGATCTCGGCGCCGACCAGATACTGATAGCTCATCGCGTCGATCAGCAGCGTGACGCCGTTTTTGGTCATCGCGGTATCGTCATCGTTGGCGATCTCCTCGAACGTGAAACCGTACTGAAACCCGGAACACCCGCCGCCTTGCACAAACACGCGCAGCTTCAGATCTGGGTTGCCTTCCTCGGCAATCAGCTCGGCCACCTTGGCCGCCGCGCTGTCGGTAAAAATGATCGGATCGGGCATCGCGGTGGGGTGGTTGATCTCGGCGGCAACGGCGCTCATGGCGGCTCCTGCAAGGGTTGAAAGCAAAAAGTATATCCAAACGCGGCCTGAATTGTTCCATCAATGTCCTTGCGGCCGTGAGGGCCAATCCAGGAATTTCACAGATCCAGCGTCGGCTCGATACGCTGCTGCGCGCTTGCGGCTGGCTTGGCGGGCGGGGGCGGCGCATCCGGGTAATCAACGAACAACGCCGGTTCCGCGCCTGCGGCGGGTGGGACTGGCGTGGCAGCAGGCGGGGGCGTCAGTTGCGGTTGCAACTGGCCGGCGATTACCGCGCCGTGCTGCATTTCCAGCGTTTTGTAGCGCACGTCGCCTTGCACCTGCGCTTTGGATTGCAACTCCAGCCGGTCGTGCGCCAGCACCGGGCCGTTGACGATGCCGTCAATCACCACGTGGCTGGCGGTGACATTGCCTTGCACGCGGCCAGAGGAGCCGATCACCAGCACGCTGGGCTGGCTGCCTTCCTTGCCGGTGACGTGGCCCAGCACTTCGCCGTCGATGCGCAAGCCGCCAGTAAACACGCAGTCGCCATTTACGTGCATTCCGGCGCTGATGACGCCACTGACAACTGGTTGCTGCTTTTTGATGCCAAGCATACGAAAGCCTCCTTCGGGTAGACAGTTTTACCACGGCCATGAAAAAACCGCGCTGGCCAGGGTAACCAGCGCGGTTTTGCCGTGGGCGTTGCCAGGTCAGCGCTTGCTGAACTGCTTGCGCCGGCGGGCCGAGTGCAGACCGACTTTCTTGCGTTCCACCTCGCGCGCGTCGCGCGTGACGTAACCGGCGGCCGACAGCTGCGGCTTGAGCGCGGCGTCGTAGTCGATCAGCGCGCGCGTGATGCCGTGGCGCACCGCGCCAGCCTGGCCCGATTCGCCGCCGCCATGCACGTTGACCTGGATGTCGAAGGTCTCGGCGTGCCCGGTCAGTGCCAGCGGCTGGCGGGCGATCATGATGGAGGTCTGGCGGCCGAAGAATTCTTCGATCGGCTTACCGTTGATCGTGATCTTGCCAGCGCCTTTTTTCAGAAACACGCGGGCGACGCTGGTCTTGCGCCGGCCGGTGCCGTTGTTCCATTCACCAATCATTTGCGCGGCTCCTTAAATTTGCAGCGCCTTGGGCTGCTGTGCACTGTGCGGGTGCTCGGCTGCGCCATAGACCTTGAGCTTTTTGATCATGGCGTAGCCCAGCGGCCCCTTGGGCAGCATGCCCTTGACGGCTTTTTCCAGCGCGCGGCCGGGGTGTTTGGCCTGCATGTCGCGGAAGTTGGTCTCGCGGATGCCGCCCGGATAGCCGGTGTGGCGGTAGTATTTTTTGTCAAGCTCCTTGGCGCCGGTGACGCGCAGTTTGGAGGCGTTGACGACGACGATGAAGTCGCCCGTATCGACGTGAGGCGTGTAAATGGCCTTGTGCTTGCCGCGCAGACGGTGGGCAACTTCGCTGGCTACCCTGCCGAGCACCTTGTCGGTGGCGTCAATCACAAACCACTCGTGCGTCACGTCAGCGGGTTTGGCGCTGAACGTTTTCATGAGTTTTCTTCCTTGCTGGAAAGCGGTTTGGCAGGCCCTTTTCCACGGCCGGCGCTCCTCTGGATCGGGAGCCTCTTAGGTGGGATGAATGATTTCTTGCCGCGGGGCCATTGCGCTGCAAAACCAAACATTCTATCTGAAATGAGGGGTGTTATTCAACGTATCGGCAGGATCAATTGCGCGTTGATGTAACGGTAGGCATAGGCGTAGCCGGTGTTGACCGGCGTGTTGGTGTAGCCCAGGGTGATCTTGGCGTACCAGTTTTCGCCGCGCTTGGGCGATGTCCAGTTGAATTCGGCCAGCCGGGTGGGCGTCCAGCCGCTGTCGGAGCTGCGCTGGCGGCCGTAGCCAAGCACGGCGCGCAATTGGTGGCCGCCGTAAAAGCGCCGCAGTTGCAGCGTGGGCACCCATTCGCCGTACCAGCGCGGCGAGAAGTAGTCGTACTGGCGCGGGCGCGAATTGTGGAGCCAGCGCGCGCGCAACTGGGCGCTCAGGCCCCAGTCCTGCGACAGCAAATAACCCACGCGCGCCCTGACGATCGGGCGTGTGTTGCCGCCGGTGAAGTGCTGCCCGGCAAGCACGCCGGTGGCGCTCCAGCGCTGGGTGAAGTTGAAGTCTTCAGCCAGGCCGAGCAGGGTGTAGTAAATGCCGCGTTTGGTGCCGTCGCGCGTTTCGACCATGTCGCGTTCCAGAAACAGGTTGTCGCGGCTGCCGTCGGCGCGTTCACGGTAGATTTCGGCGTTGCCCAGCGCGGTATGGCTGTCGCTGCCGAGCAGGGCGTTCCACTTCCAGCTGGTGCCGTCGCCGTTGTCGTGGACATCGGCGTAGTTGAGGTACAGGCGGTTGAAGCTGGAGCTGAAACCGGGGCCGGCGTAGCGCGCGCGCTGCGCCGCCGCGCCCAGATATTGCTCGGGGTTACTGTAGCTGAAGTTGAACGCGGCCATGAGCTTGGCCGTATTGAAGCCATCCTTGTCCGACGAGTAGAACGTTTGCATGTCAACTGCGGTATCGGCCTGCGCCGCGCTGGCGGCCAGCGTGGCCGCCAGCAAAGCGGCGCGAAGTTTCATTTGGTGCCCCATGTCTTGCGCATCCTTAAAAATTCCTGGGCGTAGCCCCACACGCAAACCGGCTGCAGGATCAGCGAGTAAGCGGCCGCGAACATGGCGAAGTGGCCCCAGCGGTGGCGCTCGCCAAGCCCCTGTTCGTTGAACATGCGCGACTGTATCTCGAAGATCACGAAGTTCCACAGCGCGCCCAGCGGCAGCACGGCCAGCGTCATGGGGCCAACGATGTATTCGTAGCCGCACAGGGCCAGCACGATGCCGGGGATGAAGATGAAGGTGTAGGCAAAGTCCATTGGCAAAAACAGCAGGTTCCACCAGATGAACAGCGTCGTCATGCGCCGGTGAAACAGCAGCCGCCAATGGCGCTGGAACGCCTCGACCAGGCCGCGCGACCAGCGCTGGCGCTGGCGCGCGAACTGCTTGACCGATTCCGGCACGTTGGTGAAGGCGCAGGCGTCCTCGCAGTAGCCGATGCGATAGCCGCGCTCCAGGATCGCCCAGGACAGGACGATGTCCTCGCCCACGCACTCGGGCCAGCCGCCCACCGCCTGGAGCACCGTGCGCGTGTAGATGGAAAACGCGCCTTGCGCCACGAGCGTGCCGTGATACATGCTCTGCATGCGTTTGACCGCCGAGATGCCGTGGAAGTAGTCCCACTTTTGCATTCCGCACAGCCAGTTTTTATTGGCGTTGCGCACGAACACCGCGCCCGCGACCGCGGCGGTGCCCGGCGGGTCGCTCAAAAAGCGCTCGACCAGGCGGCGCAGCGCGTTGTGGTGCAGTTGCGAGTCGCCGTCCACGGTGATGATCAGGTTGGACGCGCTTTCGTCCAGCCCGTAATTGAGCGCTGCCGCCTTGCCGCCGTTTTTGGGCAAGGCGAGCACGCGGATGTGCAGGTTTTCGCGCTGCAGGGCGGCGGCGGCGGCGCGCGCGATGAGCAGGCTGTCGTCAACCGAGCCGTCGTCGATGACGATGATTTCGCACTGGCCCGGATAGTCCTGCCGCGCCAGGCTGACAAGCGTGTTGCGGATGTTTTCGCCCTCGTTGTAGCAGGCCACCAGCACCGTCACCGGCGGATGGCGTCTGGGCCTGATGCGCCGCGGACGGCGGTCCGACAAGATGGTGCCGATCAAAAACGCATTCATGAACCCGGGCAAATAGGCGATGAACGCGATTGCGAACAGGGCGGGCGCAAAGCCAATCACATCCGCCAGATCGTGCAGCCAGGGCAGCGAAAGCTCCACGCTCAACCACACCCAGGCCAGCGCGCAAATAAACACCAAGGCGTACTTCATGCGCACCGGCACATGCAGCCGCCGCACATCCTGGCGTGCCTGTCTGCGCCGCTCTTCCAACGACGCGGTTAATATCATTGTGTCGGACATCTGAAGCTATTTTTATCTGGCGTAACGAAGAATGCAAACTTGCCAATATGAATAATGAATGACTGATTGCAAATGCGTGTTACTAATTGGATACTAAAATTACTGTATTTTCGATATTCAAGGCCGAGTCAATGCAATCATTCCAGCGCAGGCGGGAATGCCGGTTCTTGAGATTGATTTTGCGGTGCCGTGCAAGCCGGGTGATGCGCATCTGGATTGGTACGCACCAACCGGCACTGTTACATATCAGGATTTATCAATGAATAGCAGCTACCCGTCTTTGCCACGGTTACACCCTGCCGCGCCGCAGCGCGCTGACAGCCAGCGCGGCCAGCAACATGCCGAGCGCGGCGAGCGCGCCATTGCCCAGTGCTGGTACCGCTGTTGATGTTGACGTGGCGTTGTATACGGGTGCGAACGCTACGCTGCCGCCAGCTCCACTTGTCGGCTCTCTGACTAACCGTTCGCCGCCAACGCCGCCTGCCGGGCCGGTGACAATGCTGATGGGCGCTGGCGTGGCCAAAATCGGGTTGGCCGCGCTTGAGTAGTAGCACGATGCGCCGCCACTGCCGCTGGTAGATGAATGGCCGCTTGGTGGCAGGTTTTCGTCCTCGCCGCTGGCGCCGCCTGTGCCTGCGCCGCCGTTGTAGCTGCCGCCGCCGCCGCCGCCGCCGCCGCCATCAATAGTCGTGCTGCCGCCTTGGCCATCTTGACCAGCGCCAGCCGCCGCGCAAGCAGCCGTTTGCACCAGCCCGGTGGCGTTGCCGCCAGCGCCGCCAGCCCACTGAGCAGAGCCGCCGCTGCCGCCGCCGCCGCCGCCAGCGCGGATTACCGTGCCGCCGACCGAGATGCTGGATGCGCCGCCGCCGCCGCCGCCTTCGCCAGAAAATGCCGTTGCGGCTGGCGGAAGTATGCAGTTAACCGGGCCGCCCTGGCCGCCCGCGCCATCGCCAGTGCCTGCCGCGCCGCCCAATGACGGACCAGTAGTGCAGTAGAACTCGTCGCCCTTCCCGCCGCCTTGACCTTCGGTGTAAGTGACTACTTGGCCAGGAGTGACGGCGATTCTGGCCTTGACGGTGGCGCCAGCGCCGCCAGCGCCGCCTGGGGCGCCGTTATCCCAGCCGCCGCCACCGCCGCCGCCGCCGGAAAGAGTTACATCCAGCGCGTAAACCCCGGCCGGCACGGTGTAAGTGGCGGCCCACGCCGGAGTTGCTGGCAAAACGCTTAGAGCTAGCGCGACGCCGCTCAAAGTTGGTAATAAATATCGCTTCATGAGAATATTCCTATGAAGAAAAAATGATTACATTAAAAAAGGCGAAAGGCTGAGTCTTTAGAACAGAATACGTGGCCTTGGGGAAAGATACGGCAGGCGGACATGGTCATCGTCGCATGAGCGTGAAAATCAGGCTTCACATCATGGCCCATTGAATTGTTCGAGTGCGTCCGTACATGCCGCACCCAGAATACATTGCATCGAACTATCGTTGGTCCAAGATCATGAAAAAATAGAAAATTATTTGCGTTATCTGTGAGATTTTTCACGGGTCTGTGTGAATTTTGCACAGTACACATAACGCTAGTAAGGTTATCTGCTACGCTGGGCGCTGCCTTGCGCGCCGTCTAACATAGACCAATGTTCAGCTACCGCCATGCTTTCCATGCCGGCAACCATGCGGACGTGCTCAAGCACGTTACGCTGATTGCCACCTTGCGCCACTTGATGCGCAAGGACGGCGCGTTGATGTTGATCGACACTCATGCGGGCGCTGGCATTTACCGGCTGGACGATGAGGCGGCGCGCACTTCGGGCGAGGCGCTGGCTGGCATTGCGCGCTTGCGGGCGCTGGCCGGGCCGGTGGATTTGGCATCAAACAAGGCTGTAGCGCCCGCCAGTCAAGCGCTGGCAGCTATCAATGGTGTAGCTGACGCGCTGGCTGATTATCTGGGCGTGGTGGCGTCGTTTAACCGTGCGTCAGCCGCCGGTGCTGATTGGCGCGTGTATCCAGGCTCGCCGCTGATCATGCACGCCTTGATGGTGGAGCCGCGGCGCGCCGCCGTGCATGACCGGCTCAAGCTGTTTGAGTTGCATCCCGCGGACGCCATGGCGCTGGCCGCGCACGTGGCGCAACTGCAGGCGGGCCGGCAGGTCAGTGCCGCGCGGCAGGACGGTTTTGTGGCGCTGCGGGCGCTGCTGCCGCCGCCAGCGGCGGCGGGCGGGCCGCGCCGCGCGCTCGCGCTGATCGATCCAAGCTATGAAATCAAGAGCGACTACGCCAAGGTGGCCGCCGCCGTGCAGGATGCGCTGGAGCGTTTTGCGACGGGCGTTTATCTGGTCTGGTATCCCATCATCGCGCGGCCCGAGGCGCACGCGCTGCCGCGCCGCCTGCAAACGCTGGCGCGCCAGGCGCGCCGGCCCTGGCTGCACGCCACGCTGCGCACCGGCGTTGCGCCGGGCGCGCGCGCGGCGGGCCTGACGGCCAGCGGCATGTTTGTCATCAATGCGCCGCATACGCTGAAAGCGGCGCTGGATGCCGCGCTGCCGCAAGCGCTGCACGCGCTTGCCGCCGGGCGCGGGCAGGGCTGGAGCGTGGAGTGTGGGGGCTGAATATTTGACTTTTCCCTTCCCAGCTGGGGGATGGCAGAGCCTGCCCCCGAACTTGATCGGTGGGTGGGGGCACGCAGCGCTGCGATGAGTGCTGTGCTGGCGATGCGCCGCCTGCCCACACCCCAACCCTGCCCCAGCGGGGGAGGGAGAAAACCGCCAGGGTATTTATCCCTGCACGGTCTGTTCGATGGCGCCGAAGATTGATTGGCCGGCCGCGTCTTTCATTTCGATGCGTACCACGTCGCCGCGTTGCAGGCTGGGCAGTTGCGGGCCGGGCAGCGGGCCGCTGCCGATGATGCTGCCGGCCGTCAGCGGGCGCAGGCGCGCGGCTTGCATGATGAGGTGGCTGAACGGCCAGCGCATCTGGCCTGCTTCGATCGGGGCGAGCTGGCGGGCGTTGACGGCCACGCCCAGCGCCAGGTGCACGCGCGTGTCTTGCCAGGCCGCGCCCAACTCGTCGGGCGTGACGGCAACCGGGCCGAAGGCGGCGGCGCTTTCTTCTTCCTCTTCTTCAGGCGCGGACAGGTGGATGCCGGCAGCCAGCGTCAGCAGGCGGATCGCGTCTTGCCCCTGCTCGGGCGTGGCGCCGGGCGGCACGTCGCCGGTGATGGCGGCCAGGCTGGGGCAAAAATTCAGCGTTTGGGCACTGGCCGCGCCGCTGATTGGGCTGCCCGCGCCCAGCAGTGCGTCGCTGGGGCGCTGGTGTGGCGCGCCGCTGGTTGGCGTGCCGCTCAAGCGCTGATACGCGCGCGGCAGCGGGGCCATGCAGTGCGCGGCATCGAACGGGAAGGCGTGGCGCGCCTTGCCGCCGCTGAGCGCTTCGTACAGGTCCTGCAATTGGGGGGCTATGAAGTTCCAGTCGTCCAGCGCCTGCTGCATGCGGCTGGCGATGCCGGTCGCATAATGGGCCGCTGTCAAATCGCGCGCGACCACCACCAGTTGCCCGTCGCGCGAGCCATCTTTATAAGTTGCCAGTTTCATGAATTTCTTGGCCCTTGATCCCGCCCGCCGCATGACCGTCGCCAGCACTGGCGGGCGGCGAAGGCGGGCCATTTTAGTGTGGATGCTTGCCGCGCTGGCGTGCCCGGCGCTGCTGGCGGGCGCGCCGGTGCGCGTGCCGGAATCGGCCACGCTGCGCTATCAGGTCAACGGGCGGGCCAGCGGCGTGCCGTATCAGGCCGATGCCGAGTTGCGCTGGCGCCGCCAGGGCGAGCGCTATGAGGCCCGCTGGTCGGTCGGCCTGCCGCTGCTGGGCAGCCGTGTGGAGCGCAGCGAAGGTGCGCTTGCGGCCAGCGGCCTTGCGCCCGAGCGCTACACCGAAAAGGCGCGCAAGGAGCGCAGCGCGTACTTTGACCTGGCTGGCGCGCGCATCAGCTTCAGCGCCGGTACGCCCGACGCGGCGTTGCAACCGGGCGCGCAAGACCGCCTGAGCATCACGATGCAACTGGCCGCGCTGCTGGCCGCCGCGCCCGAGCGCTACCCGCCGGGGGCGCAAATCACCACGCAAATCGCCGGCGTGCACGACGCCGAGCCGTGGACTTGGAATGTGCAGCCCGATGAGACGCTGCGGCTGGCCGGTCAGCCGCCGCAGCGCGCCGTCAAGCTGGTGCGCCAGCCGCGCAAGGAGCGCGACAGCCGCGTCGAGCTGTGGCTGGCGCGCGGCCAGCAATATCTGCCGGTGCGGCTGCGCATCACACTGGCCAATGGCGATATGGCCGATCAGCAATTGACCGCAGTTGAGCGCTGAGGTTTGCGCGGCATGTGCATGATTTTTGATAGCTGCCAGCGCTTGCCATACAAGGATTTCAGCATCATTTCAGCATAAAAACCTTGCTGAACAAGCGCGGTTTTTAGCGGCACGCTCCAGCTTCGTCATTCCCGCGAAGGCGGGAATCCAAACGGCGCATCCACTTAACCACGGCCCACTGGATTCCCGCCTTCGCGCATAGGCGCCTTCGCGGGAATGACGGCTTGAGACGCCTTGACTGAACCGTACCGCGCCTTGCATCAATGCTGCAATATCTTGTCCAGAAAGTCCCGCGTGCGTGGCTGGCGGTTTTCGGGGTGGCTGAAAAATTCGCCGCTGGCGCAGTCTTCCACGATGCGCCCGCCCACGTCCATGAAGATCACGCGGCCGGCCACCTTGCGCGCAAAGCCCATCTCGTGCGTGACCACCATCATGGTCATGCCTTCGCTGGCCAGGCCGACCATCACGTCCAGCACTTCGCCGACCATCTCCGGGTCGAGCGCGGAAGTTGGCTCGTCAAACAGCATCACCACCGGGTCCATGCTCAGCGCGCGCGCGATCGCCACGCGCTGCTGCTGGCCGCCCGATAGCTGGGCCGGGAATTTGTCCTTGTGCGCCGTCAGGCCCACGCGGTCGAGCATCTTCAGGCCGCGCTGCATGGCATCGTCCGCGCTGCGCCCCAGCACCTTGATTTGCGCCAGCGTGAGGTTTTCGGTCACCGACAGGTGATGAAACAGTTCAAAGTGCTGAAACACCATGCCCACGTGCGCGCGCAGCCTGGGCAGGTCGGTTTTGGGGTCGTGCAGCGGCACACCGTTGACGGTGATCTCGCCTTTTTGAAACGGCTCCAGCGCGTTCACGGTTTTGATGAGGGTCGATTTGCCCGAGCCGGACGGCCCGCACACCACCACCACTTCGCCCCTGGCGATGCTGGCCGAGCAGTCATCGAGCACCTGCACCGCGCCGTACCATTTGGAGACGTGTTTTATCTCGATCATGTTTTCTGGCATGTTCAATCCATTCATCAGGGGATGTCCAGGCGCCCGGCGCGCGCATGATGGAAAATCGCCCCTGTCTGCATTTTCAAGTCATTTGCCGTGTCCATGTCTCACCTGCCTGGCTCCGTTACCGATCATTTGCGCCCGCCCAACGACACGCCCGTTGACGCGCCCGAGGCCAGGGTGCCGCTGGATCATGTGCTGGTGCTGAAGGTGATTCCGCAGCCGCGCGACGCCAATTCCAACGGCGACATCTTTGGCGGCTGGGTCATGGCGCAGGTGGATTTGGCCGGGTCGGTGCTGCCCGCGCGTCATGCGCAGGGGCGCATGGCGACGGTGGCGGTCAACCAGTTCATCTTCAAGGCGCCGGTGCGCGTGGGCGATATCCTGTCGTTTTACGCCCGCATGGAGCGCATCGGCACCACATCGATGACCGTCAACGTCGGCGTCTACGCCGAGCGCCTGAACAATCAGGGCCGCCACATCAAGGTCACCGAGGCCACGCTGACCTACGTCGCCATCGACGACAACGGCAAACCAAGACCGGTACCCAATAAGCAAATTTGAAGCGCCAGATTTGCGGCCTGTTTGATTCAGGCCAAGCAAAACATAAAACATAGTTCTATACTGCCGCCAAGTCTGCGGCTTACGCTGGCTTGGCGCGCGCCTGCTTTCAAGCGCGCGGCGTTTTTCACATCCTTCAAGGAGACACATATGGCCTCAGAGCTGACACAGCGAATTCAGAACAATCCGCAATACCAGCAATTGACCAAGGCGCGCGACGGCTTCGGCTGGCTGCTGACGATCCTGGTATTTCTGGCGTACTACGGATTCATTGTGGTGATCGCGTTCGACAAGTCGCTGTTTGCCACGCCGATCGCCGAAGGCATGACGACCACCTGGGGCATCCCGGCCGGCATCGCCGTCATCTTGCTGACCGTGGTGGTGGTGGCCATTTACGTCAACAAGGCCAACCGCGACTATGACAGCGCCATCAAGGCCATCCTTGAAAAAGAGGTGCAGTCATGAAGCCGGCTTTCAAGACCGCCGCCGCCTTGCTGGCCGCCGCCCTGCCCGGCCTGAGCCTGGCCGCGGGAACGATTGGGGAAACCGAGAAACAGGCCACCAACTGGACGGCGATCATCATGTTCGTGGTGTTTGTCGGCATCACGCTGTTCATAACCAAATGGGCCGCCTCGCGCACCCGCTCGGCGGCCGATTTTTATACCGCCGGTGGCGGCATCACTGGCTTTCAAAATGGCTTGGCGATCGGCGGCGACTACATGTCGGCGGCGTCGTTCCTGGGCATTTCGGCGATGGTCATGGCCAGCGGTTTTGACGGGCTGATTTACGCCATCGGCTTTCAGGTCGGCTGGCCGCTGGTGACTTTTTTGATGGCCGAGCGGCTGCGCAATCTGGGGCGCTTTACGTTTGCCGACGTGCTGTCCTACCGGCTCAAGGAAACCCCGATCCGGATCTTCGCCGCTTCCGGCACGCTGGTGGTGGTGCTGTTTTACCTGATCGCGCAGATGGTCGGCGCGGGGCAGCTGATCAAACTGCTGTTCGGGCTGGATTACATGTATGCGGTGGTAATCGTCGGCGTTTTGATGATGGTGTACGTTTTGTTTGGCGGCATGACCGCCACCACCTGGGTGCAGATCATCAAGGCGTGCATGCTGCTGGGCGGCGCGACGTTCATGGCGTTCATGGTGCTGGCCCAGTACGGCTTCAGCCCCGAAAAACTTTTCTCCGCCGCGGTCGCGGTCAAAAAGAGCGATTCCATCATGGGGCCGGGCGGGTTTATCAAGGATCCCATCTCGGCCATCTCATTCGGCATGGCGCTGATGTTTGGCACCGCCGGGCTGCCGCACATTTTGATGCGCTTTTTTACCGTGCCTGATGCCCAGCAGGCGCGCAAGAGCGTGCTGTGGGCCACCACGTGGATTGGCTACTTCTACATCCTGACTTTCATCATCGGCTTTGGCGCCATCGTGTTCGTCAGCGCCAATCCGGATTTTCTGGATGACAAGGGCGCGCTGATTGGCGGCTCCAACATGGCGGCGGTGCACCTGGCCAACGCGGTCGGCGGCAACATGTTCCTGGGCTTCATGTCGGCGGTGGCCTTTGCCACCATCTTGGCGGTGGTGGCGGGGCTGACGCTCTCGGGCGCGTCCGCCGTATCGCATGACTTGTATGCCACCGTGATCAAAAAGGGCCAGGCCACATCGCAGCAGGAGCTGAAGGTTTCCAAACTGACCACGGTCGCGCTGGGCCTGGTCGCCATCTTGCTGGGCGTCGCGTTCGAGAAGCAAAACGTCGCCTTCATGGTGTCGCTGGCCTTTGCCATCGCGGCGTCGGCCAACTTCCCGGCGCTGATTTTGTCGATCCTGTGGAAGGGCTGCACCTCCAAAGGCGCGGTGATCGGCGGCTTTATCGGCCTGATCTCGGCGCTGGTGATGACGGTGCTCTCGCCCGCCATCTGGGTTGACACCTTGCACAACCCGGCTGGCAGCGCGCCGTTCCCGTACTCATCGGCGGCGATCTTCTCCATGCCGCTGGCGTTTGTGTGCATCTGGCTGATTTCGCTGTTTGACACCAGCGCCCAGGCGCAAAAAGAAAAGGATGCCTTCGACGACCAGAAAGTGCGCTCCGAAACCGGACTGGGAGCGTTCAAGGCGGCCTCGCATTGAGCCGCTTCCGCCGGTAGCCCCATGAACAGCAGCCGCTCCACGCAAGTGGGGCGGCTTCTGTTTTTTTTCGGATACGCTTGTCATTCCCGCGCAGACGCATGGACGCCAACTTGAAACTTTTTCTGACCGTTCGAGCTGAGCTTGTCGAAGCCGGGGCGCGAGGCTTCGACAAGCTCAGCCCGAACGGATTGGGCTTGAGTGAGCGCCTATGCGCGCAGGCGGGAATCACCAAGCCAGTTGAAAATTCATAGCTGCATGCCAAATCACCACCTGTTTTTCAGACACATTTATATCTCAAAAACAGGTTACGCTTGGGCACTTAGCTATCATTTTTGATTAATCGCACCATGACCGCCGCCCCCCGCTTCAACCTCTCGCATCCGCCCTTTAACCTGCTCACGCTGCAGGAAAGCTCGGCGCTGTCGGCCAGCGCCGATGTTTTGTTTTTCGCCGACGATCAGGAAATCCTGCCCGCCGGCAGCGCGGTCGATTCACTTTATCTGGTGATGAAAGGGCTGGTGCGCGAGATGGCTGGCGAGGACGTGGTGGGCGTCTACCGCGAAAACGAGGCGTTTGATTGCGGCGCCCTGGCCATCGGCAAAACCAACCACCGCTTCATCGCCCACGAAGAAGCGCTGCTGTGCGTTTTCCCCAGGCAGGACGTGCTGGCGCTGACCGCCAAAAACCCGGCCTTTGGCGCGCATTTTTTCGCCACCGTGTCCGACAAATTCGGCCAGTTGGCGCAAAAGCAGAACAACCGCGAGTGGCAGAACCTGTTCACCGCCAGGATCAGCGACGCGGGCATCCGCCCGCCAGAGTTCATCGACGCCGATAAAACCGTGGTGGACGCGGCGCGGCTGATGAAGCAGTTGCACCGCCGCTCGATCTTTGTGCGCGAGGGCGAAAGAATAGGCATCTTCACCACGGGCGACTTTCGCGACATCGTGGGCGAAGGCATTGCGGGCCACACGCCGGTGGGGCAGCGCGCGCAATTCGAAATGCTCAGTTGCGACAAGGAAGAACACCTGTTCGACGCGCTGCTGTTGATGACGCGCAAGAACCTCCAGCGCATCGTCGTCACCGAAAACGGCGCGCCCATTGGCGTGCTGGCGCAGGTCGATCTGCTCTCGTACTTCTCCAACCATTCGCTTTCCATCGCGCAGCAGTTGCAGACGGCCACCACCGTGGACGAGCTGGCCCGCGCCACGCACGACATGGAAAAGCTGATCACCACCTTGTCGGCGCAAGGCATGAAGATGCCGCAGCTCGCGCGCCTGATTCAGGTGCTCAACACGCAGCTCATGGCCCGCCTGTGGCAGATGGTGGCCTCGCCAGAAGTTTTCGCCGGCACGGCGCTGCTGGTCATGGGTTCCGAGGGGCGCGGCGAGCAGATCCTGAAAACCGATCAGGACAACGCGCTGATCCTGGCCGAAGGGCTGAACGAGCAAGAAGTCGAGCAGGCCGCCGCCCAATTCACCGAGCGGATGATTCAACTGGGCTACCCCTCCTGCCCAGGCAAGATCATGGTCAACCAGCCGCTGTGGCGGCACACCGTGCAGGATTGGGGACGAACGCTGCAAAACTGGGCCGGCCAATCGCAAGGCGAAGCGCTGATGAATCTGGCGATTTTTCTGGATGCGGAAACCGTCACCGGCCCCGCCGCGTGGCTGGCCGCCTGCCGCGCCGCCATGCGCGCCGGGCTGCGCGACGACGCCACCTGGCTGTCGCGCATGGCGCTGCCGGTGCAGCAGCAATTTCAAAACAAAAAGATGGAAGGCGGCTTTTGGTGGCAAATCCTCAACCGCGAAAAGAACGTGCGGCTGGACATCAAAAAAGCCGGTGTCTTTCCCATCGTGCACGGCGTGCGCATCCTGGCGCTGGAAGCTGGCATCGAAGTCAACAACACCTTCGAGCGCATCGAGGCGCTGGTATCAAGGCAGGTGCTTGAACCGGCGCTGGCGGGCGATCTGTCGGAGTCGCTGGCCTTTTTGATGCGCCTGCGGCTGGAAGGCGGCTTGGAATCGCTGCGCGAGCAAAAACCGGCCAGCAACGAGGTGGACACGGCGCAGCTTTCCACCCTGGACAAAGATTTGCTCAAGGACTCGCTGCTGGTGGTCAAACAGTTCAAGCAAATCATCAGCCAGCGCTATCGCCTTGACAGGTTCTAACCTAGAAACGGCAGTTGACCGCTTTTTACCTTCACGAGGACCACATGACTATTGACCTTGGTTGCCTGGCTTATCCTCACTTCTTGAGTGAGATCGCTACGCACTCGCCAGCACCGCGCTTGCCGCGCCATGCGGCGTTGCTCGTCCTTGCAGGCATGAGCCTGCCGCGTCCTCGCGCCTTGCCTGGCACGCCAATCACGGCACTGGCGAGCGCG
>Ga0209628_10000576_pt1 | contig 22822 bp, 20 predicted proteins | sample TergutCu122P4_FD_187285 | JGI IMG/M metagenome (GOLD analysis project Ga0209628, IMG submission 187285) | Cubitermes ugandensis P4 segment gut microbial communities from Kakamega Forest, Kenya - Cu122 P4 (SPAdes) (version 2) | ecosystem: Host-associated > Arthropoda: Insects > Digestive system...
GCCGAATATCGTGTCGGCCGCGGACCACAGCCCTTCGCTTGTATCTATGTAACTTGATCCGCCTCCTCCGCCTGCGCCTCCGCCGCTGTTGTTGTTAAGGGCGTTGCCGCTGTTGCCGGCCCCTCCGCCTCCGCCTCCGTAGTAGCCTCCGCCTCCGCCTCCGCCCGCGCTCTCGGCCTCCGCCGATATCGCGCCGCGGCCGCCGCTGACGGCGTTGGTCCATATCGTTCCGTTGCCTCCGTATACGGTCCCGTGGTTGTCGCTGACGCCGCCGAGGCCTCCGGATGTGCTTCCGCCGCCTCCGCCCCTCCCGTAGTTGCCGTTGTTGGCGTTCCTGCCGTTGTCACCGTCCTTGCCTATGTATACGATACCGTTGGCAAGAGTTGCGGTGCTCGACGGGTCCGCTCCGCCGTTACCGCCGTGGACCGCAGGGGTGGTAGTGAACCTGTGAGTGCCGCCTCCGCCTCCTCCTCCGGCGACCAACATGAGCTTGCCGTTGAGCGTCGCGTACACCGCGCTGCCCCCGGTGCCGCCGAAGCCGTTGCTTATATCGCCTCCGGTCGTTCCGTAGGCAAATGTATATGTGGTCGTACCGGGCAGCATTCTCAGATCGACCCATATCCCTAGGACCGCTCCGTCGCCTCCGCTGAATTCCGACATCTGACTTATGCCGTTAAAGTAGCCCTTGGTACCGGCCGCGCCCGAGAGCTCGACCCAATAGATGTACCCTCCCGCCAATGTGAACGAGCCGCTGAGATTCGGTTCCGAGGCGTTGACCAATGTCAGCGGGTCCGGCAGGTCGTAGAACGGGCCTGCCTGCAGGTCCTGAGCGTTCTGCGATCCGCCGTCCTGCGATGCGGGCGCGATCAGCGCGCCGAACAATAATGTAAATGCGATTATGAAAGAGAATATTGCTCCTTTCTTCAACGCAGATGCGGAATGCCATCTGCCGCTCCTCTCCCTCAGAGCTTGTGTCCTCTGACTCTTCATCTTATCGTTTCTCCCCTAACGATGTTGAACCCCCGAAATGACCGCACCGATCGTATCTGGCCCGGTCAACGACCCCATCCTCTCCCCGCGGAGGGTCGCAACACAGCAAAAAGAGAGAATACACTATACAAATATATACTATTGCATTTAAATATCATGAAAAACGATGAAAAAACCTGCTCTCCGTTAAGATATACGTCTCTTTTAAATAACGCGAATTTAACGGGATGACCGCCGATGAACGTGCGTTAAATACTTTTTGACGTGCTATTATATATCATGGCCGAACGGACGTCAATTCGTTCTGTATCTGAGGATCGCCGCGATCCCTCCGAGCGCCGCGAGCTGCCGTCCGGCGTCGTGGCGTTCGGAGACTATTATCACATTGCCCTTTTGGGATTCGGTATCTTTCACCGCGGCCTCATGATCGCTCTCCCTTATCAGTGAATCGAGAATGAGCAAAGTGTCCACGGCGCCCGCCTTCGCCGCGTCCTCCGTATGTTTCGGGCCGTACGTCGCAAGCCCGTCCTTTCCGATCTCCCCCATCAATCTCTCGACGGCCTCCATCTCGATCGCCACTCTGGACTCTCGGAGGATGTTCGCTCCCATGCCCTTCTTCATCAGCTCGTTTATCCCGGGCATGCCCGACTGCCCGGTATGATGGACGTGCGCTTTCGAAAAAATATCGGGCCTCGCCTTCTTTCCCGATTCCGCCAGCAATTCCTTTTCGAACCCGGGCCCGAGCAGCACGAGCGGCATATCGCCTTCGACGACGGACGCGAGTTTCGATATTATCTCGTCGTGATATCCCGACGGCGCGTCCTTCTCCTGATATTGCTTGCCCGACCGCATAGAACGTATCGTTGCCACTTCCTTCAGCCCGAACTGCCTCAGTACCGCCACCGTCGCGTCGTCCTGGTCCAGCGATACGAACACCACCTTCGGCCTCTTCGATTCGAACACCGCCTTCCTTAAGCGTTCCACCTGCGTGTCTTTCCATCTGTCCTTCGTTATCGTGAGCGTCTCGCCGACCTCGAACATCAGCGTATGGTATTGCCCTATGTCCTGCGGGCCTTCCGTTATCGTCCCCAGGACCTTTAACCGCAGGTCGGAGTCCGAGAACTCTATCTTCTCGCTTTTTATGCTGAGGACCATCCTTTTCTTCTCTGCGCGCTCCGCCCTTAACTTATCGGCGGCCTTCTCGTCGCGGCGCATCGTGAGCGCCGTGATGACGTCGCCTGTCTCGAGCACGTTGAACATATGCCAAATATCGTCCTCGGTCTCTATCTGCACCCTCATGCTTCCGTTGGCCGGGTCCTGATCGAGCAAGCGCATGCATCGTTCATTGCATCCAGATGTTTCTATGTTTCGTTCGGGTAACGGCTTTATGTCCCGAAATAGACAACTGTGCGCCAAGGCTGTCATACTTCGGGGATAGTCATTATATAGGGTCCAGCGGTATGAGAGAAACCCGATGGTACGCAGTTTCCTGGTTCTTGAGGACGGAACGGTGTTTGAGGGCGTGTCCTTCGGACATGAGGGCACCGTTATCGGAGAGATAGTTTTTACGACCTGTATGTCCGGATATCAGGAAAGCATCACCGACCCGGGTTACAAAGGGCAGATACTCGTTTCCGCGTTCCCGTTCATCGGGAATTACGGCGTGAATCCCGAATACGACATTTCGGGCGCGGCGCGCATCGCGGGGCTCGTTGTGCGCGAATACTGCAAAGAACCGTCGGACATGTACGGCGGGAGGGCGCTGGACGGTTATCTCAAAGAACAGAAGGTCCCCGGAATATCGGAGATAGATACGCGGGACGTCGTGGGCATCATACGCGACAAGGGGGCCATGAGCGCCGCCATAGTGTACAATGAGAAAGATATCGACGCCGTAAGGAAGAAGTTCAAAAAATTCGATTTCGGAAAGGAGGGCCTCGTCGACGCCGTTTCGATAAAGAACGTGAAGAGGATCGATAACGGAAAGGGGATCGCGGTGGGCGTGATCGACTGCGGCGCCGACCGCAGGATGATCGCGGACCTTTCCGAAAAATATGATGTGGTCGTCTTCCCGTATGACACGAACGCCAAGGACATCGTCGCCGCCGGCGTGAAGGGATTGATAATATCCGGCGGGCCCGGGGACCCGGAGCACCGCGATCTCAAAGGCGTCGTGAGAACGATCAAAAAACTGTCACCGTCAATGCCGATCGCCGGCATCGCGCTCGGTTCGCAGCTTATCGCGAAGGCCTTCGGTTGCGGCATCAGGAAATTGAAGTTCGGGCATCACGGCTGCAACCAGCCGGTGAAACATAAGGACCGCGTCCACATCACCTCGCAGAATCATATGTACACCGTCGACCCGGCGGCAATGAACGGCACGGGGCTCATCGTCGATCTGGTGAACGTGAACGACGGCACGCCCGAGGGATTCTCCCACGCCGCGCTGCCGATATTCGGCGTCCAATACAATCCGATATCCCCGAAGTACGACGAGCACCCGTACTTTTACGAAAGGCTCGATGAGATCTTGGGGGTGCGGAAATGAAGAAGGATTATCGCAAACTCATGGTGATCGGTTCCGGGCCCATAGTCATCGGTCAGGCGGCGGAGTTCGACTTCTCGGGATCGCAGGCATGCAAGTCGTTGAAGGAGGAGGGGTACAAGACCGTCCTCGTGAATTCGAATCCCGCGACGATACAGACGGACCTCGACATGGCGGACAGCGTCTACATCGAGCCGTTGCAGATAGAAGTCATCGAAAAGATCATCGAAAAAGAGAGGGTCGACGGCATATTGTCGGGAATGGGCGGACAGACCGCGCTGAACATATGCTCGGAACTCCACGACCGCGGGACGCTGAAAAAATTCGGCGTCGAACTCCTGGGGACGCAGCCGGACGCGATCGAGATGTCCGAGGATCGGGAACTGTTCAAGAAGACGATGATACGGATAGGCGAGCCCATTCCGAAGAGCCGCACCGCGCACACGATCGACGAGGCGCTCGCCGCCGTCGGCGAGATAGGTTCGTATCCCGTTCTGATACGCCCCGCGTACACCCTCGGAGGTACCGGCGGCGGCATAGCGCACGACGAGGACGAACTGAGGGAGATATGCGCCCGCGGCCTCGCGTACTCGAGGATACATCAGGTGCTCATCGAAGAGAGCGTCCTCGGATGGAAGGAGTATGAATACGAGGTCATGCGGGACAAGCACGACAACTGCATCATAATCTGCGCCATGGAGAATCTCGACGCCATGGGGATACACACCGGCGAGAGCATCGTGTGCGCGCCGTGCCTCACATTATCGGACAAGGACCATCAGCGCCTCAGGTCCGCCGCATTGAAGGTCATCCGCGCCCTTCATATCGAAGGTGGCTGCAACGTCCAGTTCGCGTTCAACCCCGCCAACGGAGATTATCGGCTGATAGAGGTGAACCCGCGCGTCTCGCGCTCGTCGGCGCTCGCGTCGAAGGCCACCGGATATCCAATTGCGAGGGTATCGGCGAAGATCGCGGTCGGCTATGCGCTCAACGAGATAAAGAACAGCGTCACGGGGAACACATACGCGTCGTTCGAACCGTCCATCGATTACGTCATCGTTAAAATTCCGAGATGGCCGTTCGACAAGTTCCGCACGGTCGACCGTCATCTGGGGACGCAGATGAAAAGTACGGGAGAAACGATGAGCATCGGCCGCACCTTCGAGGAGGCGTTACTGAAGGGGGTGCGTTCGCTGGAGATCGGTGTCGTCGGCCTCGACCGCGTGACGATGAGCGACGACGAGATGATGGACGAACTGAAAAATGCGACCGATAAACGGTTATTCGTGATCGCCGAGGCGCTGCGCAGGGGGATGACAGTCGAGAACATCGCGGACATCGTGAAATGGGACCGCTTCTTCGTGCTGAAAATGAAAAATATCGTCGACATGGAGAATTCCATCAGGAACGGAAAACTGACCCCGGAACTTCTGCGCCGCGCGAAAGAGATGGGCTTCGCGGACGAAACGATAGCGTCGTTATCGGGAACGGACGAGAACGCCGTGAGAACGCTCAGAAAAAATAACGGCATAGTCCCGACGTACAAGATGGTGGACACCTGCGCCTGCGAGTACAAAGCGAGAACACCGTACTTCTACTCCACGTACGGAAGGACATGCGAAGTTGTCCGCGACAGGAACAAGAAGAACGTCGTCATCGTCGGCGGCGGGCCGATACGCATCGGCCAAGGGATCGAATTCGACTATTCGTGCGTTCACGGCGTCATGGCGTTGCAGGAGGAGGGCGTCGACGCCGTCATCATCAACAACAACCCCGAGACGGTGTCCACCGATTACGACATATCCAATCGGCTCTATTTCGAGCCGCTGACGCTCGAGGACGTTCTCAACGTCATCGAAAAGGAGGACGCCGACGGCGTCATCGTGCAGTACGGCGGGCAGACCAGTGTTAATCTCGCCGTGGACCTCGAGAAGGCGCTCAGCGGAACGAAGACGAAGGTGCTGGGAACGAGCCCCGACATGATGGACGTCGCCGAGGACCGCAAAAGATTCTCGAAACTTATGGACGACCTGAAAATAAATCAGCCCGCGTCCGGCACGGGATATTCGTTCGAGGACGCCAGGGCGATCGCCGAACGCATAGGATATCCCGTCCTCGTAAGGCCGTCGTACGTCCTCGGCGGAAGGGCGATGGAGATCGTCTATTCCGAGGATGAGCTGAGGACGTACATGGAGACCGCCGTGAAGGTGTCGAAAAAGCATCCGATCCTTGTTGACAAATACCTCACCGAGGCGATAGAGGTCGACGTCGATCTCGTAGCGGACGGGAAGGACGTGTTCATCGGCGGCATCATGGAACATATCGAATACGCCGGCGTGCACTCCGGCGATGCGACGATGGTGCTCCCGCCGTTCACGCTCGGCGAAGAGATGGTCAACGAGATAATAGATGTCTCGAGGCGCGTTGCATTGGCGTTGCAGGTGAAGGGGATGCTGAACATACAGCTTGCCGTGAAAGATAACGAGGTGTGGATGATCGAGGCGAACCCGCGCTCATCGAGGACGATACCGTTCATATCCAAGGCGATAGGCGTCCCGCTGGCGAAGGTCGGGACAAAGGTCATGCTCGGAAAGAGCCTGAGGGAGCAGGGATACGTCGGTTACAGGTCCCTCGACCATTACGCCGTGAAAGCATCCGTCTTCCCGTTCCTTAAGCTTCCGGGCGTGGACTCCATTCTCACGCCGGAGATGAAGAGCACCGGCGAAGTGATGGGCATCGACGAAGATTTCGATATCGCGTGCTATAAGGCGCTCGTTGCCGCGGGTTACAAATTACCGAAGAGCGGCGGCGTGTACATCACGGTGAACGATCACGACAAGCCCGAGATCATGGAGGCGGTCCGTTCCCTGAGGGAGATGGGCTTTACGATATATGCGACGAAAGGAACGTCAACGTACCTGCGCGAGAACGGCATCGATACGATAACGGTGTTCAGAGTGAGCGACAAACAGAACCCCAACGCGATAGGTCTGATGCGCGAAGGGAAGATCAACATGATAATAAACACGCCTTCGCTGCACTCCGGCGCAAGGCGCGACGGGTACATGATGCGCCGCCTCGCCGTTGAGCTTGAGATCCCGTTCGTCACCAGCGTGAACGGCGCGGACGCCGCGGTCGGAGCGATAAAAAATTCGATGGGAAAGGACCTCGGCGCCAGAAGCATGCGCGAGTTCCACTGATCATCGCAGCACTATGCTTGCGACCCCGCGGCATTGTCTCAGCGACGGGATGAACTCCGGCGGCAGCGAACCGTCCAATACTATCAATAAATGAACGTCGTCGCCGTCGGGATCGTCTATCACCGCCTGCTTTATGCTCACGCCCGCAGCGAGCGTCACCGCCGAGACGTCGGCGAGTATCCCCGGCGTCGCCGCGTTCGTCGGGCGTATCTCCAATACCGAGCATCCCATCTGCGCCGCCACGTCCGACAATAACGCGATCGGGCGCAGGCCTTCGAAGAACTTGCTCAGCACCGGATCTTTCTCGATCTTCCGTATCGCCGTCCTCGCGACGCGCCGGTCGGCGCCCGCCGCCCTCCCCAGCGCCGTATCCGACAATTCGACGTCCCCGCAGTACGCGTTCCCGTTCTTTACCGATGCTCCGAGGCGGAGCATCAGCCTCGCGACCTTCTCCTGCGACGGGAAACCGTTGAACACCGAGGATATGCGTTCCATGCATCTTCATCGTCGAAAACGAGTATAAACCCTTCGCATACGGAATGAGGCGGAGTTAGACTAACTGTAGTGGTCGTGATTTATAATCTCCGAGGCAGTATAGAAAAAATACCGGAGATGGAAAGTTCGGATCCCCGCAACTTTGCACCTTCGGGGATCCGGGATCATCCCGGTAGGAGGTGATGCAATATGAACGCACATTCTTACCGGCGCACCCGGATAAGGATCGTCGTTGTCCTTCGGGACGCTGTGGTCGTCATCGACCTCAACGTTCCGTAAATAACGGCGCGAGTGGTCCCCGTGAAGGACCCGGCCCTTCGGGGCCGTCACATTACACCGTCTTCTTGAAAAACCCGCGTGTATAAAAACATACTTGCTACAGTTAATCGTCGGCCATCTTCTTCGCCGGCCCGGAATGTTGCCGTCCCGGGAAAACATTATGCGTAAAGTACACGCAGGGGAGGAAAATACTGAATTTTTTAACGCCGAAATATTCTTTTAAGAATTTTAATGACAGGAGAGGTTTTAATCCTTGACGTGCAATCCACTGTGCTACGATATTCGTAGCGGGGAATTTAAGATGAGCAAGATACGCGTTGCCGTTCTCGGCGCCACGGGAATGATCGGACAGAGATTCATACAGATGCTTGAGGATCACCCTTTTTTTGAGATAGAAGGGATGTATGCATCCGAAAGGTCGGACGGAAAGAAACTGAAGGATGTCCTTAAAGTCAGAGACTATGTGTACAAGGACGAGACGCTTGACACCAAGATGGAATCGATGGACCTTAAAAAGATCGCGAAGAACGCAAGGGTGGCGTTCAGCGGCCTGCCGTCGGACCTCGCCGGAAAGACGGAGAGCGACCTCGCGGCGGACGGGCTCGCGGTGTTCTCGAACGCCGGCGCGCACAGAATGGACAAGAATGTCGCGATCCTCGTGCCTGAGGTGAACCCTTCGCATCTCGACTCGATAAAGGATCAGGGCACGTACAAGGACGGCGGGTTCATCGTGACGAACGCGAATTGTTCGGCCACCGGCATCGTGCCGCCGCTTGCGGCGCTGAACAACGCGTACGGGCTGAACTTCGCGTCGATATCCACCTATCAGGCGATATCCGGCGCCGGATACCCGGGCGTGCCGTCGCTGGACATCGTCAGCAACGTGATACCGTTCATAAGCGGCGAAGAGGAGAAGCTTGAAGCGGAGCTCGGAAAGATGCTCGGAACTTACGAGGATAAAACTTTCAGGTACGCGACGTTCAGGGCGCTCGCCAACTGCGCCCGCGTGCCGGTGATAGACGGTCATCTCGAATCGATCACGCTGAGGATGGACAGGACGCCGTCCGTCGAGGAATTCACGGAGACGCTGACATCGTTCAGTGGAGAGCCTCAGAAGCTCAAACTGCCGTCCGCGCCCGTGCAGCCGATAATAGTGCGTTCCGAAAGCAACCGCCCCCAGCCGGCGCTGGACTCCTACGCCGGGACGCCGGACAGGGCGAGGGGGATGGCGGTAACGGTCGGAAGGATAAGGAAGAGTGACAATTATTTCAAAATATTCGTGCTGTCGCACAACACCATCCGCGGAGGCGCCGGCGGCTCGATACTGAACGCGGAATACGCGAAGGCGAAGAAACTGTTATGAGTTGATGCGATGAAAAGAACGTACGACGAGATCAATGACAAGATAAAGAAAAGGAAGGCCGTCGTCCTGACGGCGGAGGAGGTCATAGAGCTCGTCAAAGACAAAGGCGTGAAGAAGGCGGCCGAAGAGGTCGACGTTGTCACAACGGGCACCTTCGGGGCGATGTGCTCCTCGGGCGCGTTCCTGAACCTCGGGCACAGCGACCCGCCGATACGGATGACGAACATCTCGCTGAACGGCGTGCAGGCGTACGGAGGGTTGGCTGCCGTCGACACGTACATCGGCGCGACGCAGATGACGGAAAAGGAAGGGGGCGGCTACGGGGGCGGTCACGTCATCGAAGATCTTGTCGCAGGAAAGAAGATACATCTCATCGCGTCCGGCCCCGGGACGGATTGTTACATACGCAAGAGCATAGAGACCACGATATCGCTGAACACGATGAACGAGGCGTACATGTACAACCCGAGGAACGCATACCAGAACTACGCCGCGGCCACGAACTCGACGGACAAGACATTGCAGACGTACATGGGAAAGCTCCTTCCCAATTTCAGGAACGCCACGTACAGTTCCGCCGGCCAGCTGTCGCCGCTGCTGAACGACCCGCATCTCGACACGATAGGCGTCGGGACGCGCATATTTTTGGGAGGGGGCGAAGGCTACGTATCGTGGCACGGAACGCAGTTCAACACGAAGGCGCCGGAGACCGACGGGGTGCCGATAGGCGGTGCGCGGACGCTCGCGCTGATCGGCGACCTCCGGGGAATGGAACGGGAATATGTCCGGGGATTGGACATATTCGGCTACGGGACGTCGCTGGCCGTGGGCGTCGGTGTTCCGATACCGATACTGAACGAGAACGTGATGAAACGCTGTTCGATATCGGACGACGAGATATACACGCAGATATTCGACTACGGCGTATCTTCGAAAACGAGGCCGGTCATCGGAAAGGCGAGCTACGCGGAACTGCGGTCCGGCAAGATAGAATGCGGCGGCCATGTCATGAGGACGTCGTCGCTGTCGTCGTACAAGTACGCGAGGAAGGTCGCCGGGAAGCTGAAAGGATGGATAGAGGACGATAAGTTCACGCTCACCGTTCCGTCGATACCGTTACCGAAGGAAGGTTCTCTCAGGGGGCTGAGATGATGTCCGAAAAGAAATATACGCTGAGGTTCGGCGGAAGCAACCTGCACGAATCCGTTTCGTATCTGCTCGTATCGAAATTCAACATCATGCCGAACATCCTCCGCGCGAAGATCGACGGCAGCGGCGGACGGATGATACTTTCGATGAAGGGCAAGGACAGCGACATCGAGGATGCGATAGCCCATCTGAGGTCCGTGGGGATAGACGTCGAGCCGATGGACAGTTATGTGAAACGCGACGAGAACAGATGCATCGACTGCGGCTCATGCCTTTCGCTGTGCCCGACGTTGGCGTTCGAGCTGGACAAAGACACGTACGACGTGAAACTCGACACGGGGAAATGCGTCGCCTGCGGATTCTGCATCTCGGCGTGCCCCACGCACGCGATCACGCTGAAGACGGTCATATGATCAGGGAACATTTCGAAGTGGGGCAGACCGCGGTCACCATCATATCCCGCCGCGGATATATCAAAATTGCAAAGGACGCGATATTCGAGGCGAGGTCGCAGATCGAGCGCAAGATACTCCGCGACCCCTTTTTCGGGACGACGTACGACCCTTACGACGCGTCGGCGGACGACGGATGCGTTGTGAGACGCATGTGCGACGCCTCGAGGGCGGCCGGCGTCGGCCCGATGGCGGCGGTGGCCGGCGCGGTCGCCGAGCACGCGGTCGCCGCGATGGCGGACGCCGGGTCTGAGCACGCGATCGTGGACAACGGCGGCGACATCGCGATGATGACGGACCGCGATGTGCTCATAGGCATGTACGCGGACGTGAACGGCGAACGGTTATCGTTAAGGATGCCTCCGACCGGCCGCGTCGTCGGCGTGTGCTCGTCGTCCGCCTCGATCGGCCCCTCCGTATCGTTCGGAAGGACGGAGATATCCACAGTGCTGTCGGATAACGTGACGCTGGCGGACGCCTGCGCCACGACCCTCGGCAACCTTATCAAAGGCCGCGGCGGCATGGAGGAGGCGCTGGAATACGTTTGCGGCATCGGCGGCGTGACCGGATGCCTTGCGTACTGCGACGGGATGCTGGCGATGTGCGGCGATATCCCGGAGATCGTGAGGTCGGACGCGAACGACGGCATCATAACGAAGATCCTGTTTTGAAAAAAAAAGTGAATGAAAAAGGTTTATTGCGGCTGCGGCTCGGGCGCGGCCTCCTTCCTGCCGCGCACCAGCACAAGGTACGCGATGACCAGCGCCATCGCGGACAACGGAAGCCCGATGACTATCGGGTCCACGTAGATCATCCACGACTCGCCCACGAGCCTCGGCGTCCTGACGACGTCGGCGATCCCCTTGTTCACGAAGAACGCCCACAGGGACCACGATATCATGCCCACGGCGATACTGATCTTCGCCACCGTTATGTTGGGCTTCCCTTTCGAGAACAGGCCGTACGCCATCGTCGGAAGCAGTGTGGCCGCGGTCATCCCCATGAATATGACCGTCGCCTTCGCGATGATGTTCCCGGGCATCAGGTACGCGACGATCACGACCACCAGGACCATTATCATCGTGCCCGCCCTGTTCGCTTTCATCGATCCGGCCATGTTGGTCTTCGACGCGACCTCGCGCAGGTTCTTGCGCCTTGTCCATATGTCGTATCCTGCGGCGGAGCCCATCACGTGGAACAGTGCGCTCATCGTCGATATCGCGGCGCATATCAGCGCCAATACGAATAACGAGATGAACAGGTCCCCGCCGGCCATGCCTCCGAACAGGTCGTTCACGAACTCCGGTATTATCATATCGGTGTTCGGGAAGTTTATTGCCGTCTTTCCGAGATTCGCGCCTATGCTGTAATTGTGGAAGTACACGTTGCTGAGAGGGCCCATCGTGAACGCCGCGCCGAGTATCACCAGCACGAACGCCGCGCCTATCCACATCGACCTGTCCAATGCCCGGTCATCCTTCGCGCTCAGGAACCTCACGACGAGCTGCGGCTGCGCCAGCGCGCCTATGCCGACGCCGAGCAGCAGCGTGGTCACGACGTTCAGCCATATGTTGGACCCGAATGACGGCGACTCCGACCACCCATTGAACCCTCCCGCCACGAGTTTATCATACGCGCCGGTGGACGATATGTCGTTGGCCCACAGATTCTGAAGGGACGCGAACGCCTCGCCCACGCCCCCGAGCTTCCAGAACGTGAATATCATGATGACCGCCATCCCTATGAACATGATCGCCGCCTGCAACGCATCGTTGTACATCACGGCGATCACGCCGCCGTATATCACGTACAGCGCGACGATCAGCGAAAGGCCGAGAAGCACGACGTCGCGGTTCACGCCTATCGTCACCGCTATGAAGTTCACGCCGCCGGTAAGCACCGCGGCGCAGTATATCGGCATGCCCACAAGGATTATCAGCGCGCTGAACGTCCTGATGAACGGCGACCCGTACGTCTTGCCGAGGATCTCGGGGAACGTTCTGGCGCCGTGCTCCTGGCCTTTCCTCCTGACCTTCTTTCCGAACACCATGAACGCCACGATCGTACCGATCAGGATGCAAAGCACCATCAGCCATATCATCGACAGGCCGTACATCGCGGCCGCACCGCCGAACCCGACGATCGCCGATGTGCTCAGGAACGTCGCGCCGTACGACAGCGCGATTATCACCGGCCTCGCTTTGTTGCGGCCGAGCATGAATTCCTCATTGTTCTTCGTGTGCCTGTGCCCATACCATCCCAGATAGACGGTGGCCAGAATGAAAAGGATCGTCGTGAATACAAGGATCAAAGCATTTTCCATGTCATTCACCTTTCTCGCGTTTCGTCCATGCGTACACAAGGCAGGCTGCGACCGCAGCTATCGCTGTCACATATCCTGAAAAGATATACGGGTCCATTCCTAACATTTTCATATCAACTCCTATAAGTCAGCCAGTTCGAATCGGGACGTGCGGTCGGTATAACTGCACGTCAATCAAAAGAAAAATGCAAAGCGGACCGTGGTCTCACTGTTGCGCAGAATTGTTCCCTTCGAACAGGGCGGCCAAGGTTCGGACAGCATAGTTATGTCCCTCGAAACATCGCTGTTACACCCCGATGACGGATTATGTATTTTAACTGTTCCTCACAAACATCCGGGTTGCCCCCGGAACGGAAAAGACGGAGAGGGAGGGGAAAGACAGGAGAGGGAGGGGAACTCCTCTCCTTGTTTGTTTTTGCTCTGGTCGGTTCATTCGTATTTCGGATCCCTGCCCTTCGGATGTCGGCATCGACCTTTTTCTCCCCTTTCCGATGCGTCATCTCAACGGCAGACCGCAATACGGCCGGACATCCGTCCGGTTGATCTTGCGGCGGCAGGCGTTCACCCTGCCGCCATATGTAAAAAGCGTGATGCGTTATACAGTAATAAATTAAACGGTGGTAAAATTCGGACTTCAGATGATATTTGATATACTTTTCATTGGGCGAGATGTTTTCCGCACTTTTTAACGGAACCCTTAACGCCGTGACGGGCGCGACCGGTTCTCCGTCCGCGCACGGACGGCCCGGCGGCCTCCGGAACGCCTTTTCCCCGAAACCCGTGTTTCGGCAACTTTTTATCCTTTCCTTATATAGACGGGTACGAGAGGATAGAATGACACTCAAATTGGCGGTCCCCAACAAGGGAAGATTGAACGAGAGAGCCGTCGAACTGCTCCTGAAATCGGGTCTCGACCTGGGAGAGGGATGGGGTCGGCGATTATACGTGAACGTTCGGAATCAGGACATCGAAGTGATGTTCGTACGCGCCCAGGACATACCCGGGTTCGTCGCGGGCGGAGCGATCGACATAGGCATAACCGGGATGGACCAGCTGGCCGAGGCCGGCGCGGACGCCGAATGCCTTCTCGAGCTTGATTTCGGGCACTGCCGCCTTTCCGTCGCCGTTCCCGAGGCGTCCGAGATAAAGAGCGCCGCGGACATAAAGGACGGATGCAGGGTGGCGACGTCGTTCCCCAACCTGACGAAAAAGTTCTTCGCGTCGAAAAAGAAAAAGATAGAGATAGTCAACGTCTCCGGCGCCGCGGAGATAATGCCGTACCTCGGCGTCTCCGACATAATAGTGGACCTTGTGTCCAGCGGTTCCACGCTCAAGACGAACCGTTTGGTCGCCATAGAGGACATCATCGAATCGCAGGCGATCATCATCGGGAACAAAAAGGCGGTGAAGGCAAAGAAGGACGCGATCTCGGGGATCGTGAATTCCATACAGAGCGTGATCGTCGCCGAGAACAAAAAGTACCTGATGGCCGACATCCCGAAGACGAAGCTTTCCGAAGTGCAGAAACTGTTCCCCGGCGTCGCCGGCCCGACCGTGATGAACATAGCCGGCCGCGACGACATGGTGGCGATGCACGTTGTCATCGACAAGAAGGACGTTTACGATTCGGTGAATACGTTAAAGAAGATGGGCGCCAAAGGAATACTCACGCTGCCGATAGACAGGTTGGTGCCTTGATAATGCAGAGAGAGCGGATGCGGAGCACTGCGAGGCATTTCCAAAGGTATTACAATCCCGAGGTCGGGAACGCCATGCGGCTGGACACGAACACCAACGTCCTCGGGTCCAACCCGGCGGCGGCGAAGTTCCTGGATTCGCAGAGGATCGACATAAACGATTATCCGAACACATATTCGGACGGCCTGAGGGACGCGCTCGCCGAATTGTATTCGCTGGAAAGGGAGAACTTCACCGTCGGCTCCGGATCTGACGAAGTGCTCGATATAGCGTTCAAGACGTTCACCGAATGGAGCGACGGCGTAACCGTTCCCGTTCCTTCGTATTCGCTTTACGATTACTTCGTGAGCATGAACGGAGGCAAAGTGAATGCCGTGGACCTTACGGACGATTTTCAGCTGGACGTCGACGCGATGCTCAGGCCGGACGCGAAGGTGATCATAATGCCGTCCCCGAACAACCCTACCGGGAATTCATTCCGCAGGAAGGACATCGAGGAGATACTGCAGAGGTCGAAAGGCATCGTCATCGTGGATGAGGCGTACGGAGAGTACGCCGGGACGTCCATGATCCCGAAGGTGAACGAATTCGACAATCTCGTCGTTATGAGAACTTTCTCGAAAGCGTACGCGATGGCCGGCCTCCGCGTAGGGTACGGCGTGGCGAACAGGGACATCTCCGACATGATGAACTGCGTGAAGATCCCGTATTCCCTGAACGTTCTCAGCGAAGGGGCGGCGATCGCCGCCGTGAAGGACCAGGAGTTCATAAGAAAGAGCGTCGCGCTCGTCGATAAGAACCGCGGACCGTTATCGAAAGGATTGAAAAAATTGGGCTTCGAACCGTTCCCGTCCGATTCGAACTTCATATTGGCGAGGTCGCCCATCGACCACAAAGCGCTGACGGACGGGCTGAGGTCGAAGGGCGTCCTGATACGCGACTTCGGGTCGAAACGCAGGACGGAGAACTGCGTAAGGACCACGATAGGGACAAAAGAGATGAACGACACGCTTCTGAAGAAAGCCGAAGAAACGATCGGCGGGCGCTGATACCATGATGATCATTCCCGCCGTCGATATACTGAACGGGAACGTGGTGCAGCTCGTGGGCGGCGTACCGGGCACGGAGAAGGTGATTCTTTCCGATCCGGTAAAGGTCGCGGGTACGTGGATCGAGAAAGGAGCGAGGGCATTGCACATCATAGACCTTGACGGCGCGTTCGGCAACGGGAACAACATATCGGTTATCAAGGACATCATAAAAGCTTACGACGTACCGGTGGAGGTGGGCGGAGGGATACGCAGCGAAGCTGCGATCAAAGAGCTTCTGGACGCCGGCGCGGATAAAGTCATCGTGGGGACCAAGGCCGTGAAGGATATCGGCTGGCTCGCCGGGATGGCATCGAAGTTTCCGCGCAGGCTGCTGCTTGCGATGGACACGAAGGACGATAACGTGGTGATCAAAGGATGGCGGGAGGATTCTCCGATGTCGACGGAGGAGATGTTCCGCGCCATCGAGAAGATCCCGCTCGCTGGCGTTCTTAACACGAACGTCAACGTCGAAGGCCAGGGGAAGGGGATCGACGAAGGGCAGGCAAAAAAATTCATAACCGGGTGCCCGCACCCGGTCATCGCGTCCGGGGGCGTGACGACGGAGTCGGACGCGAAGAAACTTGCCTCCGCGGGGGCCGTCGGCGCGGTGGTCGGGGTCTCGATATATACGGGACTTATGGAGCCGTGGGGCTGGAGTATACCCTGGATAGTATCTATCTAAGTGATATCTTTTATATATCTTTACGGATATCAGGTATCCTATGAGGCATTCTTGCGAGATGATCGTCGTAGACATTCTGCCTATCGTAAGGAAGGAGCTTGCGTTAGAATTGATCAAAACGCACAACATCAAAAAGTCATATGTGGCCCGGCTGTTCAACGTTTCCGGCACCGCGATATCGCAGTATGTGCACGGGAGCAGAGGCAACCGCACCATACTGGAGAACAGCCCCCTGTACGACGATCTGATGAACGAGATAAAACTCTCCGCACAAAGGCTCGCCGCGCAGAAGACCGAGATAATCAACGAACTGTGCGGTCTGTGCGCCTTCGTCAAAAGAATGGGGCTGGTGGACATGGTCTACGAGGAGATGGGCGAAAAGGCGCCTCTGCGGAAATGTCTCGAATGTCCGAACAAGAACCTCGACGTCAACGCATGAAAGACGCCGCATAGGGCGCGCCCGCCTTGATAAAGCTCGGGAGTGCGCGCGTTCCCAAGAAATATTACTTATACGAACTGTTCGATAACGATTCGATAGATCATGAAAGGACGAACATCCGGAATAGAGCGCAGGACCAAGGAAACCAACATTTCCGTGAAGATCGACATCGACGGCAAAGGACGGTACGATGTCAGGTGCGGCAACACGTTCCTGAAGCACATGGCCGAAACGTTATCCAGATACTCGTCGTTCGACATCGCGATGAATGCCGAGGGGGACGACGAGCACCACCTCATCGAGGACGCGGGAATAACAATGGGGATGGCATTCAAAGAGGCCGTCGGGAAGGACCCGATAGAACGGATGGCGACGAAGACCGTCGTCATGGACGACGCCATGGTGACCGTTTCGTTGGACATCGTGGATCGCCCGTACGCCGAGATCGACTGTCCGGAGCCCGTATACCACCACTTCTTCAGAAGCTTCGCGATGTCCGCCGGGATCACACTGCACATCCTCGTCATCAGAGGGTTCGACGGCCACCACATAGTGGAGGCGTCGTTCAAGGCGCTTGGGCGCTGTCTCAAAGAAGCGGTGAGAAAAAGGGACGCGGAGCTCAGCACGAAGGACAAAGCGTCCGTGAAGGGTGTTTGAGTTGACCGTGAAGAAGATAATCCCGTGCCTCGACATGAAGGACGGGAAAGTTGTCAAAGGCATCAGATTCAAAGATATCCGGGAAGTGGGCGACCCTCCGACCCTCGCCGCAAAATATGAGCGCGACGGTGCCGATGAGGTTGCGTTCCTTGATATATCCGCAACGGAGGAGGGAAGGCAGACGATGCTCAAAGCGGTCGCGGCCACCGCGAAAGTTCTCACGGTGCCGCTCGCGGTCGGCGGAGGCATCCGATCGAAGAAGGACATGAACGATGTCCTCGGCGCCGGAGCTTCGAAAGTTTCAATAAACTCGGCTGCCGTTGCGGACCCCGATATCGTGAGGGAATGCGCGAAGGCATTCGGAACGGAGAGACTTATAATCGCGATAGACGCCAAGACGGAAGGCGACAAGTGGGTCGTCCACACGCACGGCGGCAAACGGTCGTCGGGGATCGACGCGGTCGAGTGGGCAAAGAAGATGGAGAGCTTCGGCGCGGGGGCGATACTGCTGACGTCGATAGACGCGGACGGCGAGAAGAAGGGATACGATATCCCGCTGACCGCGGCGGTCGCCGGCGCCGTTGACATACCGGTGACGGCGTCCGGCGGCTGCGGGTCCGTAGAGCATATATATGACGTTCTCACTCGAACAAAGGCGGCGGCCGCGCTTGCGGCGTCGATATTCCACTACGGCGAACATACCGTGGCGGACGTGAAAAGATATCTGCGCGACAAAGGGGTGAACGTAAAATGCTGAAGTACGATCAGAACGGTCTGATAGCGGTGATCGTCCAGGACCACATCACCGGCGAGGTGCTGATGGCGGCGTGGGCCGACGCCGACGCCGTCGAACTGATGAAAAGTACGGGATATACGCACTTCTGGTCGCGCAGCCGCAAGAAGCTGTGGAAGAAGGGCGAGGAGTCCGGCCACTTTCAAAGGATCGTGTCGATACAGACGGACTGCGATAACGACACGTTGCTCGTGCGCGCGGAACAGACCGGCGTCGCGTGCCATACCGGTTCCGCATCATGCTTCAACGAGGTGATATACGGAAGCATCGACGGGACGTCGGCGATACTTCCCGAACTGAAACGCGTCCTGCATGACCGCATGGTGAACCCCGTGGCGGACAGTTATACGTGCAAGTTGTTCAGCAACGAGAACAAGATGTGCAAGAAGATCGTCGAGGAGGCGGGAGAGTTCACGCTCGCCGTCAAGGACGGCGACGAAACGGAGATGGCATGGGAGCTCGCCGATCTCATCTATCACGCGATGGTCGCGATCGAAAAGACGGGGTTGCCGATGTCAAAGGTGTTCGAAAAACTTTCGGAGAGGAGAAAATGAGGATAGACCTTCACACCCATACGATACTGAGCGACGGCGAACTGACGCCGGCGGAACTTGTCCGGAGAGCGATGGTGCTCGGGCACGACGCGATCGCGATAACGGACCACGTGGACATGACCAACGTCGACTTCGTGGTACCGGCGATACTCAGGGCGATCGATCTCAGCAAGGACTACATAAGAACGATACCGGGAGTGGAGATAACGCACGTCCCTCCGAAACAGATGGCCAAGGTCATCAAACGCGCAAAGGAACTGGGAGCGCAATGGATCGTCGTGCACGGCGAGACCCCGAGCGAACCGGTCGCCGAGGGGACGAACCTCGCCGCCGTGTCGAATCCGGACGTGGACCTTCTCGCACATCCGGGACTGATAACCGAGGATGAGATGCGGAAGGCCGTTGAGAACGATATACTCATAGAAGTGACCGGCCGCGCCTGGCACAACATCACGAACGGCCATGTGGTCAACGTCGCGCGGAGCGCAGGCGCCAAGATGGTGATCAACTCGGACGCCCACGGACCGAACGACCTGATGGACGAGGCGAAGGCGATGAAAGTGGCCAGAGGCGCCGGGATGACCGCGAAGGAAGCGAAGGACGCGGTGACGAAGACGCCGTACGACGTAATAAAGAAACTGGGCTGACGCATATGGTAAGGATCGGCATCATTGGCGGCTCCGGGATATACGACCCGGACACGTTCGAGACCGTAAGGACGGTATATCCGGAGACGAAGTTCGGAATGCCGTCCGATGAGATCACGATAGGAAGGATCGCCGGCGTCGAGATAGCGTTCCTGCCCAGGCACGGAAGCGAACATCAGCACCCGCCCCACGCGGTGCCGTACAGAGCGAACATTCAGGCGCTGAAGGATCTCGGCGTCGAGATGATAATATCGCCGTGCGCGGTCGGCTCGCTGAAGGAGGAGTACAGACCGGGAGATCTTGTCATCGTCGATCAGTTCATAGATCTCACGAAAAATCGCAGTTACACGTTCTTTGATTCGAAGACCGTGCACATAAGCATAGCGGACCCGTTCTGTCCCGTTCTGTCGGATATATTCTCGAAGGCGGCCGACGAGATGAAAATACGCTACCACAAAGAGGGAACGTACATATGCATCGAAGGCCCGAGATTCTCGACGAAGGCGGAAAGCAAGATGTTCAGGAACTTCGCGGACATCATCGGAATGACCGTCGTTCCCGAATGCCAGCTTGCCCGCGAGATGGGCATGTGCTACTGCAGTCTGGCGACCGTCACGGATTACGATGTGTGGAAGGACGAGCCCGTCGACATCAAAATGGTCCTCAAGACCATGAGCGAGTGCCTTTCGAAGATCAAGGAACTTTTGGAACGGGGGCTTCCGCGCATACCGAAGAAAAGAAGATGCGACTGTTCGGACGCCCCGAAGGACGCCGACGCTTAACCCGTGTGCGCCTTGTACGCGGACGCGTCCATCATCTCTTTCAGTTCGTTCGGATCGCTCAGTTTCACAATGACCAACCAACCTTCGTCGTAAGGCGACGAGTTGATCATGTCCGGCGCGTCGTCCAGCCTCCTGTTCGCCTTTACCACCTTTCCGGACACCGGCGAATATAACGGTTCGACAGTTTTGACGCTTTCAAGCGCCCCGAACTCATCGCCCGCGGAGACCTCCGTTCCCTCCGGGGGGACGTCCACGTAGACGATATCGCCGGCCTCGTGCTGCGCATGGTCGGTTATTCCTATGACGACGGTCCCGTCGCCCATCTTCTGGATCCATTCGTGCGATTCCGTGTACAGCAGACCGTTCCTTACTTCTCTCATTCTGCCACCCTTTCGGTACCGTATGCTTACATCCTTAAAAAATTCATCCGTCCGAAGGCCCCGGAGCGCCGTAAATGCCGATGAAAAAAGAAAAAAAGAAAAGCGCGGCGGAAGAGAGGTGTCCCCCTCTTCCGCCCGTTCGGTTTGTTTTATTTTTGTTTCGGGCGTATGACCAGCATATATGCCGCGGCGCCTGCCGCTACGGCTATCACCGCGATGACCGCGACTATCAGCAGCATGTTGCTGCCGCCGTCACCGCCTGAGCCTCTGGGGTCTCCGCCTCCGCCGCCTCCGTCTCCGGGGTCTCCGCCGCCGGCCTGCTTTCCCACGAACACCGACCATTTGCCGTCGGTGTACTTGCTGTCGTAGCCGTCGGTGTTCGTAGCGGATGTGTCGCTCCGGGACAGATATTCGTATACGTTCGTCATAGTGAGGAAATCCAGGTAGTCGTTATAACAGATGAACCTGCTGTCGTCCGTTGCCGTCGCGGTGCCGTCGATCTTCACTGTCGCTTCGTCATGTATGTGAACGACGGACCTGTTCGGCGCGGAGACGTTCCCCTTCACGTGCACGGTGCCGGTCTCGGCGCATTTTATCGCATAATCTCCCGCCGTCACGTTCCCGCCGACGGTGACGTTGCCGGCCTCCGACTGGATGCCGATGCCCGAGGTGACGATGCTGCCCCCGATGGCCACGCTGCCGGAAGCACTCGAGATGTACACGGCGCACATGCCCCCGTACAGGCCCTCCGCGATGACGTTCCCCGTTACGGAGACCGTTCCGCCGACCGGCTTCAGCTTGCCGCCTCCTCCTTCTATCGTTACGTTACCGTTTACCGTCAGTGTGCCGTACACGAGGACCTCGTTCTCTGCCTTGAGAGACGTCAGCGTCATCGAAGCGACCCTTTCCAAACGGAAATCTTTGATGCCCTTCAATTCGAGCGCGGCACCCGGGCCGGAATATATTGCGTTCCAGTAGACCGTCATCTCATAGACGGATGACGATATGTCCAGGACCAACACCTTGTCGGCATTTGTCTTCGTCCCCGTCACGACGGGACAGAACTTGGCGTCGATGTTGCTCTGTATGCGATGCTGGATGTCGTCGACGCTGTCGCCGTTACCGATATTTATGATGATCCTCTGCGGTAAGAATTTGAATCCGCCCACATCCCATGCCGTGAATGCCGTTATGGAACCCGTACCGGTCACGGCGGTGCTGCTCGTCATGAGATTCTGGCTGCAGTTGATCATTGTCAGATGCGCGCTGGATACTTCCAGCGCGGTCAGGTTGTTATATGCACAATACAGAGATTTCAGCGCAGTGGCCGCGGAGACGTCCAGCTTTCCGGCCAGGCTGTTATTGCCGCAAACCAGATATTCCAGCGCGGAGAGCCCGGAGACGTCCAACGTTGTCAGATTGTTATCAGCGCACTCCAGAGTTATCAGCGCAGGGAGTCCGGAGAGCGTCAGCGAGGTCAGGCTGTTATCGCTGCATCCCAAAAATCTCAGCGCGGAGAGCCCGGAGACGTCCAGCGAGGTCAGTTTGTTATGGGCGCAATACAGATCTTTCAGCGCAGGGAGCCCGGAGAGCGTCAGCGAGGTCAAATTGTTGTTGTTCTGGCAGCTCAGGTATTCCAGCGCGGGAAGTCCGGAGAGCGTCAGCGAGGTCAGATTGTTATAATTGCATGTCAGACCTTCCAGCGCGGGGAGCCCGGAGAGCGTCAGCGATGTCAGTTTGTTGGACGTGCAGACCATTTCTTTCAGCGCAGGGAGTCCGGAGACGTTCAGCGAGGTCAGATTGTTCATATTGCATTGCAGTTTTGTCAGCGCGGTGAGCCCGGAGACGTCCAGCGAGGTCAGTTTGTTATCCATGCAATATAACTCCCGCAGCGCGGTGAGCCCGGAGACGTTCAGCGAGGTCAGACCGTTACTGCCGCAATTCAGAACCTGCAACGCGGTGAGCGCGGAAACGTTCAGCGTACCGGTCAGGCCGTTGCCGTCGCACTGCAGCTCCAGCAACTTGAGGCACCCGGCGATGTTCAGCGAGGTCAGACCGTTATCATTGCAATCCAGATGCGTCAGTTCCGTCAGGCCGGAAACGTTCAGCGTACCGGTCAGGTCTTTGTGGTGTATATTGAGCCTGAGCAGACGCCTGTCGGTGGGGCCGGCGCTCCATACCGCGCCGGGCCAGATGGTGTCCATCACCGATTCGAGCACATCGCCGCTCGCGGGGGCCGGGTCCCACCCCAGACCGTTGCTGTCTATTATCGAATTGACGACCGCGATGTCGCCGGCGACATC
>Ga0209628_10000577_pt1 | contig 22768 bp, 16 predicted proteins | sample TergutCu122P4_FD_187285 | JGI IMG/M metagenome (GOLD analysis project Ga0209628, IMG submission 187285) | Cubitermes ugandensis P4 segment gut microbial communities from Kakamega Forest, Kenya - Cu122 P4 (SPAdes) (version 2) | ecosystem: Host-associated > Arthropoda: Insects > Digestive system...
ACCCGGTATTCAAACAAATCCGAAATGCGCTCGCTGCCCACCATCGAGCGAAACTCCAACTGCTCTCCTAAAGGGCTGTGTGCGATGAAGGTGCGGGGCACGGGCGCTTTCCTTTACTCGTGGGGTGAATGCTGACAGGTGTATGAACTGACTGGCTGACTTGGACTCTTGGCCGTATGATAGCAGGTTCCAACACCACGCTAGCTGAATGTCAACTCAAGCTCCTTGCCATCAGCGGTGAGCTGGATTTGGGTCAAAGGATTTCCTGCCAAGGTGCGTTCCAGATATTCGCGGCTGATGCGGGGCAGCAGGTTGTTCGACAGGATGGCGTCGATCATGCGCCCGCCCGATTCGATTTCCGTGGCGCGGGACATGATGGTGTCAATTGCCGGCTGGTCCCAAGTGAAGCTAGCCTTGTGGTTATTCTGGATTCGGTTCTTGATCCGGGTCAGCTTGAGTGTGACGATTTGCGATAGCACCTCATTGCTCAGCGGGAAGTAGGGGATGACGGTCAGCCGCCCCAGGAATGCCGCGGGAAATACTTTGCGCAACGGATCGCGGACCGCCTCGGTCAGCGCGGCCGGCTGGGGTATCAACTCCGGGTCGCGGCACAAGTCCATGATGGTGTCCGAGCCGACGTTGGAGGTCATGATGATGACGGTGTTGCGGAAGTTGATACGGCGGCCTTCGCCGTCTTCCATTGAGCCTTTGTCGAATACCTGGAAGAAGATTTCATGGACATCCGGATGGGCCTTTTCGATTTCATCGAGCAGCACGACGCTGTAAGGCTTGCGGCGCACGGCTTCGGTTAAAACCCCTCCTTCGCCATAGCCGACGTAGCCGGGCGGAGCGCCCTTGAGGGTGGAGACGGTATGGGCCTCCTGAAATTCGCTCATGTTGATGGTGACCACATTGTGTTCACCGCCGTAGAGGACTTCAGCCAGCGCCAATGCGGTTTCGGTTTTGCCGACGCCGCTGGGGCCGACGAGCATGAATACGCCGATCGGTTTGCTGGGGTCGTCAAGCTGGGCGCGCGTGATTTCAATCCGGCGCGCTATCAGATCCAAGCCGTGGCGCTGGCCGATCACACGCTGATTGAGCGTGTCGGCCAAGCTCAGTACGGCGGCAATCTCGTCGCGCACCATGCGACCAACCGGTATCCCGGTCCAGTCGGCAACAACCTCGGCAACCGCTTGGCCGTTGACCGAAGGCAGTATCAAGGGGGATTCACCTTGTATGCGCACCAGCTCTTGCTGGATGCGCGTAAGTTCCGCCAGGCATTGCTCGCGTTCTTCGGGCGTGAGTACAGCCGCGGGAACCTCTGGCGTTGCGACGGTATTGGGGGATGTGGGTGGAGTGCTTGATTCCACCACGTTGGGCGTGGTTTGAGGTGTCTCGGCAGTGGTTTCAGCCGATGGGTTCGATTCAGATTTGGCGGCTGCTTGATCGGCATCCATGGCGGCCTGGAGCTTGGCGCGCAGCGCCAGCAACTGGGTAACCAATTCGCGCTCGGCTTCCCAGCACCGGGTGGCTTCGGCCAGTTCGTCGCGCGCCTTAGAAAGCGCTTCGTTGAGCGCCTGCATTTTTTCGGCCTGCGGCATGCCCAGGCCGGCTTCGCGCTTCATGACCGACAGTTCCTGCTCAAGTGCCTCAATGCGATGCTGCAACGATTCGACACGCGGCGGCGTTGCGTGCTGCGACAGTGAAATGCGAGCACAGGCCGTATCGAGCAGGCTGACGGCTTTGTCGGGCAAATGGCGCGCGGGAATGTAGCGATGAGAGAGTTTGACGGCCGTTTCAATGGCTTCATCGAGTACCAGCACTTTATGGTGCGTTTCCATGAGACTGGCAACGCCGCGCAGCATCACAATGGCTTTTTCTTCCGCGGGCTCGTCCACCAGAATCGCCTGGAAACGGCGCGTGAGGGCTGGGTCTTTCTCGATGTACTTTTTGTATTCGGCCCATGTGGTGGCGCCGATGGTGCGCAGGGTGCCGCGGGCCAGGGCGGGTTTGAGCAAATTGGCCGCGTCGCCGGTGCCGGCCGCGCCGCCGGCGCCGACCAAGGTGTGGATTTCGTCAATGAACAATATGATGGGCGTGGGGCTGTTTTGCACATCATCGATTACGTTACGCAGACGCTGCTCGAACTCACCTTTCATGCTGGCACCGGCTTGCAGCAGGCCAATGTCAAGGTTGAGCAGCTTGACGTTGCGCAAAGACGGGGGAACGTCTCCCGAGGCTATCCGGCTGGCGAATCCTTCGACTATCGCGGTCTTGCCCACGCCCGCCTCGCCGGTAAGCAGCGGATTGTTCTGACGGCGGCGGGTAAGGATGTCGATGACCTGGCGGATTTCATCGTCGCGCCCGGATACAGGATCAAGCTCACCTTTGCGCGCTTTTTCGGTCATGTCAACGGCATATTTCTTGAGCGCTTCGCCTTGCTTGGCTTTGCCTCCCGCCACGGCTTGACTGGCCTCGCCTGGCCCGTCGGCGCTGGTGAAGCGCGTGCCGTCGTTGGACGGGAGCTGCTCCTCGACCGAGTCTTTTATTATCGACACCAGCGCACCGGCCACGGTATCCGGTTCGAGCTTGCGGAACTCCGGGGACATACGGTGCAGAACGCTGCGCAGATTGGTGGTTTTGAGCAGACCGATCAGGAGGTAGCCGCTGCGGATAACCGAATCCCCATACAGCAACGTGGCGTAAAGCCAAGACTGCTCAATCGCATGATCGATGTGCTCCGAAAAATCAGTGATGGCCGTTGCGCCGCGCGGCAGGCGTTCCAACTCGGCGGTCACATCCGCCTGAACGCGGCTGATATCCAAGCCGTAGTGTTTGATGATGCGCAACAGGTCAGAGTCCTGGTCTTGCAGAATCTGATGGAGCCAGTGGATCAGCTCGACGTAAGGATTACCCCTTAGTTTGCAAAACACAGTTGCGGCTTCGGCGGCGCGATACAGTTGAGAATTAAGTTTGCCGAACAGGTTCGAGCGGTTGATTTCGGTCATGGGCACCAATGAGTGGGTTGAGCAAAGTACGAGCTGGCGCTGAAACTGAAGCACCAACGTGGCACATGATAAGCTTAACGAATTGTGGCCTCTTGCATCGCAGGGTGTGCAGTGCTTACAGGTGGCACAATTCTACATTTCGGTAGTCGGGTAGCGGGGCTGGTCAGGTAAAGAATACAGTCCGCAAAAGTCGAATTGGAAAGGGTGTTCAAATTGCTCACATTGACGGCAAAAGCCATTCACCACAATGGTGAACACACTGAAGTTCAGAGAACGTTTGACACAAACGAAGTATCTATTGGTCGCCAGGCCGAATGCGACATGGCGCTGCCCGATCCAGATCGCCGGATATCGCGGATGCAGGCTCGCATTCTTCACGCCGATGGACAGTATGTCGTATCGAATGCCAGCACGTCAAATCCGATGTATGTCAACGGGGTGGAGCTTGCTCCGGGATCCGGACAAGTCTTAGGGGATGGTGACGAGTTACGAGCCGGTAGCTATGCGATAGTCGTGTCCCTAGGCGCTTGTCAGGATCGGATTGCCGAAAGCGAAAATCCACCCCAGCGCGCACAGTTTTCGCCGGATTTGCAGCCCCATAGCCCGGCTATGGAGCAAAAAGCCAGTGAAAAATTGGCCGCCGCGGCCGATTTGCAGCCGGCGGCCTCCAAGTCCGACATGCTCCCTGCTAACCCAGTACCCCAGCCAGAATCGTTGCGGCATGGGGAGAGCAATGCGGTTGACACGCCGGCAAATACCCTCTCACGGACCAACTCCTTAGAGCAAGAGGATGCTGCCTCCACTATCGATCCTTTGCTTGGAGTTGGAACAAGCGCAAATACAGCAAACGCTAATCCCTTCGCCGACCTTCTGACTCCAGCACCGCCTGTCAACAGCTCTTCACGAGCAAGTACTGATACCCGTGAGACAGGGGCGCTGCCGTCACCAGCGGCAAGCGGCGACCTTCATGATAAACAGGTGTCTGAAAAACCGTTATCGGCTAATCGTGGTAATTCCCAAGCGGCACCGGCACCGGAAGCTAAGTTGCCGTTGGCTGAGCGCGAACCCCTAAGCGAATCGGCGAATCCGTTGAGCGCAAAACAGGGGTTACCGTTGGCGAGCAGGTTTGATCCGAATGATCCATTTGGCGATCTTTTGGCACAAGCCTTGCCTGTCGGCTCCATTAATGAAACAGCGTCTGGAATGACCAGCGGCACAGCGCTTTCTCCGTTGTCCCAGCAAGACATGGATGCCGCAAGTTCTAAGCATGCTGCCCAAAATGTCTTGGCTGCACGTGAAGTGCCGCGGCAAAAGCCTGAGGATACTCAAAGTGCGCTGGAAAATCCGCTTGCGTTGCAAGCGAAGAAGCCCGTCGATGCACCACACGCACAGAAAAGATTTGCGGAGTCCACTTTGCCCGGGTTGGCTGGAGATCCGTTTTCTGACCTGATGGGTGCATCTATCGAAAGTCACATGGCCAATGCACCGCCATTCGATCCTGTTTCTCAAAGAAAAGATTACATACCCATGGATTTCAATCCGCTGGCCACTGGAGGGGTGGCGCAGCGCAATTCATCCGATCCGTTGACGCTGATAGGCCCGAATGCCAGGGGACTTGCGGATGTTACCCCCGAAGCCACAATCGACTCCATCTACAACCCAGGCAGCGAATCCCCCGTAACGCTGGTGGTCGATCCGCTACAATCAACACAAGCGCATGTGCTGAGAGTTGGACAAAGTCTCGATCCCCTGAAGGTGTTTGCAAATGACGGTTCAGGTTTGATGCCAGGTACGCCGGAGGCAGATACCGGAGGCAGTGTTCGAGATGATGCGCGAGAAATGGTGGCGTCTTTCCGCGCTCCGGTTGCCAGAATTGATTCTGATATGTTGCCCGATGAATCTGCCCAAGATGGCCAGATTCTCGGCTCACCTCCAGTACCGGTTTTATCGGATAAACCTGTGCCTGCCAATATACCGGTTGATGCCGAGATAAACCTCCTGGCTCCGGCAAGCACACCCCTTTCGCCCACGGTAGACAAAGGCCAGGACACGCCCAGGTCTTCGCCTTCCGCTGATCTTTCCGGCGCCAATTCCTATGTGGCGGAAGCGAAATCTGGACAGGGCGCAACACTGCCCGATAGCGTTACATTGCTCGCGCCTAAGCCGCCGGCAGCCTCTTCCCCTGTAGCCGCAAAACCGTCAGATGATTCTCCACCATCCAGTAGTATAGGGAAATCCAAAACTCAGGATACGCAAGAATTGATAGCGGCTTTCAAACGAGGGATTGGGATTGAAGAATTTCCCCTGACATCCATGACCCCAGAACTGATGGAAACCATCGGGCTTTTACTGCAAGTTGCGGTTCAAGGAACCGTTTCTCTTTTGGCTGCACGTACCGCCATTAAACAGGAAATCCATCTTTCCGTGACCGTTATTAACCCAAAATCGAATAATCCACTAAAATTCTTGCCAGATGGGCAGACAGCATTGCTGCAAATGTTACTACCCAAGATGCCAGGATTCATGATGCCCGTGGACGCCATGAAAGAAGCATTCGATGATTTACAGAGACATCAAACGGCAATCGCGGCTGGAACCCAGGCAACGATAGAAGCTTTGTTTCGCAGATTCGATCCTGACGCCATCGAATCTCGATACCCGAAAAATGGGATAGGAGAAAAATTATCCCAAACTAAACACCATGCCAGACTATGGAATACATATGCTGATCAATACCGATTGATTAAGGAAGAAATTAAAGATGATTTTTTCAAGAGACTAGGAGTGGAATTCCACGACGCATACAATAGAGAATATGACCATGCAAAATGAGACAACCACTACCGAAGATTGGATGGGAATCTCGTATTTCGCTGTTACGGGAGAGGGGGGAAGGTCTTATAACGAAGATTGTTATGGACATGCTGCGCATGAGAGCACGTTGACCTTTGTCGTGTCTGATGGAATTGGAGGAGAGGCTGGTGGTTCAGCTGCATCACGCCTTGTTGTTGAAATAGTTCGGAAAGAGGCGCATTCTTTAAACCGGGATGAAATGCTCCACTGCTACAAAAATATCGAACAGGAAATACGTTGCCGTCAACAGCAGAATCCGCAGTACAGTAAAATGGGGGCAACAGTTGCCGAATTAAGAATTGACCCTGCCAGACAAATAGCACTCTGGGGGCATTTCGGTGATAGCCGGATTTACTGGTTCCGTAATCATGAAATTCTGGCAGTCACACGCGATCATTCCGTGGTGCGAAGTCTGGTCGATGCCGGCTTGATATCCGAGCAAGAAGCGTCAACCCATCCCAAGAAGAATGTCTTGCTTGGCGCGTTTGGCATGGTTGCAGATATTTCGCCTGAAGTACTTGAAAAACCTGTTTATCTTGCCGATGGAGATGCTTTCCTGTTATGCACTGATGGATTATGGAATTATATATCAGATGCTGAAATACAAGAAACCTTGGCCCAATCGTCTAGCGCCGAAGATTGGGTCAAGGCTTTGGAGGTTAAAGTCAAACAGGTAGTTTCCGGCAATAAAGATAATTATACGATTGCCGGAGTTTTGATAACCTCATCATACAATCGAACTGTTCACATGACGAAATGAATTGCCAGAAAATCACATTACCTTATTCCCGTTTAGACCTTTTATAGGCCGATTTGGCAGGCGATGTGGCTTTTTCGGGTGGCCCTAGTTTTGCTTTTTCATATATGGGAGACCAGATGGGGTGGCCTTCTTCAGCGGGCGACAGCTTAAACTGAGGGTCCAATTGCATGGCGTCGTAAAACGCTTGCTGGCAGGCGTGTAGATTATTTGTGACACAGTAACTAAACGCCAGATATTTTAGTGCACGCACGCGAAGCTCGGGCCAAGCATTGGATACCGCCGGTGAACGAAACTTATTGATGGCAGCCGCGTATTCGCCCCGATCGTAGAAGCCGAATCCCTCGGCAAAATTGCGCTCCGCGGCGGTTGTATATTGAGAAGGATTATCGCCATCAATGCTGTGGGCGCGAGTCCACGGTACCGAAGGTGGCGGCGGAGGCTCAGGTGGAGGAGTTGGCTCGGGCGGCAGAGGAAGGGTCTCACATCCAGCCAGAACCACTACCAAGCTGGACAGAGCGATCAGTTTTATGAAAGCAGAGATTTTCATTTTAATTCCCTATGTGTTATTAAAATAATCAATAAGCCTGCCGAACAACCCAAGTCTGTCCTTTTTTGAAGTCGGCTTCAATCAGGACGGGTTCAAAGCTTGGGTGTTTGATGGTTATCATTCTTACGCCAGGTTTTATTTGTAGCGCTTTGACAGGAGGTGTTACGACTTCGGAATCGTCAATAGCCACTGTTGCCCAAGGCTTGACCCGTAACAATACGGTGGTGGTAGCTTCAGGTGCACGATACTTGTTTTTTTTGATATCCTTGGGAGTCATCATGGTTAGCGAGACCTGGTCAGATGGTTTGGCGCTTATCGAAGGACTCGCGGCCACCGTTTCCACTGCCTTCGCCTTGGCTTGAATAGGCGGCGCCCCGGTTACGCACCGGGACTCAAAAAACGCTCGGGCTTGCCGGTATGCACCCTGAACATGGGGCAACCGCAAGGTTGCCATAGGCAACTCAAATGGACCATTGGTCATGAATGCCAGTTGCAGGCCACGCTGGCACACTTGAGGCGAGTCAAGACGGCACATAAGCAGACCGATCTGCCGATACGCGTGGGCGCGCTCTATCACATCGGGAAGGCCTTGAGCAATGGCATCCTCAAAGGCGGTATACGCCGCGGCGTATCGGCCTTGATCAAGCCAAACAATGCCTTTGCGCAGATTGACGCTCCCTGGCATTTCACCAACCTTGCCCAGCTTGCTGGAAGCGTCGGCATCCTTCATGACAGGGCAAGCCATGTCATCCGGGAGCACCAGCTCAGCTTTGACACTGCTGTACGGAATTAGCGCTAATACCAACGATAGTAACCACGCTAACGAAATCGGTCTAACCATCATCCATCTCCAAATCGATGAGTAACAATGACATCGCCTTTATCAGGCACCTCAACCTGCTTTGTCACAGGAGGAAAATTACCATTTGTAATTACTACCGTATGATTTCCTGGCGGCAATTGTACGCGAGTTAGCGGCGGGCTGCTACCTTTTTCTTGCCCATCAATGCTTATGTTCCCCCATGGTCTGATCGAGAAGCGTACCGTTGAAAGCGCTTGCGGCCTGGAGGCCGGTTGCTCCGGATGCGGTCTTGAGTCCTCCGCCGGTTGATTGTTTACAGGATGAGTAGGCAGAGTTTGATCCGTCGATCCACCCGAGGAGGATGAGGGCAACTTGGGTGGAATAGGTGTGGATGGCGTTAAACCATCATGCCCACTATGATCTTGTGCCGGTTGTGCTGAAGATTTTTCCGGGTCGATGATTGGGCGCATGTCCCCCTGTGTCTTGGCACCAGGCGGAGGAACCGTAGTGGGAACTTGCGCACTATCGACGGTTGCCTGAGTAGCCGTCGTGGCCCCTGAAGAAGATGCCTCTGGAGTTTTAGATTGCACGTCTTGTGTTGTGCTTGCCGGGAGAACTGGGTAGGAAGGCTCTTGTGCGCTGGCAGGAACAGCCAAGCTCAAAGGTTCTTTGCTTTCGCCGGTGGCAGTATTTTTGAGGCTATCCGGATCGTCCGCGGAACTGCTCAGCACAACGATTGCGGCGACAAGTGCAAGCAGCGCCGTAACGCCAATGATTCCCACCAAAAGTATCCATGGATGCTTGGGGAACCACGCTTTTCCCGGTTGAGGATGGGCGTCAGCCGGAGCGGAAAGCACATCTGCTTGCGTGGCTTTTTGGCTGGAAAGCTCGGGCACCGGCAACAAACCACGCTCGGTCTTATTCTCGGTTAGGGGGTCGCCTCGGGATGCTGCCGGAAGCTGTTTTTCATCGGAAACTGCTGTAGGAACTACTGTTGACGGTGTGGGGAACATTTCCCCAAAACGGAACTCTGGCTTGAATGTAGGCAGCTGCAGGGCGTTGCGCAATTCCGCGATACTTCTGATGCGTTGGTCGGGATGGACGGCCAATGCCCGATCAATCGCATCACGAAATGATGGAGAGACCCAATCAAAGTCGTTTGCATCAACAAGCTTGGGCATCGGGTCTCTCACCAGCCTCGCAACCGATGCGACAGGCGGCTTGCCGACAAGCAAGAAGTAGAGAACCGCGCCCACGCCATAAACATCGGTCCATGCCCCCTGTTGCAAATTGGCATCATCCGCATACTGTTCAATGGGGGCAAAACCAGGCTTCAGAATGACGGTAAGCGCCTGTGTCATGTCACCAATGACTTGGCGTGCAGCGCCGAAATCAAGCAGGATCGGCGCTCCGTTTGACAGCAGGAGAATGTTGTCAGGCGAAATATCCCGATGAAAGCAGTTGTGCGCGTGGAGCAATTCCAGCGCATCGAGAATTGGCGTAAACGTTGCCTTCAGCCAGCCCTCGTTCTTAACTACCGCAGGATCGGTTTGGCTGATCTGGCGCAACGTTTTGCCGACACAGTACTGCATCGCCATGTAAGCTGTGCCGTTTTGTTCCCAGACGCGATGAATGTGAATCAGCGCGGGATGATTAAAGCGTGCCAGCAAACGCGCTTCGTTAATAAAGCTGGCTAGACCAGCCTGGAAAGTGTCCTCCCGTTGGGGCGACTTCGGCAGAACCGTGCCGTCTGATTGCCGCGCTGCAATGCCGTTGGGCATGTATTCCTTGATGGCCACTGTTCGCTCCAACGAGTGGTCCAACGCGACATAGACTACCGAAAAGCCGCCTTCTCCCAGAACGCCGGTCAGTTCGAATTCTTTTAAACGCGTCCCGAACGGCAAGCTGGAAGCAGTCGCCATCATGATCGACGGATTCGACTCATGGTTGGGCAAGGATGATGAGACCGTCATACGCTACCAATACTGTTCCGAAGCCAGGTGGGGTCTGCGCATAAGTTTGGAGCTCATGTTGCGGATCGGCCAAATAGCCAAGTCATGATAGCATTATCTGGATGTGCGTCATAACTGAACGCTTTCAGTTGAGCGTTGTCCGCACCGTTCGTCCACCAAAAGCTGCTGGCAGATTCGGCTCCTAGATGGTCGATGACATCGTTCCACGGAAATGATGAGAACCGATTGTTTGGAACTGTTGCCGTCGCATTGTTACCGGTGGTATCCCCCAGCAGTACATCCATGATGACAGAGTCGCTCGAAGGAGCGTCCGTGCCTTGTTTCAGCACGGGCAGCAATGCTTGCCAACCGAGCAGCTCCTGCTCAATCAATGGGATCAGCGTTTCTTTAGGCCAGCGGCGCCGAATCCCATTGAACAACAGTACACCTGTCCGGGAAAGCAAGCTGGGTATCAGGTTCACCGTTTTTGAAAAAAACCAGGCAGGCAGAGGGGCTGCAAGCCCATAAGCCACAATGAACGGAAACCGGCGCCCCACCCGATCGCAACTGGGGCTGACGCACCCAGCAACACATCCTTGGTTCCATATACCTTCGGGCACGATGAAGTTCCACATGAGCGCTTGATCAAATCCTGGTTGCCAGTTGTCTCCTTGGGGCAGACGAAACTGATGCATGCCACGAGCTAGCCAACCGTCCAACTGGGTGCGCAAAGTCGTGCGCTCATTGCTCCAGAGGAAATCGCCCATACTGGGCAGCTTTCCGCCCCAAGCCAATTCGATAGGGCAGGCCGTAGTAGCAGCGCTGGAACGAGCGAATCTCATGATGGTGAGACGGTCAAAACTGACTGGGGCAGGTAAATTCCTCCAACTGACGCAACCGGAAGGGGTTTTGTACACTGTTGGTGGTGACCTCGAAAACAATCTTCTTGTCGTGAACGATGGCAGTCGCGATAAATTTTTCAGGGGTTGGGCCAGAACTGATCGTCACCATGTCGAAGAAACGGTGCAACGCCCATGGTCCCTCGGCTTTCAGGCCGGCATCACCAATGCCCTGTCCGGTGATTTGGAGCAAAACATAACCGCGTCCGCGCGGTCCAGGCCAAGCAACGGTCTGTGCAAGTTGAGGTCCGTGGCTGTATCGCACAACGGTTCCATCGATATCAAGAGACATGTTTAATATCGCAGGGTCCATTTCTACGGGTGTGATTTCTAGCCGGATCGAAGGCATTTGATTGCCGCCGCGGAAAAGCACATCCCGAATCACGGCGGCTTTTTTGAAGGAGGCCAGGGAGCCGCCCCCTCCTGCTAGTGAGCCGTCTATGTTTTTCTTGAAGGTCCAGTTGGATGTGTCGACGATGGTAGCCAGGTTCTTATTGAAAAAATCGTCCATCATGCCACCAGGGGCGAACAAGCGCGCAAAGTCTTCCGGTGCGACATCCTGGGTGGCGCCGCGGCTCAAGGGATAGCGCCCGGCGACGGCGCGCCTGCAAAAGTCTCCAACGGTCGAGTTCAGGTTGGTACCAATCGAGGCGCGCACCAGACTGGTGGTCTGAGCACTGCTGGATGTTGTGACGCGATCAATCATGCTCCGGAGGGGTTGCGGCAATCGCGCGGCCTCGGCGCGAAGGCGAATAGCCGATTCTCCCGAAGGAGGAGTGCCGCCTGAGCGGATGGCGGCATCGGTTGCCACCAGGGTTCCGTAGTACTCATCAAGCATTTTGAGCGTGGCATCAATGGGCATTTGACTTTGTTGAGAGCCAGGAGCACCAACCAGCCGCCGGAGAGGCTCAAAGCGATCATCGACGATACGTTCGAGCTTGCGGTCCACAGGCATGCCTACCGTGACAGGGCCGACAACACGCTCAATGTCGTTTTTGGTGTTTTTCAGACGCTGTTTGGCACGATCGAACATGCTGCGCTGATCAGTGTTGCGGTTCTCCCGCAATAAGGTGGTTTCCTTGACCACTGCTTTCAAAAATAGGGGCAAAGGCGAATCAGGCGCCGACAACACGCGCAGACGCTGAATGGAGGTCTGCAGGGAGTCGCTTTGCATGAGTTGGACATCGTTCACATACTGATCCCAGATGTCGGCATAGTCCCGCAGGTACGCCATGCGCACCTCACGCACCAGCTTGCCTTTCGAAATTTCATCCAATTGCGTTTTAGCGGTTTTGCTGTGTAGACCCAGCACCCAGGCTTCATCATCGACCATTTCGGTCGTGACCTTGCCTACCTCCTTGTCAAAGACATCCCAATAGCCCTGATAGGTAAACAGCCCATTGACACCGCGATTCAAAGGCAACTTGCTATGCCGCGTAAACAGGTTGGCCGCCTGTGGACCTGCGACATCGAGCAAGTTGAATTCCGGCAGATCGACTTTTTCTAGCCGTGCTCGCAAGCGTGAGTAGGCACGCTGGGAGGTGGTCAATGCTTCCAGCTTTTGGCGGGTATCTGCCACCAGTTGATTGTTGATCGGAAAGGGAGAGGTGACGACATGATCCTTGCTGAACAATGCCGCTAAGTGGCCATCCATCTGCTCCAGCGTGGCCGTATCGGCATCGGGCAACAAATACCGGCGGGCATCCATGGACACCCACTTGCGCAAATATTCAGGATCGTAATGCTGGGCGTCGTGCAGCATCAGATAGGACTTCAGGGCTTCATAGAGGTACTCCGAACTATCAACCGGGGGTTGCCGAACCTGGACCTCCAGACGCCTGGCGACGATGGGCAGCAAGCCGTCCTTGAGTATCTGCTCATATGTCACGCCGACTGCCACGCCCACCTTATCGCCTTGATATAACCCGTAACGGTAAGGCAGAGTAGGTCTTTCCCGGGGGAAAGCAGGAGTATCGCCCAGGCGTACGGTTTGGTTGAGCAGATCAATCATGCTCTGCAAATCGCCCGCGCCTTGAGGGTAGGACGACACCGTATCCGAAAGGGTTGCCGTGTCCTGCTCGACTTGACCAAGATAGTTTTTGTTGTTTCCGTAGCTGACTGTCCATGCCCCAATAGCAAAGGCCAGCGCCAGAATGGAAACCGTGTAACCCGCATAAGTCAGCCATCTGCTTTGCTGTTCCCAGCGTCTGTTGCGCCCCGCCAGATGGGCTTCCTTGAATATCAGGCTCGAAAAGAAATCATGAAGGAAGAAGCTCTTGCCCTGCTTGGGTACAGCACCAGTTTTCAATACCTTGTCATCGGAAAAATTGCTGCGCAACGTAGTCAGGATACGGTCGAACGGCGTACCCTCTTGGGTACCACTGGACAGATAAACGCCACGCAGCAACGGACGAACAACCTGCTTGGATTCCCGGAATACCGCCTCAATGGTTTCCCGAATGACGGCCTGAAGACCTGCCAGTTGCTGAGGCAGGCTATAGATCACGCTGCGCCGCCGCAACTCGGTTTCCCTGGCAAGCTGTGCATCCTGAAGTTGATACAGACGCTCTTGCAGCAAGTCCCACTCATAGTCAAAACTTTCGACAATACTCTGCGTACGCTTCTGATATGGAAACGTAAATCCCCATACCTGCTTGCGAAGGTCGGTACCATAGTTGTCGAAAAATTCGCTGAATCCGGCCAGCAGATCGGCCTTGGTAACCCAAAGGTACACGGGCAACTCGATGCCAAAGCGCTCTTGCAGCTCCGCGAGCCGCCCCCTCAAGGTACTGTAATGGGCATCGCGTTCCTTCTGGCTGTATGCCAGCAGATCGGCAATGCTGAGCGTAAGAATGATGCCATTGATGGGTTGCTTGGGGCGGTACTTCTTCAGAAGGTCGAGAAAACCTTGCCATTCGATCTTGTCGATTTCTGCATGGCTGTCTTGCGTGGTATAGCGACCGGCCGTATCAAGGATGACCGCTTCGTCCGTGATCCACCAATCACAATTGCGCGTTCCGCCAACCCCTTTGAGCACGGCGCGGCCAGTCTTTTCTTCCAGAGGAAAGTGAAGGCCGGAATTGATCAGGGCGGTCGTTTTGCCCGAACCAGGCGCTCCAATGATGATGTACCAGGGCAACTCATAGATGTAACGGCCGGAGAGACGATTCAAGCTGCCCTTGGAGACGCGTAAATTCTTAATGTCGTTGAGTGCTTCGGAAAATTGCTGTTGCAGCGCCTGAACTTCGCTTGTCCCCAATGGGTCATCAGCTTTTTCCTGGGCCGAAAGCTTGATCTTGGTCAGATGCTCGACGAATTTGGCGTTCAAATTCTTGCGGCGCCAAAAGCGTACCAGCAACCAGATTAGAAACAGTGCGCCAATGGTGATGATGACGTTCCAGCGGGCCTGTTCGCCGGCCAGCGGCCGGACATCGTCAAACGCAAACAGCGGACCGGCAAACCAAATGAACCCGCACAGCGCCAGCAAACCCAGCAAGACCAGCGTGGTCCGGCTGAAGGTCAGATTGAATAAACGACGAAGCAAATACATGTTGGTTCACGGCTCCGAAGGGTCAGTCGGCGCCACCATCAATATGATCTCAACCCGCCGGTTGCGCGCGCGATTTTCAGCGGTATTGTTGGGCTCAACAGGGTCGGATTCGCCCAATCCCTGTGCGCGAATGCGGTTGGGCTGGTTCATGCCGGCAGCGAGGATGCTCATGACATGGTTGGCGCGATCGCGCGATAAGTGAAAGTTTGACGGGTACTGCAATGTGCGTATCGGCACGTTGTCGGTGTACCCGTTGACAATCACGTTGCCTTGAACCGTATTGAGGGCGTCTGCGATTCGTTTCAAAGTAGACAGGTAACGATCAAGAATTGCGGCTGAGCCGGAGGCAAAAAAGCTATCGCCGCGCAAGATAACCACACTGCGATCTGCTTCGTCGCGCACAGTTACCAGCCCTTGTTGAATTTCTGGCTCCAAAAACTTTGCGAATCGGACCGGTGCCGGTTTGGGTGGCATGGGTACTTTTGCCAACCGCATCCCACCGATCTGCGCAAACACCCTGTCCGACTGGTTGGCTAGGGCAAAGGTAAACCAAATGTAGACGAGCACGCCTATCAGCAAAGCAATACTGGCAACCACCCATGCCGGAAGCAAATACCATCCCCGATGACCCGAATCAATTTCGCCGCGCCAATGCGGCGATAGCGTGTCGGGTCTGTCGGACACGGAGTCACGCAAGATCTGCCACAGGCGCTGGCGCAAGATTTCCAGCTGAGCGATACCGTTATCAATGATTCGGAAGCGGCCCTCGAACCCGAGACACAGACAGTAGTACATCAGTGCCAGCAAATCGCGGTGTTGCTGCGGATTTTGTGCCAGCTTCGACAAGAGTTGGAAGAATTTTTCACCGCCCCATGTCTCCTTATGAAAAGTAACCAGCAGGCTATGCCTGGACCATGCGCCCGAGCCGCCCCATGGCGTTTGCGCGGCCGTTTCGTCTAGTAGTGTGCAAAGACAGTAACGCGCGCCAATGAGGATGTCGGGCGCTATGCTCCGGCGCTGCGCATCGCGCTCAAAAGCTTTGACCTTCTCGATCAGGTACTCCCGCAGACCGGCAGGATCAGCCAGAGTAACCAAACTCCGAATCTGAGGCACCAAGTTAAGCACTGGGTTGGCTGCGGCGACAAGTGGATTGGCGCCGCTGACAACGTCGGGCAGGTCAGCACTGTGGGCTTGCTCGTCTTTTTTTATGGGCAGGTCCGCACCCGCCAAAACGGCGTCAGCACCGTGGGCTTGCTCGTCTTTTTTTATGGGCAGGTCCGCACCCGCCAAAACGGCATCTGTTTGGGTATCGGCAATGGGTTCAGTCATGTTGTCCTGATCACCCTTTAACCACGAATGGCCCAGCATTCAATGCGCAACCCCGGAAAGTCGCCTGCCACATGCATGGCCATGCCGCCTGAGCTTTCCAGTTGACTCCAAAGCTCATTGTTGGTATCCAACTCAAAGTAGTTGTAGTTCGCGTGATAAGGCAACTGCCTTGGGGCGATCGGCATGGGATGCACTTTCACGCCAGGCAAGTGCAAGTTGACCAGATCCCGGATTTTTTCTACCGGACCGATCTTGACCTGAGTCGGAAACTGGTTGCGCACAATCTCCGCGGGCATCTCGGCAAAAACCGCGAGGACAAAGGCAGCGCCGCGCAGCAGCGCGTTGTCCGGAATCACGCCAACACGGACACCATATTGACGCTCGTGCAACTCGATGGGGATGGCGTTTTGTTCAAGCACCATCGACAGCGATCGCCGAATGTCCGACACCACCACTTCAAAGCACGCCCTCGGATCGTCGTGATCGTAAACCTTGTATTCAATCGGACGCCGGTTTTCGCGCGTGAACGAGGATAACTCGCCTGCCAGTTCGAGCAGGTGGCCATACACCCGCTCAGGGTGCAGCACGCGATGATCACGCAGATGCGTTATCAACGGCTGCCACCGGTTGATGATGTTGAGCATCATGAAGTCGCCCACTTCCGAGATTCCTCCGCGGCCTGGCTGCGTGACGCGAGCCGCCAAAGCATTTCCGCGCTGCTGCATCAGGCCCGCCAGGTCATCCACCATCGCGTATAGAACCGAGCTTTGACCGTAGGCAGTCGAGGGTGGAATGTGCCGGGTATCGAGCACAACAGTTCCGTCGCTGCGCCTTTCCATGACATGCGCTACGCTCAGGCGAAGCCAACTGTCGGTCAGTTCGCTCTCGGGCAGCAGTTGTGCGCACATCCGCGCAAGCAACGCCGGTGCGGGTTCGGCACCCTCGGAATTGCAGTCGCTCAGTTCTTCATCCGTGGCCTCGTAGCGCGCAAGTAGGTCACGCTCGTCGAACCGAACTTCTACCGTGCCTACACGACGGATGGGAAGTGCGAGAAAAATTCGTTGGTTCTTAAGTGTCGGCTGTATTTCCAGTGGAGCAGGAAGAGCATCCGTTCCAGGCAAACTGAAAGGGGTGCCGTCCGAAAAAACACCAACTGCTTTGTTCAACACCAGTTTTCCAAGGGCGAGTGCTTCAATGTTAATCTCTAGTTCTCGGAATCCCCAGAAATAGCTCTCCGCCGCCATCGCGCGGGCATGCGAGAAAAATTCAAGATAACGTTCCTGCTGCTGGAAATGCTGTGGGCGCAGGAACATACCCTCTCCCCAAACGACCTTTCGACTATTCATGTGATTAACCTCCATAGAGTGGATTGGGAGAAGATGTGCCGGATGGGGCACTGGGGTTGGATACTGAAGGGACGGGCACGGAAGGCCCACACACAGGGGGTGCGGGCACAGCGGGTGCAGGCACCGAGGGCACCTGCACGGAAGGCATCGATACAGAAGGCATGGTCACGGAGGGCATTGACACAGAAGGCACCGGCACGGAAGGCACGGTCACGGACGGCATCGACACAGAAGGCGCCTGCACGGAAGGCATGGACACGGAGGGCATTGACACAGAAGGCATGGACACAGAGGGCATGGTCACCGAAGGTATGGCAGGAATTTTGACTAGAGGCAAGCCTCCGGTTCCCGGAATGGTGGTCGGTACCTCCGTACCCATGGCCGCGGCGGCGACAGACTGAGGGCCCACATGAATAGCGACCAATGTTGGATCAAAAGATGGCGAAAACAGCCTGAAACGTCCCAACCCCTTGGGTTGCGGTAAGGGAGTCACGGTACGCCAGGCGCTCTTCTCGATACTCCTGAATGCTACATAGACCCCCAGCATTCGTGCTTCCGGATTGGCCTTTCGAGTAAGGGTAACGTTTTGGCCTGGTTGCAGCATCAACTGCTCCTTGGACAAGACGTCGCCTCCGAGTGCTTGGTCATCTTTATCAAAGAGCGTATAAAAATCAATCGACTCGAAATTCGAAGAGTTCTTCAACTCGAACAGGCGCACCTGTACGGGCATGGGCCGGTTTTGGCGATCAGGGTTAATGCCGGGATCGGCCCAAATAACGATTGAGTATGGCGCGGGCTCAATCGGACGCGGCCCCGCACAGCCCAACAGTGTGGCAGCAATCCCCAACACGGCAAGACGACAAGAAAATTTCATGGTTCCTGAGATATATATGGATGCTCCCTCGCAACAGGTGCAGACCCGTGTCGTGTTGTAAAAAAGCCGGCTACTGTTTTATATCCGGTCTTGTGTGTGGATGGCCGGACCGTCCCGAACGGCACACTGGCCCCAATGCAATCCGCTGGCGAGTACCTCATCTAGCCAAGGCGAACTGTTGAAGACCGAGCAATCATTCAGGTTTAGTTCGTCCCGGTCTGAGCTGTTTCACGTCACGTTGCTTTGCTGCTACCTAATTGCCTTCGAAGGCTTGCCATACCCTTTCTTTGCAGTTGTTGATTCATTTTTAGCTGCCGTTGCCTCAAGCCATCTGCGGCTTGTGACGCTGTGGTAGCAGCTCTGATATTACCTTAGATAGTCAGTCCTGCAAAGTGCGGCGGCGCGCGTCTCGCCAGCCCACCCGATGACGGCCTGCTCAGGCGCGTCCAACTACTTGTAGTGCGCCCAACAGTTCTGTACCTATCGAAACACTGCTGCCTGTGCGGCCTTGGCGCGCGTGACCTTGGCCAGGGTGTCCGAGGCACTGCCCGTCCAGATGAACGGTTTGGGGTTGGCGTTGTGATGCTCCACGTACTACCCGATGGCTTGCTCCAACTCAGCCACGTTGGCAAAACTGGCGCGCTTGATGCGCTTATCGGAAATGTCCCGGAAAAAACGCTCGACCATGTTCAGCCACGACGCACTGGTGTGTGTGAAATGTATAACAAACCTCGGATGCTGGGCCAGCCAATCGCGCACTGCCCAATGCTTATGCGTGCAATAGTTATCGTTATCGGCAATCAGATGCAGCGTCAAATCCTTGGGCGTGTGGCGATCAATCAGACGCAAAAACTTCGGCCACTCAACATGGGCGTGGCGCTGCTGACACTGGCCGATGACTTGTCCGTCGAGCACGTTGAGCGCAACAAACAGCGCACCCACTGTTGAAACATAGTATCCACGCGCCCAAAAACTCTGTCCTACAAAGTTGCGCTTGCGCTCCCCATACACCCGGGCCGATCAATCGCGCTCTTGCCCTTGATGAAGCCCGCCACCTGCGATACTGAATACTTCGGGGGAATCGATAGCATCATGTGCATGTGATCGACCATCAGATGCCCCTCCTCCACCTTGCATTCCTTTTGGGCTGCAAGCTTGCGAAAAGCCTCTCCAAGATGCTGCCTGAGTTGGCGATACCGTGTCTTTCGGCGACACTTCGGTATGAATACAACGTGGTATTTGCATTCCCACGCCGTATGACTCAAACTTTCAAATTTGTTCATCGTGTTTCTTCCTTTCGTGTGCTTGGCGGCTCACGATTGGAAGTTTCACTGATGGACACCCCTTGAAACGTCAAACTTCTACTGCCTCCCCGGCAGAGCCGGGGGGGTCTCCCTTTGTAAGCTAGGTTTATGGCTTGCGAAGAGGGGGCCGGCTTTGCAGCAAAGATATGGGGGATATCCCGCCGGCTCCCAGGATGGAAACCCGGTGGCCTTCTCCCTGGCGCAGTCCGGCCAGAAAGGCATCCACTGCGTCCGAGGCGGCGCGCTGCGGATTGGCGCCCGCCGCCCAGGCGTGGACCATAGCCTGTAATGCCTGCCGGGTTCCGCGTGACCAAGCGCCCCCCAGGGGGTCTTCGGCATCGGCAAGCAGTTTGGCGCAGTACAGCTGCCGCGCCGAGTCGCTGTGCGATACCAGGCCAATCAATGCACGGGCAGCGCGATCAAACGCGCTGGCATTCAACTGGCCGCGGCTGTCGGGCTGTGCGTGCCAGGCGCATAGGAATTCGATCGGCCCCATGATGCGGGTAGCCGCGCCATGCATGGCGCCCCAAGCGGTATGCCGGCCAGAAGGCAGCCGGCCGCTTTGCAACGCCAGCACCAAAACATCGGCCACGGCTTTCTGCGCATCGGGATCGCCATGCTCGCCGACGCAGCACAGTACATGAAGAAAGGCCGGATAAAGCGCGTCGCCCAGTGATAAACACAAGCGCTCCAGCCAGCGCACACGATCTTCAGGGGTGGGCAAATAGGCACACGCTTCAATCAGTGCCTCGGCGGCGCTATACCAATCGGGATCGGCGCGCAACGCCTGCGCCTGGGCGCCACTCATGCCTTGGGTGAGTTAGACGCGTTCAAACAAGCAGTCGAGGAAACGCGCCTCAAGTTGCGCCGCGCCGTCGCCGCTGGCAGACGGCACCGACAGCACACGGGCCGCTTGATTGGCACCGTTGAAGCCGAACACATCGGCCGCATCGCCACCCAGTGCGTGACTTGCCGTGTTGGTGGAGGCGCGGCCACGATCCCACCCAGCGCCTGGTACGCTCAGGCCAGACGGCAGCGATGTCAGGGACGGAAATGAACTCATGGCAAAGCCTTGGTGAAATCAATGGAGATGCGATAACTTAATTCAGCGTGCAACGCGCGCCAAGATGGTTGGCATGATACCACATTTTTTAGGAGTGTCCAGCAGGCAGGCAAAACCGTATCTGTCCGTGAGATATCTCCCGCAATCATGCCGGGCGCATCATACCATCAGGGGACGGCTTGGTGCGGATCCACGTACTCGGCGGGATGGCTGCGTTGCTCGCCGAGACGGTCGACCGGGTGATGGGCGGCGCATTAGTGGGCGTTAGCATGCGCACCGCCGCAAAAAGTTTCGACGCCCAACGCTCAACGATCAATATCCCCCAGGCACAAATACTTCATCTCCACGTATTCGTCGATGCCGTGCGCGGAGCCTTCGCGCCCCAGGCCGCTTTGCTTGACGCCGCCAAAGGGCACGTGCTCGGCGGAAATCAGGCCGGTGTTGATGCCCACCATGCCGTATTCGAGCGCCTCGGCCACGCGGAAGATGCGGCCCACGTCGCGCGCATAAAAGTAGCTCGCCAGGCCGAACTCGGTGGCGTTGGCCGCGGCTATGGCCTGCTGCTCGGTGCTGAAGCGAAATACCGGCGCCAACGGCCCGAAAGTTTCTTCGCGCGCGCACAGCATGCTGGCATCGGCTTCGGCGATGACGGTAGGCTCGAAGAACTGGCCCTGCATCCGCTTGCCGCCGGTGACGAGCCTGCCGCCCTTGCCGATGGCGTCTTGCACATGTTGCTCGACCTTGTCCACGGCGGCGTTCTCGATCAGCGGGCCTTGCGTGACGCCGGGCTCGAAGCCGTTGCCGACTTTCAACTGCGCGACCCTGGCGGCAAATTTCTTGATGAAGGCGTCGTACACGCCGTCTTGCACATACAGCCGGTTGGTACACACGCAGGTTTGCCCGGCGTTGCGGTATTTGCTGGCGATGGCGCCTTCGACCGCCGAATCGATGTCGGCATCGTCAAACACGATGAACGGCGCGTTGCCGCCCAACTCCAGCGCCAGCTTTTTGATGGTGGGCGCGCATTGCGCCATGAGCACGCGGCCCACTTCGGTGGAGCCGGTAAACGACAGGTGCCGTACCACGCCGCTTGCGCACAGCGCCTTGCCGATGGCGCGCGAGTCGCTGCCGGTAATGACGTTGATTACGCCCGCCGGCAGTCCGGCGCGCACCGCCAGCTCGGCGGCGGCCAGCGCGGTGAGCGGCGTCAGCCCGGCGGGTTTGATGACCACCGGACAGCCGGCGGCCAGCGCGGGGGCGACCTTGCGCGTGATCATCGCCAGCGGAAAGTTCCACGGCGTGATGGCCGCGCACACGCCGATGGGCTGGCGAATCACCACAATGCGCTTGGTCGGGTCGTGCGTGGTCAGCGTTTGGCCGTCGATGCGCTTGGCCTCCTCGGCAAACCATTCGACGAAGCTGGCCCCGTAAGCCACTTCGCCCTTGGCCTCGGGCAATGGCTTGCCCTGCTCGGCGGTCATGATGCGGGCCAGGTCGTCCTGATGCGCCATCAGCAAACGAAACCAGTTCAGCAGCAGCGCGTGGCGCCGCTTGCCGGTGAGCGCGCGCCAGGCAGGCCAGGCGGCATCGGCGGCGGCTATGGCCTGTTGCGCGTGCGCGGGGCCCAGGTCGGCCACGTCGGCCAGCTTGGCACCGGTGGCCGGATCGGTCACGTCAAAGCGCGCCGGCCCGGCGATCCACAGTCCGCCGATCAAGGCATCGGTGCGCAGCAGCGTGCGGTCTTGGAGTTGGGTAAGCGGGGTGTTGGGGGCGTTCATGGTTGGCAAATAGGTTTTAACAGCCTTGCAAGGCTTGTTGCAGGATGGACAGTCCTTCCTCGAATACCGCGTCTTCAATGGTAAGCGGGAACAGAAAGCGAATCACATTGCCGTGCACGCCGCAGGTCAGCAGCAGCAGGCCGGCCTTGAGCGCGCGCCGCTGGACGGCTTGGGCAAATTGGGCATCGGGTTTGCCTTCCGGCGTGTTGAACTCGACCGCCACCATCGCGCCGATGCCGCGCACTTCGGCGATGCGCGGCTGCGTGGCCTTGGCGGCGTCCAGCACGTTCATCAAACGCTGGCCCAGCGCGGCGGCACGTTCACACAGTTTCTCGTCGGCGATGACATCCAGCACCGCCAGGGCAGCCGCCACGGCCAGGGGGTTGCCGGCGTAGGTTCCGCCCAAACCGCCGGGGGCGGGAGCGTCCATGATCTCGGCGCGGCCGGTTACGGCCGACAGCGGCAGGCCACCCCCCAGGCTTTTGGCCATGGTCATCAGATCCGGCACCACCCCGGTGTGCTCCATGGCAAACAGCTTGCCGGTGCGAGCAAAGCCGGTTTGCACTTCGTCGGCGATCAGCACGAAGCCGTGCTCGTCGCACAGTGCGCGAATGGCGCGCACGAAGTCGGCGGGCATTTGATAAAAGCCCCCTTCACCTTGCACCGGCTCCAGGATGATGGCCGCGACCTGGCGCGGGTCGAT
>Ga0209628_10000578_pt1 | contig 22768 bp, 29 predicted proteins | sample TergutCu122P4_FD_187285 | JGI IMG/M metagenome (GOLD analysis project Ga0209628, IMG submission 187285) | Cubitermes ugandensis P4 segment gut microbial communities from Kakamega Forest, Kenya - Cu122 P4 (SPAdes) (version 2) | ecosystem: Host-associated > Arthropoda: Insects > Digestive system...
CAATCTCGTCCCGATCGATTTCGGCATATCAAAACGCGCAAACGACGCGTCAAAAACCATCGCGGGCGTGTCGCCTAAATACGGCGCTCCCGAACAATTCGGGAATACGTCGAATCCCAGTCATAGAAAAATAATGAATTACCGTTTCGGTAAACTGCCCGAAGACTTTATTAACTGGGAACCCGACGCGCGAACGGACATATTCAGTCTTGGAACCGTATTGTTTGAGCTTGCGACAGGAGATATACCGAGCGCGGAAAACCTGTCGATGGTAAAAAATGCCGTTTCGGCGGAATTCGCGAAAATTATCCTGAAATGTATAAAAATAAATCCCGCCGAACGCTATCAGACAATGGACGAAATTTTAATAGATCTGCAAAAATTAAACACGGTGATCGTTAAAATACATAAAAGCATGTTAATGAGGCGGATTATAGCGGTAATTGCGGTACTTGCGTTTATTTTATCATCGGGAGGCTTCACCTGGGGAGGTTATATATATCAACAGGAAGCCCTTTCGGTATTGGGGATTGAGCCGCAGCTTGTCACGATCAGTTTGCAGTCGTCAAGCGAACTCAAAATAGAAAAGTTCATGCCGAACGGAAGCATAGTCGATTTAGAGCCCAGCGATTTAATTTGGCTGACCGGGTCGGATAATATCGCTCAGATTGACGGCAACAGAATCATGGGTTTAAATCTCGGCAAAACGACAATTCAAGGCAGGCACAGAAATAAACTGGTGGAATTTGCGGTAAATGTCGTTGAACCGATGGACGGCATGGTCGAGATTGTTCAAATATATGAGCGCGGACATAAAGTCGCGCTGTTCGGCGGAACTTTGGAGCGCGACCATATTGACGGGTTATTAGGCGGCGAAGCTGAATTTGTATCGCCGGAGAGCATTGATATTGCGGATAACGGGACAATTTACATTGCCGATTCGGGAGTATTACGGAAAATAAAAGATAACGCGGTCGAAAGTATTGACATAGATCTGTTTTATATGACGCCGGCTATCATACGCTGCCATAAAAACGACGTTTATGTTCTCACAAACGAGTGGGAAGAAATGGACGGCAGTTATAATTACGGGATTATTCGTGTCAGAGACGACGGCGCCGCCGAAGAAATTTATATAACCGACGCAGTTTACACGGCGATCGAAGATTTCGGATTTTCTCCGGCCGGCGATCATTTACTGTATTATATCGAGCGCAACGCGGGAACCGGCGAAGTATATCTTAAAACGATAAATTTGCAAAACCCGAACGATATGAACGATATCAATTCGATTTGCAAACTTCCGCAGGGAACCCGGTCGCTGGCTTTCGGCGAAGATAACACGATTTATCTGTCAAATCCCGAAACGGGAATTATACAATATTACAAAGACGGGGAATTGAAATATTTTGCCGGAGTTGAAAACGAAAAAGCGTTTATCGACGGAAGCGCGCCGTTGTTTTATATGCCGCAGAGGATAAAATACGCCGGCAATTTATTGTATGTGTGGGACTTCAACGTATTGCGGAAAATCACGATAGAAAACGGGGCGGCGGTTGATTGCATGACTTTGGCGGGCGAAGCGTCGCCGGAATTTGACCTTGAAAATATAGAAAAAGAATACGACGCCGAAAACGTCGTATTGGCGAACAGTTATTTAATGGATTTTGCGGTTACGGACGGGGGTATTTTACTCAACGACCCGAAACGCGGCGTAATTTGGAAAGTTGATTAAAAGAAACGAAAAAACCCCCGATATTTTCGGGGGTTTTTTTGTTTTTTCACAAACATCGCGCTGTATTTAATATTTAGGCCTAATAATCATCCAAATCAACCATAAACCTCCGGTGATACAAATCATAAATAAATCAAATAAAAGCGAGTGTCTGCGATAACCGACGCGTATATTATTTACATTTGTATTTTGCACAGTTATATTTGGCTGGGTTTGCTGAGCATTATAATTATATTTACTATTTTTTACGCCGGGGCCATAAACATTATTTTGTTGTTGCGGTTGAAAATCAAAACCATTTCCGGATAATAGCTTTTCCTTTTGGCCGTCGAATTCTTCCTGCGTGATGATCCCGGCTTCTAACAGTTCCTTGAATTTTTTCAATTCATCGGCAATGCTTAAATTTTCAGTCATTGTTTTTTTTTATTCCTTCCTTTTTTCTCAATTATTGATTCACAAGCGATTGATATGCATAAGCAAAATTAGATGTCGGTACATCAAATAAATATTTAGTGGTACGCTGCTCAGATTGAACAATATAAAAAGTAACATTTTCGTTTTCGCTTAAAGCAGTTATTACATCGCTTTTATACTTATCATCAATTTTTATTCTGTCGTTATATAATGTTCCTGTAAGATTATATTTATTATCATTCGGACTTTTTATTATAATATCGTATTTTCGAGATAAAGAAGTTTTTACCATATATTTACCATATTCATATAATTGTATGCATAAATTTTCTTTATCTACCAAAAATACTACTTTTAGTTCTGAGTCAGTTGTTGCGCTATTACTAAATATTCCCTCAAAATAATGATTATTATGGACATAACCTTCATTTGTTGGTTGTTTGAATTCATCTACATAATAACGAATTACCCAATCTCCCGCTTTTGGAGGTTCTGTTGGCTCAGGAGTAGGTTCTTCTGTGGTGGTCGGCGGTTCAGTAGGTGCTTCTGTTGGAATTTCTGTCGTCGTTTCGGGTTCTGTCATAAAATCAATAGTCTCAACTTCGCAAACAGGGGCGGCAGTATGATTTTTTTCATTTTCCAATTCTTCAATTCGTTTTTGCAATTCTTCGTTTTGCGCTTGTAAATCATTGGGTTCGGCGTAAGTATTTCCCCCGCAAGCTGTTATAAATAAAGCGAATAAAATAATTGCGATAAATAAAAATAATTTTTGCGTGATGTTCTTCATAAATTTTTTGTTCCTTCACATTTTATAATTTTTTAGATTTATTTTTTATAAGTATAATTATAAAACATCAAGCCCCTTTAAAGTCAACCAGTTTTTCTACATATTTTGAAATTTTTTCATCATATAAATTTAAATCAGATCAAAATACGTGATATTATCGACAATTTCTGTATATGATAAAAATATGAATTTGGTTCATTTCTGAAAGAATACAAATAGTTTTTTATATTAAATCTGCTTTTTTTCTTAAAGCAACTCTAATCTTTTCTCAAAATTTCAATCACTCTGATATATACGACTGGGCGGTGAATGGTTAAATATGCAGCCATTCGAGATATAAGTCCATAGAATATGATTGATGCAAAAAGACGGGTGTTGATTCCCGTCTTTTTTTTGTGAGTTACGATGAATAGTTAAATAAACATATTTTTTACCCCAATCATAACCCAACAAATCAAGGTAAAATTGAAATAAAATAAAGATTAAATATATAAAATAAAAATCATAAAAGCCTCGCAATTAATTGGAAATACGAAGCTTTTATGATTAATGGGAGAGGGTGGATTCGGACCACCGAAGTCGTTGACAACAGATTTACAGTCTGCCCCAATATACGGAATATTGTCTAAATAACGTATATATTAATTCTTATGACCCCTATTTTACCCCAACCGCCTAATATTTTAACTTATTTACCCCGTTTTTAATCATGTTTATATCGACCTGCGTATATATCTGAGTAGTGTTAATTTTTGCGTGCCCAAGCAATACTTGTACGGTTCTTACATCTACCCCGCTTTTGATTAAATATGTCGCATATGTATGACGGCATTTATGCGGAGACAAATAGTCTATATTATTATCTTTAAAAAATTTTTTATATCTGCAACCAAATTGGTGCAATCTTAAAAATCCACCGTCGTCGCCATTAATAATATATTCCCCGTATCTTTTTTCATATTGATTTAAAAGTATCCCTTTGAAGTTTTCATTTATTCCAATATATCTGTCTTTGCCTGTTTTTGTGCTTTTTATTATTTCTCCGGTTTCGGAGCGTGCGACCGCGTTTTGTATATGAACCGTATCGTTATCAAAATCAACGTCACTCCATTTGAGCGCGAGCAATTCGCCTATACGCATTCCGCTATACAACAGTGCTTGAACGTAAAAACCGTATTTATGCTTTTTTGCCGCTTCAAGGACGTCGGTTATATCATCGGACGAAAAAATAGTCGGAACGGTTTGAGTCTCATTTATTATGACCGTATCTTCCGACGGATCGCTCCTGCATAAATTATTTTTAATTGCCGATTTGAACATACTGCGAAGGATTATAAGGATATGATGTTTTGCCGAATACGATAATTTTTGTTTATCTCTGAATAACTTTTGAATATGCGCCGGTCTTACTTCTTCCAAGAGGATATTGCCTATCTCCGGAATTATATGTTTATTCATATAAAGGGTATAATTATAATATCCTTTATATGATATTTTATTTTTTTTATATATTTCGAGCCAAAATTCAGCCCATTCTTTTACGGTGGAAATCCTGTCTACCGGAACCATTGTTTTTTTCAGATAATCTTTGTATTTTAATTTTACATCGGATTGTCTGTCCCCGTAAAAGCTTTTTCTTATCTGTTTTCCGTCAATGCCTCTGCCGACTGTGGCGCGCAATTCCCATCTCCCGTCCGGACGCTGCCGGATCGATCCGTCGCCGTTGGCGTTTTTGGGTCTGGCCTTTTTCGTTTTCGCCATGATTGCCACCTACCTATACAACTTATCCCGCCGGAGCGGGATTTTTTTTATTCAGCCGCGCCAAACCGACCACTTTTCACACGTTGCTTTTCAAGCTCATGAGCGGCATCATATCAAAATCTATATTAATTTCGCTTGGCAAGACGGGAAGCGAACCTTTTTGATATTTGTCTAAAAACCCGAATATAGTCAAACCGGTTATTTCATCGGTCTTTTCGTCCCGCATTACCACAAGCCCGTCGTATTCTTCGTCCCCGATCGAGTTTTTGCCGTCTGACAGCAGTATATATAATATATCGTATTTGTTGTCGTAATTAAGTTTTAACATATTTTATCTCCTCCGTATCTATATTCCCCGCTATATTTTTTCTCGGGAACGCCGTAACGACTTCCCCAAAATTGGGGGCGGACAAATGAACGATTACTTTCATGTATTTATTATCCTCGATTTTATAAAAATATACGTCTCTTTTTGGGTCATCTTCGCTTTGATATACTATATCGGGGTCTGTTATCGTATTTTTGACTATTTCAAGTTTATCTTCTACTTCCGGGTGGCCGCTTATTATATGCGTTTTCCATTGCGACTTTTCGCATATTATCATTATACCACGTTTATCAATAACTTCAAATAAATTTTCGTTCATTTCTATTTATTCCTGTTCTTTCTTTTCACTCAGCCGCGCCAAACCGACCACTTTTTATATATTTGCCGGAAGTCATGAGATCGTCAATATAATCAATTATTTTTTCTTGACCTTCTTATCATTGTATGATATAATTTTAACGTACAAAATAAATGTTCTGGAGCGTAAAAAATGATTGAAGAAAATATTATAATTGAAGTCGGTGAAATTTCGCTCGAAGTTATAGAGTTGCTCGGTTTATCTTTGTCTGAAAATACGCCGATTTATGTCGGTGTAACAAACATCGCCCACATGGCGAAAGAACACAGTTACGAATTTAACAGGTTTTATGATAAAATCCCGTTTATTATTTCAAATGCTGATTATGTGCGTCTGAAACAAGACGACGGTTCGATAGAATACATAAAATCTTTCGGCAATTATATTAAACTTGCCGTTCGCGTTGCTGGCGATGGGAAATATTATGCGCGGTCGCTTTACCATGTTCGTAACAGGATTATTAAGCGTTTAATTAAAAATGGCGAATTAAAACAGTTGACAAAAAAATAATTTAATGATATAATGATTATACTAACCAAATGAGGGCTGAAAGGCTGCAGCCGCCCCTTGTGCTTGACACAAGGTTAGGAGATGTGGGATCAGGTCGCCCCACCGTTTGTTTTGACAGTTAAGCCGTTCCTTCGGGGACGGCTTTTGTCATTTTATTCTTTCAAATCAGCGAGCAGATTAAGAAATTTAAGCCGTTTGTCAAAATCGAATTCCCGATAAATTTTTAAAATATCGGCTTCCTCTTTTGATAAACCGTTTATAGCCGTTGAATTATGCCCGTTCGCCACTACGCTGTTATTTATATTTTCAGCGTTTGTTTCTTTTATCGTTAAAACAGAATCAATAGTTGGCTTAGAATTATTTGTTAATCCTAAAATATAATCCGTAGTCGTATGAAAATATTCGGCTATTTTTTTTAATCCTTCGTTACTGGGTTCAATTTGGTTGGTTTCCCATGTCGAAAGAGTATTTGGGGCAATATTTAAATATTTTGCTAAATCAGCTTGTTTTATGCCATTTGTATTCCTTATTAATTTTATTCGATTCATAGTTTACCATTTTATTTCGACTTTTTCAACTTTTGATACTGTTTTAAACTTTACAAGGCACTACTTTTTGTATTGCATTGGTGATTTGACGTTGTTGAGCAGGATTGAACTCTTTTATATCTTTTTTAGCTTCATCGCTCAATATGGATCTGTAAATCATTCGATTTCTACATCCTCCATTTCGTCGATTTCTTCTTGGGTAATTCCAAGTTCGGCCATTACATCTTCAAGCGAATGCCTTATGCCGTTGTCATTTTTCAAACGATCTTCGGCAAGAGCGAGCAGATATTCATCGTCGAGTATTTCCGGATCAATAACGGTTTTAGTTATCCTGACTTTTGGATATAATTTTCTAAGCTGAAGATACGCCGCGTTTATATCCGTATTTTCGTCGAAATTCATTATAATAGAGTTCATAAATACAACTCCTTTCATTTTGAGTTAATTTCTATGAATTTAATTATACACCGGCGAGCCGCAAATAACAAGCAAAGCGATAAACTTTTACAAAACATTAATAAAAACAAACGGCGGCGCAGAAGTCCGGGCGACGCGGTGTGAGGGGGAATAAAAAAAGCCCCGCGGTTAAACGGGGCCTGCGGCGATGATCTGCATTTTCAATTTTCTAACTTTTTAATGACTTTTTCTATTTGGTCATTGCTTGCGCCGGTTTCTTTTAGGGTTTCGATGATTTTATGCTTTATTGCCGGTTCAATATTATCCGGCGATTCAATGTCATAAAAAACATCGGCTAAATTGATGTGGCAGCCTTTTAGGATATGAACAGGAATAATATCGTCGTGGCTGTAAATCCTGCGCACATATTTCAAATTTTTTAGTATATATACTTCAACAATTTTACGCGCAGGATCAACGATCCAATATTCGCGGACTCCCGCCATTTGGTACAGCCTAAACTTGATAACCGTATCATGGCGCGTATTCGAAGACGATAATATTTCTATAACCATATCAGGCGCCCCAACAACATTTTTATCGTTCAGTTTTGATTCGTCGCAAACTACCAATAAGTCAGGTTGAAGCACGGTATTGTCAAAAGTATTGAAATTTAACCTTACATCAAACGGCGCATGATATACTTCGCAAGATTTCCCTTTTAAAAAATTAGAAAATTGCGTGAATAATTTACCGCTTGTTTTCTGGTGCAGCCGCGACGGGCTCGCCATCGCATAAGCAATGCCGTCGATCAGTTCGTAACGGATATCATCGTCCCATAACGCGTAATCTTCGTATGTGTATCCTTTATCTTCTATTAAATTCATAGCATTCATTCCTATCAAATTTATAATTTTTATCAATTATTTTGTTGCCGGCGGCAAAATTCAGCAATGTATCAAGACTTTTTTGCTTGTCTTTTTTAGAAATAAATTCTACAATTTCAGACAAATCGCTTTCGGTGTCGGCTTTGATTATTATAGTTTTTGAATCTAAAGAAACTGTTTGAAACATATATAGGAACGCTCCTTTCGATTTAAATTAATTTCTTTTAATATAATTATACACCAGTAAATTACTATTGACAAGCAAAGCGATAAACTTTTACAAAACATTAATAAAAACAAACGGCGGCGCAGAAGTCCGGGCGACGTGGTGTGAGGGGGTGGAGTTATTTATGGAAAGGGAATATCCAACGACGCTTGAAGAAATCGAAGCCATTGATGAAGATGTGTTATATCCGTGGCAAGTCATAAAATATTTAAATACGACGGAAGACACTATAAATTGTTCAGCAAAAGCCGGGTTGCTACCGTGGGCGTATAAGTTAGGCACGCGAACGGTGATTCCTAAGAAAGCATTTTTAAATTATCATAAATACGGGCAGGTATCATGCGGGACAGTCAAAACTCCGCTTATTGAAATTATAAAAATAAAAGAAACCGAATAAAAATACAATAAAAACCCCCGGCAATAACCAAGGGTTGAGAAACGAAACAAAATGATGAAAATTCTACAAAAAGGCGGCGCAGAGGCACTGTCTGTAAAACAGACCTATTTTCCGGAGGTAAATGATGAGAATTCTACATTATGAACAAATTCACTTATAAGTTAACTAAAATAATGCGGAAAATAAAAAAGCGGGGTAAAAGTATGGCGAGACCTTTAAAAAGGGGGCTTAGCTACTTTCCGTTGGATATTGATGTATTTGAAGACGAAAAATTATTAGATGTGCAAAACGATTTCGGGCCTTTGGGCGAAGTGATTTATTTAAGGTTGTTATGTTTAATATATAAATACGACGGGTATTATTATAAATTCGAATCCTTGGATAAACTTGCGTCCGTGCTGATCAAATCGATCGGCGGCAAATGGGTCAGGGATAAAAAACGAGTGCTGAAAGTTATCTCCCAGCTCGCTGAGTGTAATCTCTTTTCACCAGAGCTCATGCGGAGCGGCATATTAACCTCTTCAGGCGTCCAAAAGCGATATGTAAAAGCTACCGGACGAAGGCGCTCTACAGAAAAAAACTATTGGCTGTTAAGCGAAAAAGAAGAAACCGAATTATTGTCGGAAAACGCTGAGGCCAACGGTTTAATAAATGCGCACAATAATTCAGTTATTGACAACAATAACGGAGTTTCTGTATACAATAACCCGGTTAATGTAGACAATAATCCCATAAAGCAAAGCAAACAAAAGCAAAGCAAACAAAACAAAATCAAACCAAATAAGACATGCTAATGCAATGAAGCAAAATAGCACAGAAACAATACCTGTTGATATTGTTGAAAACCCGGGAAATGCAGACAATAAAGCAGACGGGCAAAATGATCCGTATGAAGTTATAGCCGACGTGCGTTACAAAATCAAAGGCAAAACGGAACATTTAGTTTTCACGCGGCGGGAAGCCGAAAAAGTCCGCAATATATATCCGGGCGTGGATTTGAAAACCGAAGCGGCGCGTATGCAAATATGGTTTGACAAGCCGGAGCAAAAGAATGTAAATTTACACGGCGAAAGCATGAATAATTTTTTGAACCGGTGGTTTGCGAAAACGCAGGCATGGGGCGGCAGCAAAGCGATCGAATCCGACGACGATTTTGATTTTGACAAATTTCTGGAATATGCGGTCTTAAAAGAAAGGGAAAAATTATGAAATGGGTAAATGCGGTCCATTGCCGGATACAAGACTGCCCGCACAGGGACGGTGACACGGAATGCTGCAAGAAAGCCGATATTATGATATCAGAAGCGGGCTGCCTGAATTATATCGAGGCGAAAAAGAAAAAAGGGACGATAAACGAACATAGTTCGTTTCAAACGGAGGAAACAGAAAAATGAGAACAGTAAGCATAATCAATTTAAAGGGCGGGGTCGGGAAGACGATCAGCGCGATCAATATAGCGCATATATTGTCGGCTGTACATAAAAAAAACGTCCTGATCATCGACAATGACAAGCAGGGGAACACATCAAAATTCTTTAGAGCGTATGACCGCGGCAAGCCTTCCATGTATGACGTACTGACAGGGCGCGACGTCGATTTGAAAAGCGTTGTACGGCGGACGGAGTATGAGCGGCTCGATATACTTCCGGCGAATTTGTCGCTGATGTACGCCGACAGGGAAGTATTGATGGATACGGCCCGGGCGCAGCAGACAAGGCTGAAAAAAGCCTTGCAGACCGCAGACGGCGAATATGATTTCGTGGTGATTGATAACGCGCCGGATTTAAGCATAAGCGTGTCTAACGCGATCGTCGCGGCCGACGATATACTGATACCGATAAAAATAGACAAGTTCGCGTTCGATTGTTTGGAAATGCTGCTCAGGCAGATCGAGGACCTTCGCTCGTTTAACCCGGCCATACGCATTGCCGGCGGGTTCGTGACGATGTACCAGAAAAATAAAGTGAATATCGACGGGGTCAAAATGCTGCGGAAACGTCCGCCCGTGCCGATAATGGAAACGGCGATATCGAAAACAGTCATAGTCGACCAGACGACTTTCAACGGGAAACCGCTGCTGTTATACGCTCCCAAATCGACCGCGGCGCAGGATTATATATCGCTGGCAGGGGAATATTTGAAAATGGTCTAATTATTAGGCCAACAGAAAAAGAAAATAAAAAACCGTTCAAAAGAACGGTAATCGAAACGGGCGGAGAAACTCGATGTGCAAGGCGGGAACTCCGCTTTTTTTTATTTTATTTTCCCATATCAATTATACAATTTATATTCTTCGAGCGCCTCGATGATAAACTTATAGATTTTCATGTCTTTCCCCGGCTGAAATATCTTTGACCGGTTATATCTCAAAAACCCGATCGCCGCGTCGGCTTTCCCCGCGGCGTCCATTTCGGCGAAATCTTTTTTGTCAGGTTTCGCGGACGGCGCCGCTTCTTTTTTTGTTTTCACTTCGCTAAGCGTAACCCCGCCTTTTTCTTTGTATTCGTTGAAGGCTTCCGCCTGTTCTTCCCCGCTCAGCGTCGATATGTCATACGCCGCCGTTATTCCCAGTTTCCCCGTTTTTTAATTCTTCTTTGAAATCGTCCGACAGGTCTTTGTTCACTTTTTCCAGCCGGTCCACCTGCGCCCGTGATACATCCAATATTTTCGCGACGATTTCAGACATACGCCCTTTAAACTCGTAGCCTTCCGCTTTTAATTCGTACAGCGTTTCTTTTATCTGCGCCGTCTGCCGCATTTTTTCATAATCCGTCAGCTCACGCGCCATCGCGTTATTGTATATGAGATTTAACCTGTTTATTTTTTCCGAAGATTCTGTTTTAATTTTACACGGCAGATATTCGAAATTTTTGTTTCCCCCGTCGAATAATTGCCTGCACGCCCGCCAGCGCCGCTCCCCGGCGATCAGTTCGTAATAACCGCCGGCGTTTTTTTCTTTCACGACTAAATTCTGGTCCAGGCCGAACTGCTCGATATTTGCCGCCATTATGTCGATATCCCTTATCCCGTAAAAATTGTCTTCCGACGGTTTTATCATGTCTATATGTATTAGCTGCACCCTGAAAACTTCCACCGCTTCCGCTTTCGAATTGTCGTTGAACAGATCCGAAACGAAATCATTCATATCAAATTTCGGCATTGTTTTTACTTCCTTTCCGTGCCGTATTCTGGCACAATTATATTTTTTTATATTTCACAAATTTGTTCTTGACATTACACTAAATATGATGTATAATAAAATTACAGAGGTGTTGAAATGAATATACATGATTATAAAACAGCAGGCGGGAAAAATCTTATAAAAGAATTCCTAAGCGCATTGCCCGAAACTGAACGTTTTGTCGGGTATCATATCAGACATATGATCGTTAAGCGAGGTTTGGACGCGCTAAAAGAACTTGATACGCGTCAACTTAAAGGCAAGCTATGGGAAATCAAGTTTTCAAAAAACAGGATTATGTATGTCATAGCCGACAGCGAAAATATTCATTTTTTGCACGCATGTAAAAAACAAAAAGGCAAAGCAGAATTGTTTGAATTAAGAACAGCAATAAACCGGGCAAAAGAAAAAGGTTTTGATATATAAAGGGGGTGAACCATATGCCGTTCGCAGACGTAACCGATATTGTGTTGAATGAGGAAGCAAAAGAACTCGAAGAAGCTTATAATAATAATCCGAAAGTAAAATTAGCCATAGACCAATTCGACGCCGAATGCAAATTAAGAAAAGAATTGGCTGACGCCCGCCGGAATAATAATATAAGTCAAGCGCAGTTAACAGAAATAACAGGGTTAACGCAGCAGACTATCAGCCGGATCGAAAAAAATTCAGATATCAGCCCGAGTTTAAAAATCTTATTAAAATATATAACTGCAATCGGGTATGAATTAAAACTTGTAAAAAAATGATTTAAAAATTTTACCAAGTGGCGGCGTAAAGCCCCTTGCTTTAGCTATGGGGATATAAGCCGCCACTTGGTAAAATTTTGTCGCGCTATCAGCATATGCGCGCCGGTTCGGTCGTCGTCAGAAAAGGCGATAAAATCACAAAAGGGCAGAAAATCGGCGTGATGGGCAATACAGGCGACTGCAAATCGTCGCGCATGGATATACCGCCCGAATACCGCGGGACGCATTTGCATATTGGTATCAAAGAGAACAGCACATATTACAACAACGGCGACTGGTCCGACCCGCTTGACTATCTGACCGGCGTGAAAATCATCGGCGGCAAGACGGCTGTAACGCAGCCAAAAGCGGGCGACCCGCTCGGCGATGTGTTATATTCCGATATAACCGCGTACATCAACGGGTATGCGATACCCACAAGCATAGCGGACAACAAAACGCTTGTAGTCGCGGAGGATTTGGCGCGGTACGGTTTCGATGTCATATGGGACGGCAACGCGAGGACGCTGAACATCGAGCGCAACACAAACAAAGCGTTCAATCCGCTGCCGGCCGAGATATTGCCGGCGAACAAAGCGTCGGGCGATGTGCGGTGCAAATATGTATACACCGATATCAAAACATATTTGTCCGGCGAATTGGCCGCGAGTTACGCGATAAACGGCTTGACGCTGATAGACGTCGAGTTATTGGCAAAGTACGGCAAAGTGTCATGGGACGGCAGGGCGCGGGAACTCATAATTGTTTTGGTTTGATTTAATATGTTTGATGAAGAAAAACGAACTCTCGGGTTCGTCTTTTTTTGATGATTATTGGATAGTTAATAAAATCACATTTTGTACCCCAACTATACCCCAACAAATTAGTAATAAGTCAATATATAATTAAGGGTAAGTTCTATAACATAAAAATAATAAAAACCTCATATTTTCAAACAAAAATAAGGTTTTTATTACTGATGGGAGAGGGTGGATTCGGACCACCGAAGTCGTTGACAACAGATTTACAGTCTGCCCCCTTTGGCCGCTCGGGAACTCTCCCTTGTTATATTAAAAATTATAAATACACAGCCGCTGACACAAATTGACGCCAGGAAATCTTTGATTTCTTTCGGCAACAGATTATATTATATCAGATTGAAAAAGGTTTGTCAAGGGGTTTTTGAAGTTTTTTTGAAATCCCCTAAGTGCGGAGGTGAAAAGAAATGATGCGGCGATTGCCGCAGATAATGAAAAATTTACGCAGGAAAACGCGATAAATAGCGAAAATATCTTGACAAATCCTGATAAATATGATATAATAAATATAGAAGTTCAAAATATAGGGGAATCAAACGTGAAAATAGGTGATACGGACGGTACGACGACAATCACAGACATAAGACCTATTGACTTCTATGATGAAGCGGCTATAATGAAAGAAATAGAAGATTTCTGCGCAAAATATGCTTATGCTGATGTTGAGTATGCGCTTGAAATAGCGCCAACCGGAAAAGCTTATAACCTGACCGGAATCAAAGGCGAGGTACATTCTGAAATAATAGGGAATGACGCATTGAACGGTAGTATAAGCATACATAATCACCCTGTGGAAATCGGAAAAAACAAAGGCGATTCATTTAGCATCAAAGATTTAAGGTTTGCAACAGAAAATAATCTTGGAAAACAATATCTCGTTTCTGGAAACCGACGTGACGCTTTTGAATTTATAAATGAACATACTTTCGATGAGATTTCAACAGCTTGGAAAAAAGCATATAATAAAGTCTCGGAAAATCATTGGAATAATGAGACTGAAATAGCATTTGAGCAAGAAGAAACTTTACGTGAATTACATAAATATTTGAAAGGATTTAAATTTTATGAAAACTTTTGAACAAGAATATAAAGAATTAATCAACTGGATGAAAAATAAAAATCAAGAATATGACGAAGCAATAGATAAAGATATTACCGGTGGGAGAGACGGAGAATTAGTATATCAGCGTTCGAAAGTCGTTAGCGAATATAATAAACGATTAACGGAATTAAAAATAAAATACGGCAAAGACACCGATTCTGTCAACGCAATAACGCAAGATTCAAATTTAACGAAATCGAAAAAAGTCCACGCATAATACAACAACAGAATAACAGGCTCAACGCATATATAACTGGCCATAAGTCAGTTGTGCGTTGGGCTTTTTATATGCCAAAAATGAAAGAAAGGAGGTAAAGAACCTTGAATATAAAGAAAGCAATCGAAATAAGCGACGCGAAAATAAGTTTTGTATCCCTCGTCGATAAAGCCGCCAACCAGCGGCAATTTTTGATTACGAAGTGATAAATTGCTTTACAGTTGAAAATTAAAGTTTCTTTTGTTTTATCAATAAAAACATCATACAAAAATAAATGATCACCATGTTGATTTTAAAATTAATGGGGTATATTTGGGGTAAAATATCTTTTTATTATTAATATTGAAAAACAAAAGCCCCGATATACCGCATTTTATCAGGGCTTTATCATGGAGCTTGTGGACAGATTCGAACTCCCGACCTGCTGATTACAAATCAGCTGCTCTACCAGCTGAGCTACACAAGCAATTGAAAGAATTGAAAATTCTTTTATAAAATCAGAGATTTCTTTCGGCAACGAATAACATTATACCAGATAGAAGAATGTTTGTCAAGAGCTTTTTTAAACTTTTTTCGATTTTGTTTGATCCGAATATTGAGCAAAATTCACAAAATTTTAACGCTCCGTTATTTCCAACCTTATGGTTTTACGGCTATAATATATATATTATATAAGACTATATCAGTTGAGAAAGGATGTGACCGTAATTGAACGAAGATATTTTATATCTGCTTTTGCAGGCGGAAAACGAGTATCATGCCGCTATGAAAAATGCCGTGAAAGATGCGGAAGATTATTCGGACGAATGCAGGAAAAAACAGGCTGCCTATATTGAAGAATTAAAACAAAAGTGGCATTTGTTCGAGGATTCCGAAAAGAGCAAACTCGAAAAAATGCTTTTCGAAAACGGGCAAAAATTGGAAATAAAAGCCGCGGAATTGAAAGAGCGGCTGAGAACCGGCCAGAAAAAGAAAGCGGATCAAATAAGCGAGCGTTTGAAAAAGGAGGTACTTTCTTTATATGGCGATCGTTAAAATGGAAAAACTGATATTGATTTTCAAGGCGGAATATCTCGACGATACTTTGCATTTGATGCAGGGATTTCAGGGCGTGCAAATCGAAACGGGCTATGAATCGACGATTCCTTCGGCCAAAAAAGCCGAAATCGAAAAATATATCAGGGAAACGGAAAAAAATTTGCAAGAAATCAACGCGGCGTACAGTATTCTTAAAGAACGTGAATCGGCCAATATGCTGAGTATGTTAAAAAGCTCCGGGGAGAAACATCTCAGCATTTCCGAATTGGCTAAGACCGTCGAAGAAAGCGGCTGGGAAAAAATCCTTGACGAAGTGATCCAAACCGACAGGCGGCTTCAAAACAACAGGGCAAGGCGGCAGGAAGTCACAAAAGCTTTTGACAGGCTAAAAATCTGGGAGCATCTTGAATGCAATCCGCTTGTTTTAAAAAAGCTGCACAGGACTACGGCGCTTTTCGGTTCCGTTCATAAGAACCATGTCGAAGACTTTACCGAAAATCTTGTAAAATACGAAGAAGACGGCATATGTTATGAAATGGTCGCGGAAGACGGCGACAGGGTTTATTTTCTTTTGCTGTATCATAACAGCATGGGCGAAAAAATAAATATTTTGATCAACGAGTTTTCTTTTTCGGCAATAGAATACCCGTTTGACAAATCCCAGGCGGAGGTAAAAAAAGACCTCGAAACCGAAGAGGCCGATCTTGTGGAAGAAGAAACCGAAATCGGCGAATTGATCGCCGAGCAGTCAAAATATGACGAAATACTCGCGTTCGCAGAGGATCACAATTTAAACGCCCTGCTGCGTTATAAAAAAGCTTTGGAAATAACATACGACGGCGAAAATATCGAAATCAACGGATGGATCATTTCGGAAAAACGCGAACAATTTGAAAAACTGCTTTCAAAACGCATACCCAAAGGCGATTACCGGATGTTTATCCTTCCCGTAAAAGATAAAGAAATCGGCGAAGTCCCGATCAAACTCAAAAACAATAAACTGGTCGCGGTTTATGAGCAGCTGACCGAAATGTACAGCCTCCCGAAATATAACGAAATTGACCCGACGCCTGTTTTGACGATATTTTATTTGATTTTTTTCGGCATGATGGTTGCGGATATCGGTTACGGGACCGCCATATTTCTGATCGGATTTTTTATAAAAAAATTTTTAAATGTAAAAAGAAGCACAAAAAGATTTATCGATTTTTTGTTTTATCTTTCATTCCCGATCATAGGCTGGGGAATCGTTTTCGGCAATATCTGCGGGATACAGCTGCCGTTTGCCTTGATCCATTCGTCCGTCGATATTATGCTGATGATCATTTTGTCGATCATCCTGGGCTTTTTTCACATCATGGCGGGATTAATCATGCAGATGATCAATCAGGTCAAGCTCAAAAAATATTTTGAAATGATGACGGGCGGGCTCGCGTGGTTCTTAACTTTTTTAGGCGGCGGTATCATGATTCTGGCGAAAGCGACGCCGTGGTTTGACAGCGAAGTCCTTTTCTATACAGGAGCGGTTCCTTTGATAGTGGGATTGGCCATGACTGTTTTTGTTCCGGCGATCCAATCCGGCAAACGCTGGTATTTCGGGATCGGCAAGGGGCTGTACGCGCTCTACGGGGCGACCAGTTATCTGGGCGATTTTGTAAGCTATACGCGGCTGATGGCGCTTGGCGTCGCGGGGGCAAGCGTGGCGGCGGCATTTAATACGATTCTGGCTTTCCTGCCTTTGCCCGTAAGATTTACGCTTGGGATCGTTCTGGCGGTAGTCCTGCACGCGTTAAATATATTTTTGTCGGCGCTCAGCGCATACGTTCACGGGATACGGCTTGAATTCATAGAATTTTTCGGCAAGTTCTACACAGGCGGCGGAAAGAAGTTCGAACCGTTCAAAGCGGCTGAAAAGAACGTGATTATTTCGGATGACGTTGATATAAATATAAATATAGATACTAATATAGATACGGGTACGGATGATTATATTAAAAATAAAACCGAAGGGGAGGAAATATAATGCAATTTTTTCTTGACAATTTACCGTCTGTTCTGACGATTATCGGAATTTTCCTGTCGATCGTGCTTGCGGGTATCGGATCGGCAAAAGGCGGGGCGATGATTGCGAAAGCGGCGACGGCGCTGATATCTGAGCAGCCGGAAAAATTCGGGCAGTCGCTTGTTTTATACATGATGTCGGCTTCGCAGGGGCTGTACGGATTTATTATAGGCTTTTTGATTTTTGTGAATCTGGGCGACGGTTTGACTTTCGAGATCGCTTTGAGATGTTTGGCCGCCGGGTCAATTATGGGGATAGCGGGATTTTTTACGGCGATTCACCAATCCGTCGCGGCGACGGCGGGGATCCAGATCCTTGCGAAAAAACCCGAACATTCGACCAAAGGCGTGCTATATTCGGCGATGATCGAAACGTATGCGATTTTCGCGTTTGTTATTTCGGTATTGATCGTGACTCTTTGATTTTAGATATGAATATTTAAATAAAACAAACGAGGTTTTAAAACAAACGAGGTTTGTTTATTGGGGGAGGATATACATGAAAACGGCGGGAATTCAAGCGATCGTACAAAAAATCAATGTCGACGCCGAACAGCACGGCAGCGAACACCGCGATCAAATGAAAAACGAGATCGACGCGGAAATCAACAGCGAGACTGCGCTTTATCTCAGCGATCTGGCCAAACGCCGGGAAATGCTGCAAAAGCACAACGAACTTGAATACGCCCGTTTGTTTGAGCGTATCGGCAGCCGTTTGAACCGTGAGATTTTGACGTATCAGCATAATCTGATAGACGAAATATTTGATATGGCGGCATCAAAACTCAGGGAATCTTCAAAAGAAGAATTCACGGATCTGTTCAAAGCGGCAGTCAAAGACCTGAAAGGCGATTTTATTTTATATCTCGGCGAATTTTCCATAGATAAATTGGATAAAACAGAAATAGAAAGGCAAATAAAAAAAGAAAACAACGGCAAAAATCATATAAATATTATTTTAAGCGACGAGTTTATACCAAAAAAGAGCGGGTTTGTCCTCAGGGACGAAAGAGTCGAATATAACTGCCTTTTCGAAGATTTGATCGAAGACAAGAAAAACAGGCAGTCGGCGTCGATCTTGCAGGAGGTTTTCGGGGATTACGATAACAAATTGACGTGATCATTTAAGGGCTTTAGTTCGAATGGAAAGGGTGATTTTTTGCGCGAGCGTAACGATATTTATCCTCACGCAAACACGATAATCTGCATTGAGGAAAGCAAACTGTTAAAACAGTTTCAGTATGATATTTTATATAACACAAAAAACCTTCAGGCGGCGTTGGATGAACTCAACGGTATAAACTATTTCCACACATATAAAAACGCGGATATTTATAATTACGGCAATATGCTCGACGGGCTGATGATAACCACGTTTGAATTTATGAAAGAAATTGCCCCGGTTGAATTGATCTGGCATATGTTCGCTTTATATTACGATATCCATAATATGAAGCTTGTCGTAAAAGAAAGATTTTTCGGGAAAAGGCTCGATCATTTGGTTTTAGAATACGGCAGTTATTCTATGCCTACGATCCGTTCGGCGGCGGTCAGAAGATCGGATCATATTCTGGAAAACGAAGTATTGACCGAAGGTTTTTTTGAGGCCCTGCAAGCGGCGGATATGTACGATATTGATTTTATCCTCGACAAGACTTATTTCAGAACGCTCAGAAAACTCGCCGAAGAATTGGGGATACCCGAAATAGTCGGGTTTGTGACCGAAAAAATCGATCTGTTTAACGTATCGGCGTATTTGCAGTCAATGGCGGCGGGAAATCCGGCGGGGTATTTTGAAAAGGCTTTTTCCTGCGAGGGGAGTTATAATCTGACAGAATGGCAGAAATATATTGACCCCGGCAAACCCGAAATATTGGAAAAATTTCCCCTTTGGCAAAAATACAAGCCTATTTTGGGGAATATCGGGGACAGGACGAGGATATTCTGGGAATTTGACGTATGGGTCGATAATTATTTTATCGATAAAACGAAAATCTGTAAATTGATGGCGTTCGGGATCGAGCCTATATGCGCGTATTTTTTTAATAAATTTATGGAAATCAAGAATATCAGGATTCTTCTCGCGGGTAAAGAAGGCCGTTACGGCATTGATGAAATTAAAAAAAGAATGAGGATTTCATATGAATTATGAGATTTGCGTGATCGGGAACGAAGCGCTTTTGTTTCCGTTTTTACAGTTTGGGTTTACGACTTATACGCCCCCGTCAGAAGATGACCTCAGGAATTATTTACAGGAAGCGATAAACAAAAATTACGGAATTATTTATATCGAGGATTCTTATTGTTTTGCGGCCAAAGATATACTGGATAAATACAGGGACAGCCTGACCCCGATTTTTGTTCCGATAGGGGAGAATACGGACGGCGAAAGCTATTCCAGGCAAATGATGAGGGAAATGATGGAAAAAGCGGTTGGGATGAATATTATATAATAAAATCAATGGTGATATTATGGATTTAAATATACACAGGGGAAAAATAATCAGCGTCGCGGGGCCGTTGGTGACGGCGGACAATATGCGCGGGGCGGGGATTCAGGACGTTTGTCATGTGGGCGAAAATAAATTGATCGGCGAAATCATAGAGATCAAAGGCGATATCGCGTCTATTCAAGTTTACGAAGAAACATCGGGGCTTGCGTACGGCGATCCGCTTGTCAGCCTCGGCGAGCCTTTGTCGGTCGAACTTGGGCCGGGGCTTATGGCGCAAATGTTTGACGGGATACAGCGCCCGCTCGATGATTTCCGGATTGCGGCGAATAGCGATTTTCTCAAAAAAGGGATCAATATCCCCGCGCTAAACCGTGAAAAAATCTGGCATTTTACGCCTGTTGTTGAAGTCGGGCAGTCTGTTTCTCCCGGCGATGTTTTGGGAACGGTCCAGGAAACTGCGGGAATTTTGCATAAAATCATGGCGCCTCCCAAACTGAAAGGGACGGTCTTGAATATCAGCGGGGGTGATTTCAAAGTCACGGATACGATCTGCGAAATCGAAGACGACAGTAAAACAATACGCGAAATCAGCATGATACAAAAATGGCCTGTCCGCGATCCAAGACCTATAACGGAAAAAATCAGCCCGACTCAGCCGCTTGTGACGGGGCAGAGGGTAATAGATACGTTCTTTCCTGTTATGAAAGGCGGGACCGCCGCGATTCCGGGGCCTTTCGGAGCGGGGAAAACGGTGACGCAGCACGCCGTCGCGAAATGGTCGAACGTCGATATCGTCGTTTATATCGGCTGCGGCGAGAGGGGCAACGAAATGACCGACGTTATCAGCGAATTCGGGAAACTTGTCGATCCGCTGACCAATAGGCCGCTTATGGACCGGACTATTCTGATCGCGAACACTTCGAATATGCCCGTCGCGGCAAGGGAAGCCTCGATCTATACGGGCATCACGATCGCCGAATATTACAGGGATATGGGTTATGACGTTGCGATCATGGCGGATTCGACGTCAAGATGGGCGGAGGCTTTGCGCGAAATGTCCGGCAGGCTGGAAGAAATGCCCGGCGACGAGGGTTATCCGGCGTATCTTGGGAGCAGATTGAGCAATTATTACGAACGCGCGGGAAGGGTCATAGCCATAGGCAAGCCGTATGGGCGGGAAGGCAGCGTGACAGCCATAAGCGCGGTTTCGCCTCCCGGCGGGGATTTATCCGAACCGGTGACGCAGAACACGCTGAGGGTCGTTAAAGTCTTTTGGGGATTGGACGCGACATTGGCGAGACAGCGGCATTTTCCCGCGATCAACTGGATGAATTCGTACAGCCTTTACGCCGAACCGGCGAACGGATATTATAACCGGTTTATCGACGAGAGCATGGCTGACGTTATAAACGAAGCTTTAAAATTATTGCAGGAAGAAAACCGTTTGCTTGAAATCGTCAAACTGGTCGGATTTGATTCGATATCGGATATCGATAAACTGAAACTTGAATTGTCAAAATCGATCCGGGAAGATTATTTAGTACAAAACGCTTTTGATAAAACAGACGCGCATACGTCATTAAAAAAGCAATTTGAAATTTTAAAACTGATCGTTGATTTTTATAAGAAATCATTGGAGCTGATCGAAAAGGGAATCATGACTTTTGCGGCTTATTATGACGCGGCAAAACCGGTCAGGGAGAAAATCGCGCGGGTCAAGTTCATACCGGAAAAAGATACCGGCGCAATCGATGTTATCGCGCGCGATATGTTTAAACTTTTAGAAAACATAAAACTTGAATTCAACATCAAGGACGAGGAGGCGGACGGGTAAAAAATGATAAAATCATTCAGGAATATTACAAAAGCATCCGGTCCGCTGCTTGAAGTTGCGGGCGTTGACGGCGCGACATATGACGAACTTGTCGAAGTGATCCTGTCAAACGGTGAAAAAAGGCGCGGACAGGTTATCGAAATACATGAGGATATCGCCCTTATCGAAATATTTGAAGGCACGGCGGGAATCGCGCCGAGGGATTCCAAAGTCCGGTTTATGGGCAAGCCGTTCACCCTCGACGTTTCGATCAATATGATCGGCAGGATTTTCGACGGCCTCGGGCGGCCCCTTGACAACGATACCCCGGTCATACCCGAAAAACAGCTTGACATAAACGGCGAGGCGATCAATCCCATCGCAAGGGATTATCCCGACGAATTTATTCAAACCGGGATTTCTTCGATCGATCAGTTAAACACGCTTGTCAGGGGTCAGAAACTGCCGATTTTTTCAGAAGCCGGACTGCCGCATAAAGAACTCGCGGCGCAAATCGCGCGGCAGGCGAAAGTTTTGGGCGACGATGAAACGTTCGCGGTTGTTTTCGCGGCGATCGGGATCACGTTTGAAGAAGCTGATTTTTTTATCAAGGATTTCAGGAGCACCGGCGCGCTTGAACATTCGATTTTGTTTTTGAATCTGGCGAGCGACCCTGCGATGGAAAGAATCGCAACGCCTAAAATGGCTTTGACCGCCGCGGAATTTCTGGCGTTTGAAAAAGACATGCATGTTTTGGTTATCATGAACGACATGACGAATTACTGCGAAGCTCTGCGTGAAATATCGGCGGCGCGGCGCGAAGTTCCGGGGAGGCGGGGTTATCCGGGGTATTTATACACGAATTTGTCTTTATTATATGAACGCGCGGGACGAATTTACGGCAAAAAAGGCTCGATCACGCAGATCCCCATTCTGACTATGCCGGAGGGGGATATCACGCATCCCATTCCCGATTTGACAGGATATATCACAGAAGGGCAGTTGATTTT